>Ga0210015_1004443_pt1 | contig 11873 bp, 14 predicted proteins | sample CryGeymeta201522_FD_185471 | JGI IMG/M metagenome (GOLD analysis project Ga0210015, IMG submission 185471) | Groundwater microbial communities from Crystal Geyser aquifers in Utah, USA - Crystal Geyser metaG 2015-22 (SPAdes) (version 2) | ecosystem: Environmental > Aquatic > Deep subsurface >... | reverse complement strand
GTAAAGAACTGAATTGCTCTAGTGATAACTTCTTCACAAGAAAGACTGGTTTGAGTTGAAGTTGTTAAATTTGCCATTTTGAATAAATTTAAAAAATTCCTCGACCTTTGCAATTTTATTTTACAAAACTTTTTCCCTAACGACAACTGAAAAGCCGCCGCTAGGGTTTTAGGCTCTACACCGAGGCCCTAACGACGGTGCCTCAACGGTGAACAGCCTGTTATCTAGTTTTCTAATTTTATCTTAATAGTTTCTTTTTAAAATGCAATAATTAGTTTTCCACAGTTTAATAAATTTTCTTTATTTCTTTGGCTCTCTGAAAGTTTTTGGTTCTTCGCTGGCAGTGAGTTTTTTGTATCTTCTTTGATATTCTCTTTCTATTTTTTTATTTTAATTTAACTTATTTTCAGCTATTTATCAATCCGTTTAGTCTTTCTAGCGAAGCTAATTCAATTCAATTTGAACAAAAGAAAACATTGTGTTTCTTAAAATTCTTGCTGGATTAGAGGTATCAAATTATTAGCTGCTAAAAATCTTTTGGAGAACGGGTTAATCTATCAATTTTGTAAGCCAAAATAATATCAATTTTCCCTTGATTTATATCATCAAGTAATTCTTGTAAGGCAGGACGATTAGTATTAATTCCGGTATAGCCAGCATCAGAATAAACCTTATATATTTGCCAGTTATTCTGGCTTTTAATAAAGGACTTAATTTTTTCTTCTTGAGCTTCACAGGAAGAAAATTCTTTTTCAGCTTGTAGATCAGTTGAGACTCTAGTATATATTGCACAATTTTTTATTTGTTTTTTGTTCATATATTTGTTAAAATTTATTAAAGTGTAAATTTTCGACCTCTTAAATAAGTATATAGTATAAGAATACTATGTCAAGTGGATATTTGAATAACCTCAAAAAACTCAGAAAGAAAAAAGGTTGGTCCCAAGAAAGACTGGCCAGAGAATCTGGTATTTCTTATCAGACGCTTATTAAAATTGAGCAGGATAGAATAAAAACCCCAAGACTTGATACTTTAATTAAGCTTGCCAAAGCTTTAGGTGTTTCTCTTGATAAATTGGTAGGGCCTCAAAAATAACTTTCTAAAGAAAATATCAAAATAACCCTATTTTATTCGGAAAATTCAGAAAATTCTGAAAATAAAGAAAGCCCTGCCTTGCTTCCGCAAGGCAGGGCTAATTTTTCTGGCGCGAGTAAAGAACATTTGCTCCCCCCTCAAAAAAGAGAGTTCGTATCCGACTATTCAGGCTGCCGGGCCAGGATTCGAACCTAGATAAACGGAGCCAGAATCCGTTGTCCTACCATTAGACGACCCGGCAATATTATTTTTCTAATTTTGCTAAACGCCTTTTAATTTCCGGCATGGCTTCTAGAGTCGCCTCTTCCCCGGAATCTATAAATTTTTGCAAATCATAAAATTTAAAGCTGTCAATCATGCGGCGCAGTTTTGGTTTTATTATAATAGCATCGTTTCCTGCTTCTCTCATTTTAAATTTCACTGCTTGATTTCTGATAATCTCGTATGACTGGATTAAAGTAGTAATCATGCTGGGTTTGTCAGCTATTACATTTGCTTTTTTGGTTATCAGGTCAACTCCAATTATAATATCCGCACCCATTTTTTTTGCCACATCTATTGGCGTAGGATTAACTACGCCGCCGTCGATTAAATAACGGTCGTTAATCTTTACTGGAGGAAAAATTCCTGGCACGCTGATACTGGCCTGAACTGCTTTAGCTAAATTGCCTTTTTTTAAAATCACCTCTTCGCCGTTAGCTAAATCTGTGGCTACAATCTGCAAAGGAATTTTAGTATCAGCAAATGATTTTTCTTCCAAAGTTTGCCTGATATAATTATAAACTTTATCACCTTTTAAAATTGCACCGTTAAAAGCAGTAAAATCCAATATTCTGTGCCAGCTTTTGCGCCTATTAAAAGTTGCCATTTCTTGTTCCATCTCCAAGGGAGTAATGCCTAAACAGTAGCAAGCTCCGGCAAATGCCCCGCTGCTCACCCCAACAATTAGATCAACCTTAATTCTCTCTTTATCTAAAGTTTTAAGTACGCCAATATGAGCTACTCCCCTAGCCCCACCACCGCCTAAAGCAATACCGATTTTTATTTTTGACATATTAATTATCAACTATTTTTCCGCCAAAAGTCTTTAATAAATTATCAATTAAATTATCTTTTTTATCCTGATTTTTGCCAGTCTGACTTGCTCTTGGTTCAGATGATTCCTCACTTATTAATTTGTTAGCCGCTACCTCTAAATTTTCATCAATCACCGCTTCGATTAAAAGCGGCGCATTGTAAACTTGTTGTAATACTTTTTCAATCAGCATTTTAATATTAGTTTCGTTCACTCGGTCACGATGAAATTTATATTTAAAAGCCAGAGTAAGCTCTCTACCCTTGATGTTTTTTGGCTGGCAAACACGCAAAATAAAAGACAGGGAATGGTTGTATTGTTTAATTTTGGCTAAAACCTCATTCCATTTTTCCAAAATTTGCTCCGGGCTGATATTTATCGGCAAATTTACCGACGTTGCGGTTGCAGCGCTGGCCGCTGGATTATTTAACTTTGGCCGCCAGGCAGGAATAATAGTTTTTGCTGCCAAACCACTTTGACTAGCCGAGCTAACTTTGGGCGCCAAACTGGCAGTGCATAATTCAGCGATAGCTAATTCAATAGGCAGCTGCTGAATAAAATTAACCTTTATTTCGCCTCTTATTCTGATAAATTTTTCTAAAAAAAACAAAATTTGCTCTAAAGCAACATTTTGGCTTAATTGATTTATTTTTAATTCAATGTTTTCACCTAATTCCATGGCTAATTTTTCAACCAGCTGCGGGCTTAATTTACCCAGCATTATCTTGCGCAGTATTTCAATAAAATCGTTTAAAAAATTCTTTAAATCAACTCCATCATCAACTAATTTATTAATTAGCCTGATAGCGCTGCCAGCATCTTTTTTAATTAGCAAATCAAGCAAATTTAAAACCTCATTTAGGTCGCTTCGCGGGATAACCAAATCAGCTTCTTCACGGCTAATCTCGCGGCCGCCAATAGCCACAATTTGCCCCAACAGACTTTCGGCATCGCGCATATGGCCTTCGGCATAACGAGCAATTTCTTCCAAAATACTTTTAGCGACAATAATTTGCTCGGCTTTTATAATATAATTTAATTTTTTAACGATATCACTCACGCTAATCCTTTTAAAATCAAACCTCTGGCAGCGGGAAATAATCGTTGTTGGCACTTTATGCACTTCAGTGGTGCAGAGAATAAAAATAACATAAGCCGGCGGCTCTTCTATTACCTTGAGTAAAGCATTAAAAGCGGAAATTGACAGCATATGGACTTCGTCAATAACAAAAACTTTATATTTGCTGCGGCTGGGCGCGACACGCGCGCTAGCAATGATATTTTCCCGGACATTATCTACTCCAGTATGGCTGGCGGCGTCTATTTCAATTATATCCAAAGCCCGGCCAGCGGTAATTTCTTCACAGCTCAAACATTTATTGCACGGCTCGGCTGAATTAACTTTCTTTTTGGCGCAATTAATTGCTTTAGCAAAAATACGGGCTAAAGTGGTTTTACCGACCGCGCGCGGCCCGCAAAAAAGATAAGCCTGAGCGATTTTGCCGGTTTTAATTTCCTGCTCTAAAGTAAGTTTAATGTGATTTTGCCCGACCACCTCGCTAAAATTCTGCGGACGATATTTTCGGTATAAAGTAGCCATAATAATCAATTATCAATTACGAATTACGAATTTATTTTAACTGCTTATTAATAATAAAGCAAACAGAGATGGTAGAGCCATCTCCTCGTCTAATTTAATGACAAATTTAAAAAAAATTATTGTCATTGCGGGCTCCGACCCGCAATCCAGAAACTTATTCATATCGCTTTAAACTGGATTCCGGCTCGGAGGCCGGAATGACAACAAAGAAAAACTTTCAACTTAAATAAATCTACTCCGCTTTCCTCACTATATTTTCCACCGCGGCCCATTTTGATTCGCCGGTTTTGGGAATTAGAATAACCACTTCGTCGCCGATTTCACCTTTATAATAAGTAACGCTAGCAGTTAAAAGTTTCCATTTTTTGCCATCAGCCATGGCCAAATAATCCCCGCTGGAGCTGCGATCTAATTTCCCGACAATCCTTGCCCGCTCAATCGGACCGATTTGCTTATAAACAAAGGTGCCGCGGCTGGTAATAGTTAATTTTAAAATATCACCCTCAACTAATTTTGACTTGGAAGCGTAATTGGCCGGCATGCTATATTGCTTGCCGTCAGGGCCAATCATATTTTCGCCATCAAAGACCCCTTCAATCACTCTGCCTTCATCAGTTGCTGCCTCGCTTAAATTAAATTTTTCATCAGCCAGCTGGCCAATACCAATCGCCGTTTCTTCTTCACTGCTTAAATAATCAGTTAGCAATTGAATTAAATGTTCATTATTTTCTTTGATATTCTGCAATAATTTTTTTGCCAGAATTACTTTTGATTTTGGTATTGTCAGACTGTCTGATTTCTTAAAGCTGTCTAGCAATTTTTCTTCATCTTCGTTTAAATCAAATTCATTATCTCTTTCCTCGTTTTTGTTTTGATTAATCATATTTTTATTTTAATTATTAGTAGCGGCTTTTAACTATTTATCTGCGAACTTAATATTATTTTATCCAAAGACAGCGTAAAAGTCAAACAGCAGGGGGGGGCTGACTTGCTCTTTAAAAAAGAAAGTTTGATTTTTAATTTGGCGATACTTCCTTTTTTCTAAAATCACCGGCTTCATTAAAAACATGCCCGGCAATTTTTTCATGGAGTTCTTTGGCGGTCTTAATGCTGATAGGCAGATTTTCGTATGCACGCAATAAAAAAGCGTTGACATTGGCAACGCCGTCGGTTATCAACGCTTCAATTTCCGCAATAGAAAGAATGCCAAACTTAGTTTCTCGATAAGTCGGCTTTGTTTTTGACTTTGGCATAATATGAGTTCGGGATTACGATTTTTTTGTGGACGCCTTCTTTAATTAAATTATTAATTTGCAACTTATAGCGCTCGGCAATAGCCTTTTTAGAAAAAACTGTTTCATCTTCCATCGCCATATTATCATAGACAAGGTTAATGAAGATTTCTCTAAAATATTTTTTCCGATTTTTATTGTTTGAATTTACAGTTTTCATATTCATAAAACCTTTTGCAAAATTAGCCGAAATGTTATTTTGCAAAAGGTCTATAAAGAAGAGAAACCGGAGGATATTTTTTTATTGCTTTCCGATAAGAATGCTTGATACGGTCTGGATGAGTATATTCTTCTAATTCTTCCTGGGGTAAAAGTAACCTTACTTCATTTCTTAATAAACGAAGCTCTTCAAAAATAGCTTCTACTATTTTAGCTGGTATTTTAGTTGCGCCTGATTTAATTTTTACTTGTGTTGTTTGCGCCATATTTATTTTTAGAGTACCACTTTAAAAAATTAGTGTCAAATTTTTTATTCTTAGTTTTATACTGTTGCCTTTTCCGCTTGCTTGATGCGAGAAAGAATTTCCGCTTCAACCACTTGCCTGTCTTGGCCGTATTTTAACCGGCTTAAAGTTTTAATTTTCTGCGCTATGGTTTCGTCTTTTACTAGGCCGGGAAACGGCCACAAAGTTGACATAGAAAATGGCCGCGAAGCGCTATTGTCAATCAAGAGCTTAACATAAGCCGTATATTTTTCAATATTAATTAAATCATACTGGTTAAAAACCGGCGCAAATTCCTTAGCCATAATTTCCGCGTCTTCTGAACCGATTTTAAATAACAGCCAAGTGCCGACATTGCCAAAAACAGCGTTTTTAATGGAAGTATCCTGATTTTTAACTAATTGTCCTAAATACTGATGGGCAATAATTAAATTTAAATTATATTTCCTGGCTTCGGATAAAATTGAATTAACTGAATCAGTAGTAAAGTTTTGAAATTCATCAATATATAAATAAAAATCCTGCCGCCTCTCCTGCGGCATATCAGTGCGGGAAAGCGCGGCCATTAAAATCTTGCCGACTAAAATCATGCCCAAGAGATAGGCGTTCATTTCGCCAATCAAGCCCTTGGATAAATCCACTAATAAGATTTTTTTATTATCCATCAAATCGCGCAAATTAAACGAGCTAATTTGCTGGGCAATAATCGGCCGCATCGTATCATTGGAAATAAAAGAAGTTAATTTTGAAGTAATATAAGGCACCACATTAGCTAAGGCCGCTTCGCCGCCGGCTTTTTCCGCTTCCTTTTTCCAAAAATCAACTACCGTAATATCGCGGCAACGTTCTAGTTTCATCCGCCGAAAATTAGCATCAGCCAGAACTTTGGGAATTTCCATTAAAGTTGAACCTGACTCTGGGTCGCTCATAGTAAGTAGCATAGCGTTCCTCATATATTGCTCAAAAATCGGGCCGCCGGTTTGTTTTAAATCATAGAGCTTATCAAAAATTTTTATCATTTCATTGATAACAAAAGTTTTTTGTTCTGGGTAGCGCGGGTCAAATTCCAGCAAATTTAGCGCTAATGGCCGCTCGGTATCAGCCGGCGCGAATAAAACTACATCTTCAACGCGCTGGCTGGGAATATAATTAATAACATCATGAATTAAATCGCCGTGCGGATCAATTAGGCAAACACCTTCGCCATTAACAATGTCTTGCATAGCCATTGTTGCTAATAATTTTGATTTACCAGTGCCGGATTTGCCGATAATGTAAGTGTGGCGCCGCCGGTCGTCTCGCCTGATTTTAATATCTTTAATAATGCCGCGATAAATATTGCGCCCCAGAATTATTCCTTCATCCGGCACATTTGACGGCGCCGGCGCGTATTTGGCAAACAGCCACAAAATATTGGGCGTTTCCGCTTCGCTTAAAGGCAGGTGAAACAAACTGGTTAATTCTTCGGTATTTAAAAGAAAACTAATACTTGGCTTGAAACGCCGGTAGATATAATCCCTGATAACAAATTTTTCCATTAAATGATGATAAAAGGGCACAGAATTATTAAAAATATTGCCATATTGATAATAATTGTATTGGCTGTAGGCGCTAATCATATTATTCAAATAAACTCTGGCCCGGCCTTTGTCTTTAGCGCAAACAATAATCCTTAAATTTACATCTAAGCCGGCTTTGGCATTTTTTTCTTCAATTAATTTTAAAACTTCCTGCTCCATAGCGGTCATTCTATATTGTTCATCTAATTTTTTATTAGCTTGTGGCGGTTTGGCGGCTTTGGCAATATCGCCCAGGGTAGATAAAGCCCTGCCTGCCAGATTTAAACCAATTACCTCTGATAAACGTTTGCCTTGGTTAACACGGCCGACTATGGCATTGACTTGGCGGTGCCAGCCCGGCCTGGCGCTTCTGACCACATATTGCAGTACCATGCCCTCGTCTGCTTCTAATTTGGACATCACATTAATTAAAGAATTCAGCGGATCCGCTTCCATTTTATTATAAGTTTTAATTGGATAAATTCGGCTCTTTTTAGTTCTAATATGGCCGACTGCGACTTGGCCCTGCGGACTAAAAATATTATAATCCTGAACCTCCTCCATAACTGCTTCTGGATAATAGGCCTGGATTTGCTGCTCAAGATAGCGGCCCATCTCCCGCGGCGCCACAACATAAAAAGAAATTAACTTTTGGCTGGCCACTATTTCAAAAGAAAAATGATCATTGCGGCCAAAGAGCCAAGCCCAATGGTGATACCATTTTTGCGCCTTGAGGCCGCCAATAGCTTTAAAAATAGTTTCGCCTCTGGCAATTTCTTCTCTTAATTGCTGCAGATAATTAACTGCCTGTTTATTTTTTTCTTCGCCCTTTTCTTTAGGCAGTCTAATTAAATAAATGACATAGTCATAATAGCGCGAGTTAACCGCCCAGATTAAAATTATTTTTCTCGCTAGTAGCACTAGCACAACGAATAATAAAAACCCAAATAACCAAATCAGCCAGCTATTAATATTAATCGCCAAGCTGGTATCAAAAACTAATTTTGAAGATTGTTCCGGCAACCCGTAATCCATATTTTGTTTAATAACAAAATAATTACTTATTACCTATTACTTATTACTCGTTCTATTTAATAAAACATCAGTAATAAGTAATAAGTTATGAGTTATTTTTTATCTTAATAATCTCATCAGCTTTAATCTTGGCTTCCTGTTCTAAAAAATATTTATTAACGCCAGGAATTAAAGACAGCCATTTTTTGATTAATTTGATTATTGCATTAATTTTAACTTTGGCTTTGGCTAATAACCGATTGATTAAAGCCGCTGTTTGTTCGCCGGCTAATTTAAATTGCCTCTGCTTTTCCTCTGGCATTGCTATATAAATTTGCTCCAAGCCGCTGGCTAAAACCTGTTCAATCTGCTTTTGCCGCTGCTTTTGCTGGCTAGTCAAACCGCCTGATACGCCAAATACGCTAATACCAGCGCCAATTTTAGCGCCCTCTAATTGCTCTAGCTTAACTGGCGCCGCCTCCTTGTCCGCTGGCGCTTGCTCGACCGCTTTTTCTTTTTCCGGAGTAACCGGGATTTGCCGCGGCAGTTCCAATGCTTTTTTTATGGCCGCAGCCTGCTTATCTAAGGAATTTACTATTCTTATATCAACTTTTTTATCGTCCGCCATACATAAATGAATAATGAATTATGAATTATGGGAAATACAATTAAATCTTGCGGAATTTAAAGTTCCAAGTCTAAAGTTTCAAGTAACTTATTTAGAGTTTCTCTATTTTTTATTTAAATGAGTTCAAATTATTTAATTATACCACAAAAGCCATAAAAAATAAAAATAATTTCCCTAAACTTAATTAAATATGCTATAATATAATTAATCTTATCCACACTAACTAAATTGGGCATGGCGCAATATAAAAAAATTTCCAAAAATATCCAGCAAATTACCCTAGATAATCCAAGGACAACTAATGACAAATTAGTTTGGCTTAATATTAATAACACGGGCAAAGACGAAATTGAATTTTTAAGGAAAAAGTATAATTTTAAACTATCACAGCTTCAGGCTTCTTTGGCTAAAGCAACCGCTCAGCGGCCGATGGTTGAGCAAGGAGATAGCTATTTATTTATAATTCTGCATTTTCCGATTTTTAAAGAAGGAAGTATTGTGCCAGCTGAAATAGAATTTTTTATCGGCCACGGTTATTTAATAACTATTCATAATAATAACATCCCCACGCTTAACGAATTTTTTAATGTCTGCAAAAAAGGCGGCGATTCCACTTTAGCTTATCAATACGAATCATCGGCTGTTTTACTTTATGAAATATTGGAAAAATTATTGCTGAATTGTTATTCTCTCTTAGACAAAAACAGTATTAGAATTAATGACGCTGAAGAAATAATTTTTGCCCAAATGCAAAAAAGGGCAGTTTCGTCAATTTTGTCGCTCCGGCATAATATTATTAATTTCCGCAAAATAATGCAAAATCACCGCAATATAATCAGAAAACTGACACAGATGAAGAGCAGTATTATACCGTCACAGCAAATTAAAGCTTATTATAATAAATTAATAGACCATTCAAAAAATATTTGGGAAATTTTAGAGATACAAAAAGAAATGATAGAAGTGCTAAATAATACCAACGAATCTCTGATGAATTACCGCTTAAGCAATATCATGAAAACTTTGACTATTTTTTCTGTGATAGTTTTTCCCCTGTCTTTGCTCGCCGCTATCTTCGGCATGAATGTTGAAGATGGTATGCCCTTCCTCGGAGTAAAAAATGGCTTTTGGATAATTGTTGCTATTATGATTGTCGGCTGCTTCTTTATGCTACTGTTTTTTGAAAAAAAGAAATGGCTGTAGCTCTCATAACTCACGGCTCGTAACTCATAACACAAAATCCGGCCACAACCGGATTTTAACGGGCATTGCGAGAATCCGCCAGCTGGCGGAAAGGCGGGTGAGGTAATAATTCAAATACTATGGACTTGAAGTCCATAGATTAAGTTAAGAATGAATTCTATTGTTCAATTTGAAAATTGCCGAACTTTTCATCTTTATCATGGTTTTCCAGATATTCCTTGATCATCTCGTCGCTGACCGTGCCGACAGTTTTGGCAAAATAGCCAATGGCCCAGAAATGGCTGCCCCAATACCTTTTTCTCAGTTCGGGAAAGGTTTGCTGGATTATTCTGGATGATTTGCCCTTGAGCGTCTGCACTAGTTTGCTGATGGAAATATACGGCGGGGCAGAAACATAGACATGGATATGGTCTTTGGCTACTGTCCCCCTGATTATTTCCGTATGATTCTCTTCGCAGATTCGCCTGATCAGATCCCTGGCTTTGACGGCAATATCGCCCACGAGGACAGGATAGCGGTATTTGGTTATCCAAATGATATGATAGGTGCAATCATACTTGGTATGGCTGGTTTTCTTGAAATATTGCATATACCGCCATACTAACATCCGGAAACGGGAATTTCAAGTTGAAACATTGGGCTGAAGCCCAGAGATACAACTCTCAAATTTTGGATATTTTAAGATTATATTTAATCTGCTTTGCAACAACTCATTATGTCGTAAATTAGTCTCGATTTTATGGCAGATTCCTCGGGAGATATAGCGTCTTTTGCCAAAAGTTTTAAATATTTTTTGTTATGAATTCTTTCCTGAAAAACCAAGCCGCTTAGCGAACAATTAGCCAATATAAAATAAATCGCTTCTTCGTAGGAAAAATTATTTTTTAGCAACAATCTAAAAATATTATCAAAACTAAATAGTTCATAAATAATATACATGCCACATTTATTTTTTGGAAAATATTTTAAAAATTTCATTGTAAATTTATTTCAAGTCAGAAATCAAATGCTTGAAACCTGCAGTATTAACCCAGTAATTACCCGGTCTTTTGTTGAGGATTAGTTTTATTTCTTTTCTTTGCGTGGTTATCTTGTCGCCGCGTCTATTACCGCTTAATAAAATATTAGAATATTTACCGTCCAAAAAGACGATATAAGATATTCCATTTTTTTCAATTAATCCTAAAATCTCTATTAATTCCGAAATTTGTTTATCTTGACCTCCGCCAGAAGTATTTAGGTGTTTGGCTTCGCAAAGCAAAATTTTATCCCTTACTTTAATTATCAAATCTAGAGTCTTATTTTGCTTTTTAGTTTTAATTTTTATATCTAAATTTTTACGAACATTTTTCAAGTTAAATTTTTTAGAAAATTTAACCATGCAGTAATTAGTTTTAAAAAAGTCGTTCCAACCAAAGACTTCTATAAATCCTTGCTTCTTCAAAATAGAAATTAATTTATTTTCTCCTGTTTTTCCTTTTTTGCGAGATGAGTTCGTATCTAAAATGGCCTGCACCCATTCTTCCGGTACTATTTCATTTAATACTCTTTTATTAAAATATCTTTGAGTAATTTTTTTTAATAAATCTAAATCGTCTTTGACGTAATACCAAATATTGTCGCAAGCATTAATAAAACAGCCAAATTCAGAGCATATAGAAAATTCGCTTATAATTTTTGATAATTCTAAAAAATATCTATCTATCACTTCCGATCTTTCCTTCTTTTTCTGAAGAGTTCTTATGGTGATTAAAATATTCTTTATTTCTTTAGTGTTCTTAACGTATTTATTCAAATCGGGATGTATCTCGTCAAATACATAAAAATCATCAAACAGTTTTTCTTGATTATTCTTTGATATTTCAAAATAATGCAGGTTGCTTTGAATTTTTTTCATAATAAATAAGGTTTAAAAATTTGTAAGCCAAATCAAAAGATATTCTCTTGCGATTATTGTCCCTAAA
>Ga0210015_1004439_pt1 | contig 11879 bp, 12 predicted proteins | sample CryGeymeta201522_FD_185471 | JGI IMG/M metagenome (GOLD analysis project Ga0210015, IMG submission 185471) | Groundwater microbial communities from Crystal Geyser aquifers in Utah, USA - Crystal Geyser metaG 2015-22 (SPAdes) (version 2) | ecosystem: Environmental > Aquatic > Deep subsurface >... | reverse complement strand
ATCCTGATTTTAATCATGTTAATCCTGTCAAAAGTTTTAATTCGTGAAATTCGAGAAATTCGTGGTTATTATTATTTCGTGTCTTCGTGCTTTCGTGGTAAGTGTTTTAAAAGGAAATTCCTATGCATTTAAATTAATTGGGACGCAGAGTTCCGCAGATACACGCAGATTAAAAGCATAGAATGTAGTGGCAGAGTTTACTCTGCTATTATAAATAGTGCGATGAATCGCACCGCTACCTTCTCGAGTCCCAAAGGGATCCCTTCGGGACAAGCTCGACCACTACTCCTTAATTCTTATTCCTGTTTCCTGATTTTATCCTGAAGTTATTCTAGCGTCCAAAAAAGGAAATTCCTATGCATTCAAGGTAGAAGCCTTTTTGGTTTTATTCTTCCCGAGACATAATGGAGTTTGAAACCTTCGGCAAACTGAACGCCGCACTGCAGACCGCGGAAGGAGGATTGCTTGCGCATTAATTCAACATAGTCAAGGTTATCATGCTCCTTTAACCATTTTGCCTGGGAGAGATGGCAGAGAAGCATTTTTTCCTTGAATTTGATGAATTCTGTAATGTCCACATATTCGGTCGGTTGGAAATTTATGCCATTGACCGTATCCATAAAGTAGACCGGGCAAACCGGAACATCATTGGCTCTTTTGGTTTTATAATTGGGCAGACTGGCCATAAAGGAGGCATCAAGAGTCAATTGAGAAGTAACCGTGTGGTCACACATATAGTCATCCGGAGAGTGGGTAATAATCAGATCGGGCTTGCTCTTCCTGATAAGGTCAATCACCTTTTTTAAGGTAGGCTTGTCCCGGTAGAGTTCCAAATCAGGCGCTACCGGTCCCAGGCAGTCCGCCTGCAAGATTTTTGCTGAATTTTTTGCCTCTTTATCCCTCATTTTGGCAAGAGGAGCCGCGGGAATTTCAAAATGGCCCTTATTGCCGTCGCAGAGATGCGCCATAAAGATTTTTGCTCCGTTCTTCTTAAATTTGGCTAACGTCCCGGCACAAAGAATTTCCAAATCGTCCGGGTGCGCCCCTACCGCTAAAACTCGCATAATATAGTTACAGTTTAAAGTTAAAAGTTGAGAGTTTAAAGTTTTTTCATAAATCCATAGAGCATTGCTCGAATCTCTTCTCCTTCTTTTGTCAATTCTTTAGCTCCATCAGAATTAAAAATATTCAACCTCATAATTAATTCTAAAATAGTCAATACCTCATGTGCGGAACGATGGCTATACTCTAAAAATTTTTTAAACTCATTATTCAAGTTATAAAACCACGAATTTATCGAATTTTACGAATTAGAGTAATTCGCGTTAATTCGTGGTTAGAAAAAGGAAATTCCTATGCATTTGAATTACATCCTGCCCCTTCAGCAATATTTAAAGGAATTGAATAGGCTGCCCGGCGAAGTTGAGAAGTCAATCCATACTTTTCATCTATAGGCATTTTCGTAGAAAACTTATATAATTCTGTAGTATATTTCATTGCTCTCTGCCATATTTGCAATTTGCGGTAGTCTTGCATTTACTCTCTACTTTTAACTTTTTACTTTAAACTGATTTTCTCCCCTTTCTCCGCAGACTCTTTCTCTTTGAGGACCAGCGCAAGGGAATCACGCGCATTCTCAGGCGTAACGATAGACGGTTTTTTCTTTGTCCCCACGCATTCCACAAAATATTCAATCTCGCTATAATAGCCGCCCAATTCAGAGATATTGCCGGAGGTATCGGTTGCCCTGGGAATCTCCTCGCCTAACTTTGGATACTCGGCTTTTCCCGCAGTATAAACAGCAAAAGGCTTGTTATGCCCTGTATCATATTCCACCGCTCCTTTCTCAAAGCAAGCCACAAAAGACATCCGGAAAGGAAAAGTGTCAACAAAGTCCCATCCGCCTTCCGCGGAAACAGAACAATCGGGATACTCAAAAAGAGTGAAGATATGTGCATAGCCCCCCTTAACCCTTGTTCCGGAAGAGAAAAGGGCCTTTGGTTTTCCCAGAAGATAAAGGATGTAGTCGGTATCATGGATATGGAGGTCAAAAAGGGCGTTGCCGCTTTTCTCCGGGTTTTGCAGCCAGTTTTCCCAGCCCCAGGTCGGAAGAGGCGAAAGTCGGGAAAGAGCAAGGGAAAGAAGTTTTCCTAATTCTCCGGAATCCTTGATTTCTTTTAGCCGGATATACTCCGGCCAGAACCTAATCACCTGGGCAACCATAAAGACAACATTATTTTTGCGGGCAGCCTCAACCATCTCGTCGGCATCTTGCAAGGAAAGAGCAATTGGCTTTTCGCAGAGAATGTTTTTCCCGGCATTAGATGCTTTAACCACCCAGTCCCGATGGATGTGGGTTGGCAGGCAGATATCAACCGCATCTATTTCAGGGTTTTTTAAGAGTTCTTCGGCGTCCTGGCAGGCACTGGCATTAAACTTTTTCGCTAATTCCTCCGCCTTTTCTTTTCTAACATCGGCAATCCCGACTAATTTTGCCTCCGGCAAAAGCGCATAGCATTGGCTATGCATTGCGCCCATAAAACCAGCCCCAATCACCCCTATCTTAACCATTTTTTCTCTTTTTCAAACTTCCTTTCACATTAGTGTTTTAGACCAAAGGTGAGGAAAGTTTCTGTAGCGGCCTTGCTACCGACGAGCGGGCACGGTGTCCGAAGGACGAGCGAGGAGGAGCGAGAGTGCAGATTTTCTCGCTGGGAAAATCAAACGTGCCGCCGAAGAAACTTTCCGAGCCTATTTAAAGAAAACCTTCGCGAAGTTCCACCAGGCATCATCAACCAATTTTAGTTTTGCCGTTGCTTCTTTTAAACTGACCTCTACAATCTCATTGCCGCGTAAAGCAACCATCTGGCCAAATTTTCCCTCTTTAACCAATTCGGCCGCTTTTACCCCGCAGCGGGTAGCCAGGATTCGGTCAAAAAGCGAAGGCACCCCGCCTCTTTGCATATGCCCGATAACCAAGACTCTTGCCTCCAGCCCGGTTTTCTCTTCAACAAGTTTGGCTAAGGTCTCTCCCATCTTTCTCTTTTTCAGAATCATATGCCCAAATTTATCCTGGTCCTCTGCGCCAACTTTTTGTTCGGGAAGAGTTATTCCTTCGGAAGTAACAATTAAAGCATAATTCTTCCGGGAATGAACTGCCCTGATATGTTTTATCATTTCCTCAATTTCCGGCTTTCTTTCCGGAAGAAGGATCCAGTCGGCTCCTGAGGCAATCCCGGTGAAAAGAGCCACCCAGCCCGCATGCCGGCCCATTACCTCAAGAATCATTACCCGGCGGTGAGATCTTCCGGTATCAATCAAAACGCTGGCTGCTTCGAGGGCTCGGGTGACCGAGGAATCAAAGCCAAAGGTATAGTCGGTAGCGGAGAGGTCATTATCCATCGTCTTGGGGACCCCGACAACCTTTACTCCCTCCTCAAAAAGTTTTCTGGCCACCCCCAGGGTATCTTCTCCTCCCATTGCCACCAACGCTTCCAGACCAAGTTTTTTGATATTTTCCTTAACTTTCTTCGCGCCTTCTTCCTCTTGATAGGGATTAGTGCGGGAGGTTCCCAGAATTGTCCCCGATTTTTCAATAATTCCTTCCACCTCTTTTAGCCCTAAACTTGTAGTTTTCCCTTCAATAAGGCCTCTCCATCCCTCTAAAACCCCCAGGCATTCATTCCCAAAGTCAAGGCTTCTCATTACCGCAGCCCGAATTGCCTGATTCAGGCCCGCACAATCTCCTCCTCCGGTCAAAATTCCAATTCGCATTTTCCCTCCTATATTAAAAAACAATTAATTAGCCACGAATGCACACGAATAAAAAACTGACAGCACAGCTGTCATTGCGAGCCCCCCATCCTTGCTTTCGCAAGAAAGAAGGGGGGACTCCTCGTAACGACTTCGTCGGATTGCTTCGTCTTCGACTCACAATGACTATTCGTAGGGACCTTGTTCGCAATGACTAATTCTTTTAGTGTTCATTCGTGGTTGCTATTTTCTCTTTTGTAGTTTTTTTATTTTCTCATACTTTTCCTCCCAAGTCAATGTCCTGTCAAATCATTTAAGAATGTAACCATGAGTTAAGTGGATAAAGAGCAGTTTTTTCTTCAGAATATTTAGGTAAATAAGTTCTTTGAAATTTTGTTATTTTAGTTGCCAGACTCTGTATCTTGGTTAATTTTTTCTCTATTGTCTGACTTAACTCAAAGGGATCTAAAGAGCGGAAAAGTTTTTTGAGTTGTGCAATCTTCTCAGAATCGGCCTCTTTACACTCGCAAACTCTCTGGAAAGGTGTTTTAGGTTCATTATAAATCCTTTTGAGTTTAGAGCCGATACGAATTTTCTTAACCAGTTTTACAGATGGCTGAAAGAAGTTCGTAAACCATTTGAGTTCATTAGAATAGAGGTCATTTATTAACTCCAGAACCTCTTCTGTATCGTATCTAAAGTAGCCGAATATTCTTCTTACATGGGTCCAGTTTTTCTGTTCTATGTGTGCATTATCGTCCTTTTTGTAAGGTCTGCCACGGGTAAATTGGATCTTATGTCTATCGCAGAATGCTTTGAGATGATAATTTATAAATGCCCCATCATTATCAGAATCAATCCCTTTTAAAGGGAAGGGAAGTTGCTCTTTGATATCTTCAAATGCTTTGAGAGTCATCGTCTGGCCTCTACCCATCACCGCTCTTGTTTCGGTCCAGGTTGTATGTATATCTGTGCAATTGAGCGAATGGATAAAGTTACCTTCGGCCGATGCACCACTGTGACTGACCAGGTCAACCTCTAAGAATCCCGGAGTATGGACATCCCAGTTGTCTGTTTTAATCGGTATTTGATGTTTAAGAAGGGTTCCGGGTCGGGTGGTACCATAAATCTTCTTCTTGATTCTACCTCTCTTAAGACTTAATCTACGGTCAATAGTAGCCGGGCTGATAGAAAGAAGTTGCCGCTTCAGTTTAGCAGTTATAGCAAAGCGCTCTTTTACCCGAGGAATCCACAAAGGGAGAGCAGCTTTAAGTCTTTGAGAGCAGAGATAATCCGATGCAGACCAGATGGCTTCTAAGATAGATATAACCCTATGGCCATAGATCTTTTCTCGCTCTCTTTTTGGTTTATTTTTTCTTGTATCAGGGGCTGGCCCATTTAATATTCGTATGGCATATTTCCGGTTATATTTACAGACCTTAGAGAATTCATTAAGAATTTCTCTTTTTTCTCTGCGCGTTGATCTTTGGTATCTCTGATAAATACTCTTTAAGTACTGCATCCTTGCACCTATATCCATAATGTAACCCTCCCTTTTTAGGGTTACATTATATATGATTTAACGATTACTGTAGGGTTACATTTTAGATGATTCAATACGAATGTTTGACTAATTACCGAAATCAGGATATATTATTGAGGATGATTAATGGCGAGAATCCAAATGCTTTTAAGTCGGTGCTTTCCAATGGGTTAACGGTAATCGGCCGGCAAATGCCTTCTCTCTCGTCAGTGGCAATGGGCATCTGGATTGGGGCCGGCTCCCGCTACGAGACCGCAAAAATCAATGGCATCAGCCATTTTTTGGAGCATCTGCTTTTTAAGGGAACCAAGAAAAGGAGTGGTGAGCAATTAAAACAAGCCATTGAAGGGGTCGGCGGCTCTTTTAACGGTTTTACTTCCGAAGAGGCCACCTGCTATCTGGTTAAAGTAGTCAATAAGCATACTTCTCTCGGGCTGGACGTCCTCTCGGATATGGTGAAAAACCCTCTTTTGAAAGAAGCCGACATCGAGAAGGAAAGGAGGGTAATTATCCAGGAGATTAAGATGTACGAGGACCTGCCCTCCCATTACGTCCACGAACTCTTCGGGGAACTTCTCTGGCCCGACCACCCCTTAGGCAGAAACATTGCCGGAACTCTCCAATCGGTCTCAAGCATCAAAAGAAAAGCGCTCCTTGATTACTGGGAAGAATATTATCAAACCGGCAATAGCGTTTTCAGCATTTCCGGAAACTTTAAAAAAGAAACTATTCTCAGCCAGATTGAAGGTTATTTTGGCAAAATAAAAAAAGGGAAGCGCAAGAAATTCCTGCCGGCAAAAAGAAAAATAAACCACCCTCAAATTAAGTTGAATTTTAAGGAAACCGAACAGGCTCATCTTTGTCTGGGAGGGATAGGGCTCTCGCGAAATCATCCTGACCGTTATACGCTGGAGCTTTTAAGCACAATCTTGGGAGGCAATATGAGCAGCCGGCTTTTTCGGGAGGTCAGGGAAAAACGCTCCCTGGCTTACGCCATCAGAGCCGAAAGCCATCAGCAGCATGATACCGGGGCTTTTGTCGTCAGCGCCGGGGTCGCTCCGGAAAGGACCAAAGAGGCCCTTCGCGTGATTTTGAAAGAATTGAAGAAAATCAAAGAAAAAAACGTCAGTCCGGGGGAATTAAAGAGAGCCAAGGACTTTCTTCTGGGTCAACTCACTTTGAGCCTGGAGGATTCTTCTTCCTATATGCTCTGGCTGGGAAGCCAGCAAATAACCGAAGGAAGGACCGAAACTTTCAAAGAGGTCAAGGATTGCATCAATCGGGTAGAGGAGCAAGACCTCAAAAGGATTGCCAGCCTTATTTTCCAAAACTCGAATCTTAAATTAGCCCTCATTGGGCCTTTGAAAAACAAGGAGGAACTTTTCTCCTTTCTGAAATTATGACTAAGAAAGAAATCGCCAATAACATCTCCAGGAGAGTAGGATTGCAACAGCAACCGGTAAAAAGAGTCATTGACGAATTGCTTATCGAGCTCCGGGAGGCTCTGGCCAAGGGAGAGCGCATCGAACTGCGGAACTTCGGGGTCTTCAAGGTGAAAATCGTGAAAGCAAAAACCGGCCGCAATCCTCAGACCGGAGAATCCGTTTTCCTGCCGGCGAAGAGAAAGGCAACCTTTAAAGCCGGCAAACTTCTCAAAAACCTTCTCCAGGGCCCATAGCTCAGTGGCAGAGCAGCGGACTCATAATCCGTCGGTCGGAGGTTCAAACCCTCCTGGGCCCACTATCTTGTTTTCTTCAAAAGAGGGTTTGAAAGGAGCGAAGTCGGGCATTGCGATGAATAAGAGCAATGCCAGCGGGTGGCCGAGTTGAGGCGTAGTGAAGCCGAAACCGCCAAACCCTCCTGGGCCTACTGACTAAAAGCCTTAGCACGTCTGCCTTCATTTTTCGTTTCTTTTACCGCACAATTAAGGAAAAAGCAAATAACGGAAAACGATGAATTCCAAAGAAAGAGTTCTTGTCTCTTTAGGCCATCAAGAGCCTGACCGGATACCTTTGGACTATTGGGCGGTTCCCGAGACTACCAATCAGCTTCTTCAACATTTTAAATTGAAGAATAGGGATGAACTCTTGAAAAGATTAAATATTGATTTCCGTTATGTAAAGCCAAAATACCGCGGCAAAAAATTTAAGGAAGAGGCAGGGGGGAGCCTCCAGCAAAATTTGCCAGATGGGACCTATAAAGATATCTGGGGAGTGAAAAGAAGAAGGGTCAATTGGGCCAAAGGCAGTTACTTGGAAGTGATTGAATCGCCATTGGCGGAAGCAAAGACTGAAGAGGAAATAAAAAATTACCCCTGGGCACCATAGAGGAGATAAAGAAAGAAGTAAAGTCGCGCATCAAAATTCTGGGAAAGAACGGAGGTTTTATCTTAGCTCCCAGCCATAATCTTCAGCCAGACATCCCTGCCGAGAATATCATCGCGATGTATGAGGCAGGGCTAGGGGTATCTATACCCAACCGTGCTCATAGCCGGTTTCGTAGAGGGCCAGGATATTTTCCGGAGGGCTGACCGCCTGGATATTGTGGCAGGGCGCTAAAATATAACCGCCATTTTTACCCAGAATCTGGATATTCTCCATTACCTCCTTTTTTACCTCTTCTACCGTACCAAAGGGAAGAGTATATTGATTATCCATCCCGCCATGAAAGATTATTTTTTCTCCAAAATCTTTTTTTAGTCCTTCTCTTTCCATTCCCGGACAGCGCCATTGGATGGGGTTTAAAACGTCAATACCCGCGGTAATCATATCCGGAATGATTTTCCTGACCGCTCCATCAGAATGATGGAAGACAAAAGCGCCGGCACTGTGAGCTAAATCCATCATTTTTTTCATTCGGGGGATAAAGAATCGGCGAATCTGCTCCGGTGAATACATCAGACTTTCCTGCGAACCCAAATCCTCGGCAACATAGGTAATCATTACCTTTCCCGGAATGCTCTCGTAGATACGCCGGGTATTCTCGTAACAAAGGTCAAAAAGTTTATCCAGACAATAATGAACCATCTCCGGATTCAGGATTAAATCCATAAATGCTTGTTCCTGACCACGCAGATTCTTATAGGTTAAGAATGGTTCAGAGCCACCACCGAGAATAGGATAGCCCTCTTTACCTTCTATCTGCCTGGGAATTTCAGAATAGTCATACCAATCAGGATTTGGCCATTTATAGTTCTTTTTAATTTCTTCAACCGTCTTATACTTTGCCAAGGGATGATAAATACACTCGTTATATGCTCCTGTTCCATAACTTACTTTCTTATAACCAGGACCAAATTTTTTATCATAGTCTGGCGGCCCGACATACTTTCCCCCTACGCTAACCGGCCTATCAATATGCAGTTTCTTAAATAAAGCGGTTTCCGTGTCCAGCCCCAGATATTTCATCAGTTTTTCGGTAGCCTCTGGGGTGGCCCAATAGTCCATCGGGATACGGTCCGGTTTTTTTCGTTTAAGCACCGCTAACCAGCGTTCTTTTCCGGTCATAGTTTCCCTGGGCATAATCCCTCCTTTAAAACAGGGCAGGATTGGCAAAGAGGTTTTCTCTTGCAGAATTCCTTCCCCAATTTTACCAACAAAGCGTGGAATTCCCGGTAAATCTTAATATTTTTGGGCAGATTCTTTTCAAAAAACCTCCTTATCTTATCATAATCGTTTTCTACCAACAAATTAAGCCGCTGCAAAACCCTTCTGGTATAGGCATCAATGACAAAGACTCTCTTTTCTCCGGCATAAAGAAGGATAGAATCAGCCGTTTCCTTCCCAATTCCCCGGAGCATAAGCAATTCCTTGCGTAAAGTTTTGGTCTCCTTTCTAAAAAATTTATTTAAATCCCCCCGGCAATGTTTTAGAAGATAGGCGGATACTCCTTTAAGATGTTTGCTTTTCTGGCGATAGTAACCGACCGGCCGCACCAATTTCTCAATTTTTCTTAAAGGCGCCTCGCCTAAATTCTTGACGGACAAAAGATGCTCCTTCCGCAGATTTTCAATTGCCTTCTCCACATTTTTCCAGGTGGTCTGCTGAGTAAGAATAGCCCCCGCAATAATTTCAAATTTGGTTCTTGCCGGCCACCAATGCTGTGGACCAAAAGATTTATAGAGAGATTCATATAGAGTAATTAAGGGGTATTCCATAATTAAATTTCCTGCCGCAGGATATTGTTTAAACCTAATGAGCTAGCTAAATCAAGGACCTTTTGATATTCTCTCCTGGTAATTCTGCGGTTTAATTCCGGGATTTGCGGAGCGCGGTTGGCCGGGAAATATTGCGCCATAAGGCTTAGGCAAGTATCAAGAGAAGTCTCTGCGGCGATAAATTTTAGGACATTTTCGCTTTTGGCTAAATCATTAGGCAAAACCAGATGACGAATTAATAGCCCCCTTTTTGCTATCCTCTTTTTATCTAACTTTAAATTTCCCACCTGCCGATACATTTCCCGGATAGCTTCTTTGGTCCTGGAAAAATAGTCAGGAACTTCTGAATAAATTTCTCCCTGTTTATCATCCCCGTATTTGAAGTCCGGCATATAGATATCAACAATACCATCAAGGAGTTTTAAAGTGTTTAGTGATTCATAGCCGCTGGAATTATAAACCAGAGGGATTTTAAGCCCTTTTGGAATGGCTAAAAGAATGGCCCTTAGAATCTGGGGAACAAAGTGGGTGGAGGTAACCAAATTAATATTATGGCAGCCTTTTTCCTGCAGGGAAAGCATCATCCGGGAAAGCGACGTGACAGTCTCTTCATTGCCTTCTCCCAACTGGCTGATAGGATAGTTCTGGCAAAAACAGCAAGAAAGAGTGCAATTGGTAAAAAAGATTGTCCCGGAACCGAAAGGCCCGGAAATTGGCGGCTCTTCGCCAAAATGGGAAGACCAACTGGCCACAATAGGATTTTTTCCTGATTTGCAGAACCCTCTTTCCTTTTTAAGCCGGTTTACCGAACAACCGCGGGGGCAAAGATGGCAATTCTCAAGGATACGATAACCCTCCTTTGCTCTCCCTTCTAATATTCCATTTTGATAAAGAGAGAAGTAATTCGGGTGCATTCCTTCAGATAACCTTGACTTTTACAAAGCGGCGCTTCCCCACTTTAATTACACTCCCCTCTTTAATCTTGATTTCTAAATCAGGGCTGGTGATAATTTCCCCGTCCAGGGATATTGCTTTCTGGCGGAGGAGGCGCCTGGCCTCATTATGGGAAGAAACTAATCTGGCCAAGTCCAGCAGCCGGATAATCCAGATTTTTCCTTTTTTAACTTCTTCTTTTTTTAACCGGAAGACCGGTATTTTTAAAGGAATCTTTTTCTTCTGAAAAATGGTTTCAAAATGCTTTTCGGCTTTTTCCGCTTCTTTTTTTCCGCAGTAAGTTTGCACAATAGAGGAAGCCAGTCTCTTTTTGGCAAGAAAAGGCTGCTTTAAAAGTTTAGAAATTTCTTCCCCGGAGAACTCGGTGAGCAAAGAGAAATATTTCTCCATTAAAGCATCAGGAATAGACATCAATTTTCCGTAGATTTCCTCCGGTTTTTCGTTAATCCCGATGTAATTATGAAAACTTTTGCTCATCTTTCTTTTGCCGTCGGTCCCTTCCAGGATGGGCATGGTAATGACCACCTGTTTTTTCATTCCAAAAGCCTCTTGAACAGTTCGTCCGGCCAGCAGGTTGAATTTCTGTTCGGTGGCCCCCACCTCAACGTCACTTTTTAAGGCAACCGAGTCATAACCCTGCATCAAAGGATAGATGAATTCCTGGAGGGAAGGAGAGAGACCATCCTGGTAACGTTGACGGAAATCTTTTCGTTCTAACATCTGGGCCGCGGTAAAAGAAGAAGTCAGTTTAATTACTTCTTTAAGATTCAATTTTTCCAGCCAGGAGGAGTTGCGGACAAATTCGGTTTTTCTCAGGTCAAGGAGTTTACCCGCCTGTTCTTGATAGGTTTGTAAATTTCGTTCTATTTCTTCCGGCGAGAGTAAAGGCCTGGTTTCAATTCTGCCGGTGGGGTCGCCAATCATTGCGGTAAAATCGCCAACCAGAAAGATAATTTTGTGCCCTAAATCCTGAAAATCCTTTAATTTTCTAATGGGAATGGTGTGCCCCAGATGAATCTCTGCTCCGGTAGGGTCAATCCCATACTTAATGCGTAAGGGTCTTTTCTTCTTGAGGGAGATTTTTAATTTTTCAACCAGTTCTTTTTTCGGCAGGATTTCTACGGTATTCTTTTGAATAACCTTTAATTGCTTTTCCAATTCAGTCATTGGTTTGAACTTAATTGGACGCAGATAACCTCAGGATAATAACAGGAAACAGGAATAAGAATTAAATAGTAAGAATTCAGAATTAAGCGTTAAGAATTAAGTTTACTTATTCCTTACTTCTTATTTCTTAATTCTACTTTATTCCTAATTCTATGCTTTTAATCTGCGTGTATCTGCGGAAATTCCGCTACCCGACTATCAACTTTCTTCAGTAGGGAATTGCGCTACTAATCTATCTGCTTACTTCAGTAGTAATATGCGAGAAGATTAACTTCTTGAAATTACTGACAGCAACTATGCGGGAAG
>Ga0210015_1004436_pt1 | contig 11881 bp, 7 predicted proteins | sample CryGeymeta201522_FD_185471 | JGI IMG/M metagenome (GOLD analysis project Ga0210015, IMG submission 185471) | Groundwater microbial communities from Crystal Geyser aquifers in Utah, USA - Crystal Geyser metaG 2015-22 (SPAdes) (version 2) | ecosystem: Environmental > Aquatic > Deep subsurface >... | reverse complement strand
CGGCTGAGATTTAGATTTTTCACCCAGTCGGCGGGCGCGCAGAAGCATGCCTGCCGATTTCTTTTCTGAGAGACTCGCAACTGCTCTCCGAATCCTCTCCCGATTGTTCAATTGGTGGCATTTTTTGAGATTTTAGGGTATCCTTGTAGCGTATAATTTTTCAGGAGGCAACCGTGACTGATGATACTTTGAAGGATATGTTGAAAGACGCAGAAACCCGCATGAACGGCGCGCTCCACGCGCTGGAGCAGGACCTGGCCACGGTCCGCACGGGACGCGCCAGCCCGGCGCTGGTCGAGCGTTTGCTGGTAGACTACTTCGAGACGCCCACGCCCCTGATCCAACTGGCGACGATTGCCGTGCCGGAACCGCGTTCGCTCCTGGTCAAACCCTTCGACCCGACCACGCTCAAGACGATCGAGAAGGCGATTCTAGCCTCGGACCTGGGGCTGACTCCCAACAACGACGGCAAATCCATCCACCTCAACCTGCCCCCGCTCACCGAAGACCGCCGCCGCGAGCTGGTCAAGCACGTTCACGCGCGGTTGGAGGAATCCCGCGTCGCCGTCCGCAACATCCGCCGCGATGTCCACAAGGATATGCGCGACTTTGAGAAGGAAAAATTGATCTCCGAAGATAACCTGAAACGCGGCGAGGAACAACTGCAAAAACTGACCGATCGCTTTATCGAGGATGTCGGCAAACACGGCCAGGCCAAAGAAAAAGAGATCATGGAAGTGTAGTTTCGGCGCGACCTTTCTGGCACCCGTATGACCGACAAGCCTTTGAACGTCCCGTCCAATAAATTTCCCCGACACGTTGCCATTATTATGGATGGCAACGGACGCTGGGCGATCGCGCGCGGCTTGCCGCGGGTGGCCGGCCACAAGGCTGGCACCGAAAACCTGCGCCGCGTCATTCGCTCCACTGTGGAGTTTGGCATCCAGTACCTCACCATCTACGCTTTCTCCACCGAAAACTGGGGGCGTCCGCCGGAGGAAGTGCAGGGGTTGATGGGCATCCTTCAGGATGTGATTGACCGTGAATTGCACGAACTGCATGACGAAGGCGTGCAATTGCGGCACATCGGGCGGCTGGAACGCCTGGATCCGAAGATCCAGGCCAAGGTCCTGAAAGCCATCGAACTGACGAAGAACAACGACCGGCTGATCCTGAACATCGCCTGGAATTACGGCGGCCGCGACGAAATTGTCTGCGCCATCCAGAAAATCATCAAGGACGGCATCGCGCCCGATGACGTGACGACGGAACTGGTCAGCCGCTACCTGTTCACAGCGGGCGTGCCGGACCCCGACCTGGTCATCCGCACCTCGGGCGAACTGCGTATCAGCAATTTCCTGATCTGGCAGACGGCCTACTCGGAGTGGTACGTCACCCCCACGTTCTGGCCTGATTTCGACAAGGAGGAGTACCGCCGCGCGCTGGAGATCTTTGCCCAGCGCGACCGCCGCTATGGCGGCGTTTCGGAGGCGGTCGCAAACAGGACACCCCATGCTTAAACGCGCCGTCACCGCATTATCCCTGTTGATCATTGCCATGCCTGCGGTGTTGTGGGGGGGTATCTGGTTTTTTCTGCTGATCGGTTTTTTCATCGTCCTGGCTTCGTGGGAATACACGCAAATGTTTCGCGCCGTCCACATGCAACCGACCGCGCCGATCATAGTCGGCGGGACGATCCTCCTGCTCGCGACGCGCTCGCAAGCGGTGACGCATTTCTTTTTCCCGTCCGCGGTCTTTTCCCCGCAATGGGCTGAATTGACGCTCACCTGCCTGGCGCTGGCCGCCATGGCTGCGCATCTCTATGCTTACGAGCGCGGCCGTGACCAGGCCGCGCTTGATTTTGTCATCACGGTTGGCGGGCTTGTTTACCTCGGCTGGGTCGGCGCATACCTGGTGAACCTGCGGGAACTGCCCAACGGCGGCTGGTGGCTGATGCTCGTCCTGCCCACGGTCTGGATGGCGGACTCCGGCGCGTACGCGCTGGGCGCGAAATATGGCAAACACAAACTTGCGCCGCGCCTCAGCCCCAAAAAATCCTGGGAAGGCTATTGGGCGGGCGTGTTCACCGGCACGCTCTACGGCGGGTTCTTTGCCTACGTTTATTCCTGGCTTGGCCCGCTTCACATCACCTTCTGGCAGGGCGCCTTGCTGGGGCTTGCGCTCAGCGTCATCACCACGCTCGGCGACCTGGGCGAGAGTCTCTTCAAACGACAGGGCGGCATCAAGGATTCGGGGACGCTCTTCCCCGGCCACGGCGGCGCGTTCGACCGCATCGACTCGTGGCTGTGGGCGGCCGTCATCGGCGTGTGCTGGGTCCGCTGGTTTTTTCTGTAGTCGAATTTCATCTGCCCGAAAACTTCTGGTGATTACCCACAAGTTCAGGCGGCAGTTGGACTGCCGCCTGCGCCCGCAGTGCAACTGCGAGCAAACGGCGACTTGTGGGTAATCACCGAAAAACTTTGCTTGACATACTTCGCCCTTCCCTATATAATCCCGCTCGCGTTCCTCGCTAGCTCAACGGCAGAGCGAGCGGCTGTAAAATGAAGTGTAAGTGGCATCTCTGTAATGCGCAACTTTCTGGTCGGCAACGAGCTTTTTGCAGTCTCAAGTGCAAGAACAAGTACTATGTGGACAAGCGGAGAAAAACGCTAAAGCAGAAGTCGGTGACCTACAAGGGTGGGCGTTGCGCATTATGTGGGTATGACAAATCCCTGGAGGCTTTGTCCTTTCATCACGTTGGCGGAAAGGATTTCGGAATAGCTTCTCGTGGTCATACCCGCTCATGGGAAAGAGTGCAACATGAGTTGGACGCCTGTCTACTCGTATGCAACAATTGTCATGCAGAGATTCATGCTGGCTTGCACGAAAATGCAGCCCTACTTAGTAATAAGTAGCGGAAAAATCGGGTGAATTCAGGGAAACCTTCACACTCAACCGTGTGGTGGTAATCCTGAGCCAAGCCCAGCGAAAGGCAGACGGTTGGCGTGGGCCGCCGTAGTAGCTGGGAAGGTGCAGAGACTAGGAGTTGAGGAGCCTACCCAATAAACTCCATCAGCGCCCGACACCCTGTTCGCAGGGTGATGAGATAGTCCGTTCCTCATGGAAACGTGAGGGCAAACGTAACCGCTAGGTTCGAGGTTCAAATCCTCGGCGAGGAGCCAACAAAAAACTGCGTCCGAAAGGACGCAGTTTTTTGTGATTTGCCAAATCTAGCGCGTGTTCTTCGTGCCAGATCCCGCCGCATGTCGTCCCGAGGCTGATGGGGAGGGAGAAGCGCTACCCAGCGCCCTTTGACCAATCAGCGTGAAGGCCGCATTCAGGCTTTTGGCCGCGCTGGCCTGGTTGAGACCGGTGGCGCGCGAGAGTTCGTTCACCATGCCGCTGTTTTGCAACATGTGGGAAATTCAGACTTCCGAAGTCTCCGAGACTTCGGAAGTCTCCAGGCTGTGAACCAGATAAAAAGCGATGCCGCGAGGCGTCGTATTTGCCGCTTTTTATCCCTTCGGTGAGAAGAGAATATCTTCGACCGGCGTCGGCAATGACATGCGCCGCCCGGACACGTCAAAGGTCATCAGGGAGGCAAGCGAGCGCGGAGTGGGATCGCCCCACAGTTGCAGGTTGTCTTTTTGGCGCGCCATGTAGGCGGGCAAATCCTTGAAGTCGCCATAGGCATCCATGAATTCCACCAGCCTGCGGAAGAGTTTGGGCAGGATGGTCACGTCTTCCTGCAGGGTGCGGATGTCCCATAGCGCCAGGTAGGTGGTGCGGTCTATGGCCCACAACCCGCGGTCGGCTTTGCGCGCCAGCGCCACCGCTTTGCGGATCTTGGCGGCGATAACCTTGTCGGTGGTGGTGTAGAAGGTGGGATAGACCAGTCCCTCGCGCGCCAGCCGGTAGTTGACCGACTTTTCGAGCGGGATCTGCTCCGAGGTCAGGAGCGCGCCGTCAGTCAATTTGGCAGAGGCAGGGAAGGCGAAGGATATCGGCCGGTCGTAGCGGTCCAATCCGTCGGAGATGATGAAGCCGGACTTCGCGTCATCCGCATTTACGATGGTTGTCAGGCTCAGGCTGTATTCGGTGTAGGCGATGCCGAGCAGTTTGAGCAGGCGTTCGAGCGCGGCCAGCGCGAAGGGACGCGGCTGGTGGTAGCCCGCGTAATGCGTCTCGAGCGCGTCGATGGCCTCGATACGCAACTGCTTTTTGGCGGCTTTCTTCTTGTTGGCGCTATTCCATTGGAACGAATCCCAATGGGCGGGATTCTCGGCCTTGAAGCGGATCGAGTCGCCATCGGGCTGGTAGCCTTTGACGTGGAATTTGCCTTGGATGACTTTGAACTGAGACATGAGATGCTCCTTTTTTCAATAAGACGGTTGGCAAAAGGAATTCTAACAGGAAGTGGGGATTTACAAATGTTCCGTTAGCGCGCCAAACCGATGGGACGGCAGTTCAACTGCCGCCAAAACCAAGCGGCCATCCCAGCGCTTTGGCGCGCCAAGAAAAAATTGGGATTATGGAGGAAAGTTTTATGAAGGTGACGGATATGCTGGGCGAAGAAGTCTTGACGGTGAGAGGGGTGTAGGGAGGTAGGGGACGATTTTAAGCCCGGCGATGCCGTAGGGATCGGACAAGTTGAAAATCATTGGCAAAGTCACAGCGCCTTTCAGCTGAAACGCGTCCCAGCGATTTGCTTGGCGGACTCTTTCCAGGTTCTGCGTACTCGCGGCACAACAAGAACGATGGTTTTTGCCATTGCCTATCGCCTGACTATGTTGTAGAATACATAAAATTTTTACTGGAACGAAAGCGGATGCGAAGACTCTGAATCCAGATTGGTCGCTTTTCCTGGTTTGCCAGGTAAAGATTCAGAAGAGCAAGTAGCGAAACCGGCCGCACGGTTTCGCTACTATTTATTTAACCCGGCAAATATCTTTTCATCTTTGTCCCACTCGGAGGAAACAATGGTTACGAACCTGGCTAAAAATATCATTTCTAAAATATTGGCTGCGTTGATGATTGTCTCGCTGGCACTGGGAGTGTTGTCGGTGAGGCCGGTTTATGCAAATGCCTGCGCATGGACTGGCGCCACAAATACCACTTGGGCTACTGCCTCGAATTGGTCAGGTTGTGGCGGTGTAGCCCCTCAAGCAACTGACACGGTAGTGATCCCCGATGCGGCGACAACGCTGAACGACCCGACAGTTACTAATGCTGTAGTAACTATTGCCGGGTTCACAATTGATTCCGGTGGTGTGGTTAACGATGGCGGTAGTTCTACTCGCCTCACCGTAAACGGCCCCGTCGTACTGAATGGAACTTGGAATGGCGCTGGACGCCTACTCCTAAATGCTGGTGCTGCTACGCTAGACGGATCAGGCACATTTAACGGAAATCGCATTGATCCGGTCTCAGGGGCTAGAACCATCCTTTCGACGGCGAATCTCACGGTCACCCGGATTGATGTCAGAGCCAACAATACTGTGACTAATTATGGCAGTGTCACAGCCACAACCATCACAGGCAATGATGCGACGACTGCTATTTGGATCAACGAGGCTAATTCTACGCTGAAGGTATCTGGGGAGTTGTTCGACACTAAACCCGGTACACTGACCGCCACAGCCAATCCCAACACGGTTGAGTACAACGGGGCAGTTCAAACGGTCGAACCAGCCACTTACCATCATCTCATCCTGAGCGGCAGCGGCGCCAAGACGGCTGGCAGAGTCGTTACTACCAATGGAAATTTGACCGTTATAACGGCGTGACGTTTAGCACAGCGTACAGCGTTAATGCGGGCGGCGATTGGACGGTGGATGGGACGTTTAGCCAGACCGCTGGAACAACAACATTCACTGGAGGCGGCGCTCACACTTGTTCGGGAGCCGGTAGCAGCCAGTTTAAAAATCTAACCACCAGCAGTCAAACAATTAATGCAGGCTCGTGTGATCTGCGGATCAGCGGCGTCTGGATTCATGGCACAGCCGGGATATTCAACGAACAGACCAGCACAGTTACGTTTAATGGTTCCGGCGTTCAGACTCAGCCGACCATTACTTACGTTCCGCAACTCTATAATATGACCATCAACAAGTCCGGCGGGACCATGAGTACCCGTGTCTGGACGGTGACGAATGACTTCCTACTCACCAACGGCGCATTTGACGTGTCAAGCAATTCCAGTTTCAAAAATTTTACAATTAGCGGTGGAACGTTTACTGCGCCAGCGGGTAATGTCAACGCTGCCGGTAACTGGACCAATAACGGCGGCACCTTCACCTCTGGTACCGGCACCGTCACCTTCAATGGCTCATCGGCGCAAACCATCGGTGGTACGTCCGCGACCACGTTTAACAATCTCACCGTCAGCAACACCAGCGGCGATGTCACACTGAGCGGCGTGGATGCGACCGTCAACGGCACGGGCGCGGGTGCGCTTAACTTCACCAGCGGCAAGATCATTACTGGAGTAAATACACTCATCATTGGGGCGAGCACCTCCACGATCACAGGCGCGGGGACTGGACAATACGTCTACGGCAACTTGCAGAAAGCCTTCAACACCGGGTCGGGACAAACCTTCACGTTTGAAATTGGCGACGCCTCCTACTATACGCCCGCCCAACTCGCCAACTTCAATGTGACCACTGCCGGTAATATCACCGCCAACACAACCGCGGCGAGGCATCCGGAATTTATGACCGCCAACATCGGGGATAAATATGTCAAGCGCTATTGGACGCTCACACCGGGCAGTCTCGTTACCAGCGGTTACGATATCACCGCCACCTTCGTTTCCGGCGACCTTGTGGGCGTCCCTGATACGAATGCATTGATCGTCCAAAAGTACAATCCGTCTACGTGGAGCAATCCCGCCTCGTCATCATCAACATCCACGACCGTCACAGGCGTGGGATTTACGAGTTTTAGCGATTTCTTCTCAGGCAACGGCGGCACGCCGACTCCGGTCACTCTCTCCTACTTTAACACCCAGCGCAATGGGGACAGCCTGCAGTTTGATTGGTCTACCGCCACCGAGACCGGCAATGTCGGTTTCAACCTGTACGCGGAGAAGGATGGGGAACTGGTTCAAGTCAACGATGAATTGATTCCCTCGCAGGTGATTGATTCGCTGGATCGCCTGGATTACAGGTACCAAGCCGGTGTGGGCGGAAGCATCTTCTACATCGAAGATGTCAGCGTATTAGGCGAGACGCGCCGCCACGGCCCCTTCCAGTTGGGCGAGGCCTACGGCGGTCTGTTGGATGTGAACCCGATTGATTGGGCCGCCATCCAGGCTGAACACAGCCTCGCGCCCGCATCAGCCCCGCTCACCCTGGATCAGGTACAAGCCATCCCCGATGAACCCCTCCAGGATGACTCCTCCGATATAGCGGAACCCAAGACCCCGGAGATTCTGCCCATCCTGCCATTGCACGAAGGCCGCAAGGAAAAGCCGGTTCCCTCTGCTTCTCCCATCGTTAACCTGCAAGTGCGCCAGACCGGCCTGTATCGCGTCACCTATGAAATGCTGCGCGATGCCGGGTACAACCTCTCGGGCGTGCCCGCCAGCAAACTCCAACTCACCAACCGCGGCCAGGCCGTGCCCATCTATCTCAAAGGCTCCAGCAAGTTCGGCCCGGGCGCCTACTTCGAGTTCTATGCCCAAGCGCTCGACACTCTCTACACTGACACCAACATCTACTCTTTGCAGGTCGGCCCCCCCGCCCCGCGCATTACATCTTCTTCCGCCGCTCCCGGCAAGGGATTGACACCGCCTGTCTCGTATTCCGAGACCCTGACGGTCAACAACCAGCGACTGTATGCGAACTTCACGCCCACAGAGGATCCTTGGTATGACACCGCCATGTTGACCTATAAGACTTCCAAGAATTGGGACTTCCCGTTCCAGGTCAGTGGTTTGGCCGATCCTGGATTGCCGTCCAACCTGGAAGTGGTGGTTTGGGGCGGAACTTCTTTGCCTCAGTCTCCCGATCATCATCTGGTCGTGCGTCTCAATGGCGCCGTTGTGGCAGATCAAACCTTCGATGGCCTGCCGGAACAAGTCATAAGTGTTGCGCTACCCGCCAATCTGTTGGTGAATGGCGGCAATACGCTCCAATTGACCCTGCCCGGAGATACGACCGCGGCCTACGATGGCATGTACCTGGATAAATTCAGCCTGACCTACCAGCGTACCTTCCAGGCGCAGGATGGCCGCCTGACCTTCACCGATTCTGGTAAGGTTTTCACGGTCACCAACCTGCCCACCAGGAATGTCACTGTCTATCGCCTCGACAAGAAAGGCCCGGTTCGCCTCAGCCGCCTCCAGGCGCAGGCCTCCGACTCCACCTTCAACGTCACCTTCGCTGGTACCGGTCAGTCCGCCACCTATCTGGTCAGCGCGGTGGAGTCGCTCTACGTTCCCGCCTTCCAGGCGCCGCGCCCAACCGCCGCTCTCAACCGCCCGGCGCAGTACCTGATCATCTCCCATCCCGATTTTATCGCCGGGTTACAACCCTTGATCCGGGCGCGCCAGGCCCAGGGTCTCACCGTGAACGTGGTGGATGTCAACGATGTTTATGCCCAATATGGCTACGGCATCTTCGATCCACGCGCCATCCAGCAGTACATATCATTTGCGCGTAAAAATCTCGGCACGCAGTACGTTCTGCTGGTCGGTGGTGACACATACGATTACCGCAACTATCTCGGCAGGAACAGCATCAGTTTCATCCCCTCGCTGTATGCCTCCACCGGCCCGTATGTCAAGTTCGTCCCGGCTGATCCGCTCTTCGCGGATGGGAACGGCGACAATGTTCCCGACCTGGCCATTGGGCGCTTCCCCGTCCGCACCAACGCTGAGCTGGATTTAATGGTCAGCAAGACGCTCGCTTATGCCGGGAAGAACTACACACGCACGGCGGTCTTCGCCTCCGACAAATTCGATGGCATTGTGAACTTCAAGAACATCAATCTTGGTTTTGCCGCCAACCTGCCAGCCGGATGGACAACCGAGAACATCCACCTGGATGATTTGACCGTGACCGCCGCCCAGGAACAACTGATTGCCGCCATGAACCGCGGCGCCGCACTGGTCACCTTCACCGGCCACTCCGGCCCATCCAGCTGGACCTTCAGCAACCTCTTCAACACCACAATGGCCGCCTCTCTCACCAATGCCGGACGTCCCTTTGTGGTGGTGCAATGGGGCTGTTGGAATACCTATTATGTAAACCCAACCCAAAATTTCCTGGTGCAGAGCCTGCTCTTCTCCGGCGACAAGGGCGCCGCGGCTGTCTTGGGCGCTTCCACCTTGACCGACTCCGAGTCCGAGAATCTGCTCGGCCAACTGTTCACCCCGCGCCTGGTTATGCCCGGCGCCTCCATCGGGCAGGCCTTGTTCCAGGCCAAGGTCGAGTTGGCCCAGTCCCATCCCGATCTGCTCGATGTATTGCTCGGCTGGTCGCTCATGGGCGACCCCGCTCTTGTCGTCGAGCCGCAGTAGGAATTACCCTGGCAGGTTTTCATTTCCCATGAGCGCCTTTGCTGTTATTTATGAACGTTCCAATACACCGGTGCAAGCCGGTGTATTGGAACGTGTCATGGAGCGGTTAAAACATCGCGGCCCGGATGGAAGCGATGGGGCTGTGTCTGGTCACATCGCCATGGGACACTGGCATTTTTGGACCACCCCGGAGGAAGTCGAGGAACGACAGCCTCTGCAGTTGTCAGGCCTGCCATTCAAGATCGTTCTGGACGGCAGGCTGGATAACCGCCCCGAACTGATCTCTGACCTGAAACTCGATTCGACACAGGGCAAACTTCTCTCAGATGCCGTGTTGATCCTGCACGCGTATGATCGGTGGGGTGAGAATTGCTTCGAGCATTTCGTTGGGGAGTATGCGCTTGTGCTACTCGATCAACAGCGCGATGAATTGATCTGCGCCCGCGACGCTCTTGGGGACCGAACTTTGTTCTATGCCACAAACGGAACGCGCATGGTGATCGCATCTGAACCCTGGGCGGTGGCTGGAGCCGACAATTCAGGGATTGAATTGAATGAAAGTACGGTGGCGCACTTTTTCTCCCGGAAAGCCATTGAGGATGGGCAAACATTTTTTAAAGGCATTTATGAACTGTCACCCGCCCACGTGATGGTGTCCAACGCATCCGGAGATCGCCACTGGCGCTATTGGCATCCAGATTCATCCAAGCAACTGCATGGCAAATCGAACGAAGAGTACGTTGAGCAGTTTCGCTTACTCCTGGAAGAAAGTGTCCGTTGCCGTTTGCGCTCTACCACACCGGTGGGGGTACAAATGAGCGGCGGCCTGGATTCTCCCTCGGTGGCCTGCCTGGCGGCCCGTATGCTGGCTCCTGTTCCCCTGACAACGATTTCGTATGTTTTCGATGAACTGACCGATTGCGACGAGCGGCAATACATCGAAACCGTCAAGGCGCGCTGGGGCATTCGCTCCATTCAATTACCTGGCGATGATGCCTGGCCGTTGAAAAACTGGCAGGAGTGGCCTGTGGATCCAGGTCGTCCCGAAAGAAATGCCTATCGTTTGCTTTTTGAGCGTGTTTATCAACGCGCCCAGCAGGAAGGCTTACGCGTTCTCTTGACCGGAGCATTTGGGGATCATTTATATGGCGGAGGCCAGGATTGGCTGGCTGAGTTGATCCTCGAAGGCCGGTTGCTTGAGGCCGCCAGGGAATTAAGTATTCATATTCGTTATGCCGGACTGGCCTGGACTCTTCGGGCTGGTTTTCTCCAGCGAGTCGTCAGGCGCTTGCTCAATACACTACCTGGAGGCAGGTATGCGCATCGTAGAGGAAATACACCAGATTGGTTGACGTACTTTTCAATCAAGCGCATTTCCAAGCTGGATATCCGGGTTGATCCCGCTTTTGAGCGCGACAACGCCTTATTGGGTATGGAAGCGGCCCAGGGCAGTTCCAGTGAAATTTTCTACGCCAGCCGTTATGCCCTCGAAGTACGCCACCCATACCGTGATCGTCGCCTGGTTGAGTTTGTGCTGGCGATCCCGGCTTACCAATTGTATTACCGTGGTCTTTACAAGCACATTCTCCGCTCTGCCATGCAAGGCATCCTTCCGGAACCCATCCGAAACCGCCAAAAACCAACGGCCCTCACGCCGCTTTTCCTGCGAGGCATGCAGCGCGAAAAAAACACATTGGAGACTTGTCTGCGTGACCCCGATGCGGCCTGGCGAAAATTTGTGCGCCCTGAACGGCTCTTGGAACATTGGGAAGGTATGTTTTCCCCTGAAAGAGCTGACCACGAATTATTAACCTCCTGGCTCTGCATTTCTTATGAAAAGTGGTTTAACAATTTATCGTGTTCGAATTAATTGCGAGGAGATATTGTGCCAACAAATAACAAACGAACCATGACAGGTAAGGTGGGTATGCCCCGCAAACTGTATCGAAAGCCGCAATTGGAGTACTTGGGCGACCTGCGTAGCATAACATTGGGCAGTTCCACTATGGGAACCCCCGATAGCGGCTTTGGGTCATGGAATAATAATGCCCCCGTGCGTATGCCCCCCGGCTTTCCCCTGCCGGATGGTTCGCCTCGCAAGCCCGGCGAATCTACCCAGCCTTAGAAGTTGGTATCCATTCATGGCATCCTATCGCCTGGCCGGGCAGGATTTTTCCTTTGATGGATTGACTGTCCCCGAACTTTCTCTTTTTGGGATTAAGGGCACGCATCAAACCGCGCTTTTGCCTGCTCCCGTCCCCTTGGCATTATCCTGTCGGACGATGGGCTGGGTCGGCGGCGAACAGCGCGAGGTGGAAGTTTGGTCCGCTCGAAACGGGACCATTCTCAAAATCC
>Ga0210015_1004432_pt1 | contig 11887 bp, 9 predicted proteins | sample CryGeymeta201522_FD_185471 | JGI IMG/M metagenome (GOLD analysis project Ga0210015, IMG submission 185471) | Groundwater microbial communities from Crystal Geyser aquifers in Utah, USA - Crystal Geyser metaG 2015-22 (SPAdes) (version 2) | ecosystem: Environmental > Aquatic > Deep subsurface >... | reverse complement strand
GCCGAGGTGCTGGCGTTCGTCGACGAACGCCAGCACCTCGGCCGCGTCGGAGAAATGCCCCACCTTGGCCTGCGTCGCCGAAATCTTGCCCCGGATCAGCGGCATCAGCCGCGCCGCTGTGGCCGCGCGGTCCGGCGCGGTCGCCACCCGCGCGCCGCCGAACGCCGGGCGGCGGCGGTTGGCCTCCAGCCAGTCGGCGGCCTTGCGGATGATGCGCAGCGTCGCGGCGTAGCTGTCGCGCGCCGTCGGCCCCCAGGTGAACAGCCCGTGCCCGCCCAGCACCACGCCGGTCAGGTGAGGGTTTTCCGTCGCCAGCGCGCCCAGTTGCAGCCCCAGCTCGAACCCCGGACGGCGCCACGGCAGAAAGCCGATCTCGCCGCCGAACACGTCCCGCGTCAGCGCCTCGGCGTTCTCCGAGGCCGCCAGCGCGATCACCGCGTCGGGGTGGACGTGATCGACGTGGACGGCGGGAACGAAGGCGTGCAGGGCTGTGTCGATCGAGGCGGCGCGCGGGTTGAGGGCGAAGGTGCAGTGCGGCAGATAGCCCACCATCGCATCCTCGTGCGCCGGGCCGCGATAGAGACCCTTCAGCGCCTCCAGCCGGTCGAGATAGAGCGTTGCGAACCCGTCGAGCCCCATCGAGCCGAGATCGCCGCCGGAGCCTTTCACCCACAACACCGTCACCGGCGCGCCGGTCAGCGGGTCGCTCGCCTGCACCTTGGCCGAGGTGTTGCCGCCGCCGAAATTGGTCACCGCCAGATCGGCGCCGAGCAGGTTCGAGCGATACAGCAGCAGCCCCGGCTCATCCAGCGTCGCCGCGTGCGCCGCGTCCCACAGATCGTCCAGCGGTTGCGCGGCCATGGCGTCTCTCCCGTCGAAATGCGCTGACGACGCTATGAGCGGTTTCGCCCAGAGTCAATCATGCGCGTAATCATATTGCGCTGCAACAGCGTGTTGCATTGCACAAGTTGCGCAAATTGCTTGACCGGGGTGAGCGATCATGCAACTTCCTGAGCGCATGGAGGCGCGCATGGTCGAGAGCGAGAGGGTGCGGATGATCGCGGCGCTGGTCGCCGCGCGCGGCTTCGCGGCGGTGCGCGACCTGACCGAGGCGACCGGCGCCTCGCCCGCCACGCTGCGCCGCGACCTCGCCAAGCTGGCCGCCGCGGGTGCGGTGCGCCGGGTGCACGGCGGGGTCGAGGCCGCCGACGCGCGGCCCCGGCTGGCCACCAGCCCGTTCGACATCGGCCAGACCCGCGCCGTCGCCGCCAAGCGCGCCATCGCCCGCGCCGCCGCCGCGCTGTGCGCCGACGGCGAGACGATCATCGTCAACGCCGGGTCCACCACGTTCCAGATGGCGGCGTTCCTGCGAGAGCGCCGCCTTCAGATCGTCACCAACTCGTTCCCGATGGCGGCGGCGCTGGTCGAGACCTCCGACAACCGCGTGCTGATCCCCGGCGGCGAGATTTACCGCGAGCAGGGCATCGTGCTGTCGCCGTTCGACGACGACGCGCTGCGCCACGTCGCCGCCTGCCGCATGTTCATGAGCGCGGTCACGGTCGGCCCGCTGGGCGTGATCGAGGGCGACCCGCTGATCGCGCGCGCCGAGGCCAAGCTGCTCGACCGCGCGCCCGAGCTTGTGGTGCTGCTCGACAGCGGCAAGTTCGCCCGGCACGGCGCGCTGGCGGTGTGTCCGCTCGCCCGCGTCAGCCGCCTGATCACCGACGACGCCGCGCCGCCCGAGGCGCTGGCCATGCTGCGCGACGCGGGCGTGGCGGTGACCGTCGTCGCCCCCGATGCGGAGGACCGCGCGCTCGGCGCCGCCGCCTGAGACTGCATCAACCAACCAACCAAGAAACCGGAGGAGACACCGATGCGCCTTACCCCCAACCGCCGCCGCCTGCTGCAACTCGGCGCCGCCAGCCTTGCGGCGCCGATGCTGGGCCGCCCCGCCTTCGCCGCCGACAAGCGGGTGGCGATGGTGGTGAAGAACCTCGGCAACAGCTATTTCGACGCCTGCGCCAACGGCGCGAAGGAGGCCGCCACTGAGCTGGGCGGCATCGAGATCATCTACACCGCTCCCACCAAGCCGACGCCCGAGGATCAGATCGCGGTGATCGACAGCCTGATCGCGCAGCGGGTGGACGGCATCATCGTCTCGGCCAACGACGCCAACGCGCTTGTCCCGGTGGGCCGCAAGGCCGCGCAGCGCGGGATAAAGATGATGTCGTTCGACAGCGCCATCGCGCCCGAGGGCCGCCTGGTGCACCTCAGCGCCTCGTCCACGCCGCTGATCGGCGCCAAGCAGGTGCAGATGATCGGCGCGACGCTGGGCTATGAGGGCGAGGTCGCGATCCTGTCCGCCGCCTCGACCATGACCAACCAGAACTCCTGGATCGCGGCGATGAAGGAGGAATGGAAGGATGCGAAATACGCGAAAATGCCGCTGGTCGCGACCGTCTATGGCGACGATCAGGACGACAAGAGCTATCGCGAGATGCAGGCGCTGGTGAAGGCGCATCCCAATCTGCGCGGGGTGATCTCGCCCACCACCATCGGCATCCGCGCCGGGGCCAAGGCGATCATGGACGACGGGCTGGTCGGCAAGGTGTTCATCACCGGGCTGGGCCTGCCGTCGGAGATGAAGGCGGCGGTGCTGGCGGGGGCCTGCGACAGCTTCGCGATCTGGAACCCGGTCGAATACGGCTACGCCTCGACGATGATCATGGGCGCGCTGCTGAACGGCGCCGAGGCCGCCGAGGGCGCGACGCTGAGCATGGGCAAGAAGGGCGAGACCGTGGTCGGCCCTGACGGCGAGGCGGTGATGGGCGAGCCGTTCGTGTTCGACAAGACCAACGTCGAGCAGTTCGCCGCGATCTTCTGATCCGGCCCGCCCATCAGGCCCGTTCCGGCGCAGCCGCCGGGGCGGGCGCCTTGTCTCTTGCGGAGCCGCAGCCCCCCATGCCGCCGATCCTGTCGCTGGAAACCGTCTCCAAATCCTTTCCCGGCGTGCGCGCGCTCAACGGCGTCTCGTTCGACCTGCGCGCGGGCGAGGTGACGGCGCTGATCGGCGAGAACGGCGCGGGAAAATCCACCATCGTCAAGGTGCTGACCGGCATCCACGCGCCCGACGCGGGCGTGGTGCGGATCGGCGGCGCGCCCCGCCGCCTCGCCTCGCCGCGCGACGCCTGGGGATGCGGGATCGCGGCGATCCATCAGGAGACGGTGATGTTCGACGATCTGTCGGTCGCCGAAAACATCTTCATGGGCCACATGCCCGGCGACGCGCGCTTTGGCGGCCGCCTGATCGACCGCGCCGCGATGCGCGCCCGCGCGCAGGCGCTGCTGCGCCGCATCGAGGCCGATTTCGACGCCGACGCACCCCTGCGGTCGCTGTCGGTGGCGCAGAGCCACATGGTCGAGATCGCCCGCGCGCTCAGCCACGAGGCGCGCGTCATCATCATGGACGAACCCACCGCCGCCCTGTCGCGCGCCGAGATCGACGAGCTGTTCCGTCTGGTCGAAAGCCTCAAGGCCGAGGGGCGCGCGGTGCTGTTCATCTCGCACAAGTTCGACGAGATCTTCCGCCTCGCCGACCGCTGGGTGTGTCTGCGCGACGGCGAGAAGGTCGGCGAGGGCGCCATCGCCGAGGCGACCGAGGCGCGGCTGGTCGGCCTGATGGTGGGCCGCCCGATCGAGCAGGTGTTCCCCAAGCGCGCCATCACGCCGGGCGCGGAGGCGCTGCGGGTGGAGGGCCTCACCAACGCGACCGAGTTCGCCGACATCTCTTTCACCCTGCGGCGCGGCGAGATCCTCGGCCTCTACGGCCTGATCGGCGCCGGGCGGTCGGAGGCGATGCAGTGCCTGTTCGGCCTGTCGCGCGCCACCGCCGGGTCGGTGACGCTGGAGGGCGCGCCGCTGATGGCGAAAAGCCCCGCCGACGCCATCGCGGCGGGCGTCGCCTATGTGCCCGAGGACCGCCAGCATCAGGGCGCGACGCTGGGTTTTGGGGTGCGCGAGAACATGACGCTGGCTTCGCTGGCGGCCCATGTGCGCGGCGGTTTTCTGTCGCGCGCCGCCGAACTGGCCACGACGCGACGCCTTGGCGCGCGGCTGGCGGTGAAGGCGGCGCACTGGGATCAGCGGCTGGCGGAGCTGTCGGGCGGCAACCAGCAGAAGGTGGTGATCGCCAAGTGGCTGGCGACGCAGCCGAAGGTGATCATCCTCGACGAGCCGACCAAGGGCGTCGATGTCGGCGCCAAGGCCGCCGTGCACGATTTCATCGGCGAACTGGCCGAGGAGGGGCTGGCGGTGATCCTGATCAGCTCCGAGTTGCCCGAGGCGATGGGGCTGGCCGACCGGATTCTGGTGATGAAGGAGGGCCGCGTCGTGCGCGCGTTCGAGCGCGGCGCGTGGTCGGCCGAAGCCATCGTCGCCGCCGCCACCGGCGCGTCGGCGGAGCGCGCGGCGTGACGCGCGAGGTCGCGCTCGCCGCGCTGATCGCGGCGATGATCGGCGCCATCGGCGCCTATGCGCCGGTGTTTCTGGCGCCGGCGAGCCTTGTCGGGATGCTCAACGACACCGCGTTCCTGTTCATGCTGGCGCTGGCGCAGATGGCGGTGATCCTGACGCGCGGCATCGATCTGTCGGTGGCGGCCAATCTGGCGCTGTCGGGAATGCTGGTGGCGATGTTTGGCGTGGAATTTCCCGACGCGCCCGCCGTGCTGCTGCTGGCGCTGGCGGCGCTGATCGGCGCCGGGCTGGGGGCGATCAACGGCGCGCTGATCGGGGCGTTGGGGATTCCGCCCATCGTGATGACGCTGGGGACGCTGGCGGTGTTTCGCGGCATGATCGTCGTGGTCGGCGGCGGCGATCAGGTCAACGCCTCGGAGATGAGCGCCAGTTTTCAGGCGTTTCCCAAGCTGACGTTTCTGGGGCTGAACAGCGTGTTCTGGATCGCGGCGGCGCTGGCGCTGGCGATGCACGTCTTTCTCACCCGCAGCCGCACCGGGCGCGGCCTCTATGCGCTGGGCGGCAACCCGGTCGCGGCGCGGTATTGCGGCATCGACCTCGGCCCCAATCAGGCGCTGGTCTATACGCTGTCGGGGGCGATCTCGGGTCTGTGCGGCTATCTGTGGGTGGCGCGCTACGGCGTGGCCTATTCCGAGATCGCCTCGGGCTATGAGCTGACGGTGATCGCGGCCTGCGTGATCGGCGGGGTGTCGATCGGCGGCGGGGTGGGGGCGGTGTCGGGCGCGCTTCTGGGGGCGCTGTTTCTGGGGGTGATCGTCAACGCGCTGCCGGTGATGCAGGTGTCGCCGTTCTGGCAGATGGCGGTCTCCGGCGTGGTGATCCTCGGCGCGGTGGCGCTGAACGCGCGCGGGTCGGGCGCGCAGGCGCGGCTGATCCTGCCGGAAGCGCGCAGGACGGGGGCGCGCAGGATGGGGGCCGCGCGATGATCGCGCGCGTTGAGCCGCCCGCCCGCGCCGCGATCCCCGACCGCGCGCCGCGCACGCTGGCCGAGACGCTGCTGCGCTGGGAAAGCGTGCTGATGATGCTGCTGGCGGCGGTGTTTGTGGCCAACGCGCTGGCGACGCCGTGGTTTCTCGATCTCTACAACCTGGCCGACGCGACCTACAACTTCTCCGAGAAGGCGATCATCGCGCTGCCGATGGCGCTGCTGATCCTGGTGCGCGAGATCGACCTGTCGGTGGCCGCCGTGGTGGCGGTGGCGGCGATGGCGGTGGGGCTGGCGGCGGGGCAGGGCTGGAGCGCGCCTGCGCTGGCGGCGGCGGGGCTTGGCGTGGGGCTGGCGTGCGGGATGCTGAACGGCGCGCTGGTGGTGGGCCTGGGCGCGCCCTCCATCGTCATCACCATCGGCGCGATGTCGCTCTATCGCGGCGTGGCGCAGGTCAGCCTCGGCGACACCGCGCTGACCAGCTTTCCGCCCGCCTACCTGGCGCTTGGCCAGAGCTACCTGCTCGACTGGCCGCCGACGCCGCTGAGTCTTGCGCTGTTTCTGGCGCTGGCGGTCGTGTTCGGCGTCGCGCTGCATTTCACCGCGTTCGGGCGCAGGCTGTTCGCCATCGGCTGCAACCCGCAGGCGGCGCGGTTCTCCGGCCTGCGGGTCGATGCGATCCGCTTTTGGCTGTTCGCGCTGTCGGGGCTGGCGGCTGGGCTGGCGGCGGTGCTGCTGACCGCGCGCATCGGCGTGGTGCGGCCCAACATCGCGCTGGGGTGGGAGCTTGACGTGATCACCATGGTGATCCTCGGCGGCGTCTCCATCGCGGGCGGGTCGGGGTCGATCCCCGGCGTGGTTCTGGCGGTGTTCATCCTCGGCTTCGCCACGTTCGGGCTGTCGCTGCTGAACGTGCCGGGCATCGTGATCAACGTGCTGCTGGGCCTGCTGCTGATCGCGGTGATCGCCGCGCCCATCGTGATCCGGCGGCTGATGGCGGGGCGGCGCGGATGACGGCGGCGGTCATCGACATCGGCAAGACCCACGCCCGCGTCGTGCTGCTCGACGACGACGGCGCCGCGCTGGCGACGCGCAGCGTGGAGAACCGCGTGATCGACGCCGCGCCCTATCCGCATTGCGACGCCGACGCGCTGTGGGGGTTCATCCTGGGCGCGGTGCGAGAATACGCCGCGCGCGGGCCGCTGGAGGCGGTGGTCCCCGTGGTCCACGGCGCCTGCGCCGCGCTGGTGGATGACGCCGGGCTGGTCCTGCCGGTCATGGACTATGAATGGACGGGGCTCGAGGCGGTCGCCGACGCCTACGCCGCGCTGCGCCCGCCCTTCGGTGAAACGTTCTCGCCGCCGCAGATGTGCGGCATGAACCTGGGGCGGCAGCTGTTCTGGCAGGCGCGCGAGCAGGCGCAGGCCGTCGCGCGCGCGCGCTGGCTGCTGACCGGGCCGCAATACTGGGCCTGGCGGCTGTCGGGCGTCGCGGCGGCGGAGGTCACCTCGCTGTCGTGCCACAGCGATCTGTGGGCGCCGCTGGCGGGCGGCCCCTCGACGCTGATGCAGGCGCAGGGCTGGGCGCGGCTCTTGCCGCCGCTGCGCCCGGCGTGGGAGACGCTGGGCCCGCCGCGCGCGGAAGTGATCGCCGCGACCAAACTTTCGCCGCAGACCCGCATTGTCTGCGGCGCCCATGACAGCAACGCCGCGCTGCTGCCGCATCTGGTGGGGCGGGCGCCGCCGTTCGCGGTGGTCTCGAGCGGCACCTGGATCGTCGCGATGCACGTCGGCGGCGACACCGCGCGGCTCGACCCCGCAGCGGACATGCAGGCCGGCGTCGATGTGCTTAGCCGCCCGACGCCGACCGCGAAGTTCATGGGCGGGCGGGAATACGCCGCCATCGCCGAAGGCGACGCCGCGCCGACGCCTGACGCCGCCTGCGCGGTGGTCGCCGCCGGCGTGCTGGCGCTGCCGTGCTTCGCGGCGCAGGGCGGGCCTTATGCGGGGCGGGCGGGGCGGATCGCCGGAGACTTGCCGCAGGCGCCGGGCGCAAGGGCGGCGCTGGCCAGCCTCTACGCCGCGCTGATGACCGATCAGGCGCTCGACCGGCTGGGCGCGGCGGGCGACGTGCTGGTGGACGGGCCGTTCGCCGCCAATCCCACATTCATGGCCGCGCTCGCCGCGCTGCGCCCCGCCGACCGCATCCGCCCCGCCGGAGCGGCCGCCGCCGGTCCGGTCGCGGGCGCTTTCCTGCTGGCGCATTGGGGCGCGAGCGGCGCGTCGGCGCCCGACGCGCCGCCCGCGCAGCCGCTGGCCGCCGACATGACCGGCTATCGCGCGCGCTGGCGCGCCGCGCTCTAGCTGGCGTGACGCCGCCCGGCTTTGACGCCGTGGTGACGCTCTCTATGCTTGGCTGCGGCGAGGCGGCGCCGGGGAGCGACCATGCGGCGAGCGAATGACGATACGGGCGCGAAGGCGACGGCGCATCTCACTTTCTGGCTGACGGCGCTGGCGGTGGGCGTGGCGGCGGGCTATGCCGCCATCGGCTTCCGGCTGTCGATCTCGGCGCTGCAGGGGCTGTTCTACGGCGCCGACGACGCCACCATCCACAGCCACGCCGCCGACCTCAACCCGCTGGTGGTGATCGTGATCCCGATCCTAGGCGGCTTCGCGGTCGGCTGGGTGCTCAAGACCTTCACGCCCGACGGCAAGGCGCCGGGCGTGGCCGACGTGATCCACGCCGCCGCGCTGCGCGACGGGCGGGTGGACCTGCGCGCGGGCGGCGCGGCGGCGGCGGCGGCGCTGATCACCCTGTCGAGCGGCGGCAGCACCGGGCGGGAGGGGCCGGTGGTGCATCTGGCCGCCGTGATCGCGAGCTGGACCTCGGAGCGGCTGAAGCTGCATGACCTGAGCGCGCGCGACATCCTTGGCTGCGCGGCGGCGGCGGCGGTGTCGGCCAGCTTCAACGCGCCGCTGGCGGGCGCGCTGTTCGCGCTGGAGGTGGTGCTGCGCCATTACGCGGTGCACGCCTTCGGCCCGATCGTGATCGCCGCAGTGGCGGGCGCGGTGATAAGCCGCACCCACATGGGCGACGTGACCGAGTTCACGCTGCCCGCGCCGACGCTGGGATTCTACACCGAACTGCCCGCCTTCGCGCTGCTGGGCCTTCTGTGCGGGCTGGTCGCGGTGGCGATGATGCGGGCGATCTTTGTCGCCGAGCGCGTCGGCGACCGGGTTCAGCGCCGTCTCGGCCTCGGCGCGATCCAGCGCCCGGCGGTGGCGGGCGCGGCGCTGGGGGTGATCGCGGTCGGCTTTCCGCACATCATCGGCGTCGGCTATGAGACCACGTCGCGCGCGCTGACCATGGGGCTGGATTTCTGGGCCTGCGTGATATTCGCAGCGGTCAAGGTGGTCGCGGTGGCGGTGACCTTCGCCGGGCGGATGGGCGGCGGCATCTTCTCGCCGTCGCTGATGCTGGGCGCGCTGACCGGCGCGGCGTTCGGCGCCGTGGCGACCGGGGTGTTTCCCGAGATGGCGGGGTCGGAGGGCCTTTACGCCATGGTCGGCATGGGCGCGGTGGCGGCGGCGGTGCTGGGGGCGCCGATCTCGACCACGCTGATCGTGTTCGAGATGACCGGCGACTATCAGGCGGCGATCGCGGTGATGGTCGCCACGGCGCTGGCGGCGATGGTGTCGCAGCGGCTGGTGCGCAAGAGCTTTTTCCTCACCCAGCTCGCCCGCGCCGGCGTGGCGCTGGCGGCGGGGCCGCAGGACTGGTTGCCGCGCACCATCGCCGTGCGCCGCCTGATGCGGCTGCGCGGGGCGGAGGACGGCGCGTCCGACAGCGCGGCGCAGGCGCTGGTCGATCAGGGCGCCTATGTCACGCGGGACGACACGCTCGCCGTCGCGCTGCCGCTGTTCGAGCGGCTGAAGGGCGCGTTCCTGCCGGTGGTGGAGCTGCGCGACGACGCCGCGCCGGAACTGGTGGGCGCGCTGTTCCATGTCGATGCGCTGAAGGCTATGAACCGGGTGCTGGTGGAGACCCACCGCGAGGAGCATTCCTGAGAGGGCCCGGAGAGCGCGCATGACCGACAACCACCTGATCGCCGCGCTGATGGCGGGGTCGCGCGGGCGCGGGGATGCGCCGTTCGCCGAGGTCTTTGGCTCGGGCGCGGTGGTGTCCAACGCCGGTCTCTGGGCGCGCGCGGCGCAGGTGGCGGGCGCGCTGGCGGCGGCGGGGGTGAAGCCCGGCGACCGGGTGGCGGCGCAGGTGGAGAAATCGGTCGCGGCGCTGACGCTCTATCTGGGGGCGGTGGCGGCGGGGGCGGTGTTCCTGCCGCTCAACACCGCCTACACGGCCGAGGAAGTCGGCTATTTCCTCGGCGACGCCCAACCCGCCGTCTTTGTTTGCGACCCTGCGAAGGCCGATGCGCTGGCCCCGGTCGCGCGCCGGGCCGGGGTGGCGGCGCTGCTGACGCTGGACGCCGGCGGGCGCGGCAGCCTCGCCGACGCGGCGGACGCGGCGCAGGGCATGGCGCCGGTCGCGCGCGGGGCGGAGGATCTGGCGGCGATCCTCTACACCTCCGGCACCACCGGGCGCTCCAAGGGCGCGATGCTGAGCCACGGCAATCTGGCGTCGAACTCGCTGACGCTGCGCGATCTGTGGCGGTTCACCGCCGACGACCGGCTGATCCACGCGCTGCCGGTGTTTCACACCCACGGCCTGTTCGTGGCGACCAACATCGCGCTGATGGCCGGGGCGTCGCTGTTGTTTCACGCCCGCTTCGACGCGGGCGCCGTGCTGGCCGACTTTCCCCGCGCCACCGCGCTGATGGGCGTGCCGACGTTCTACACGCGGCTGCTGGCGCTGGAGGGGCTGACGCGGGAGGCGGCGGCGGGGATGCGGCTGTTCGTCTCCGGCTCGGCGCCGCTGCTGGCCGAGACCCACCGCGCATGGACCGCGCGCACCGGCCACGCGATCCTTGAGCGCTATGGCATGACCGAGACCAACATGAACACCTCCAACCCCTGCGACGGCCCGCGCCGGGCGGGGACGGTGGGCCTGCCGCTGCCCGGCGTCGAGGTGATCGTGACCGACCCCGACACCGGCGCGCCGCTGCCCGCCGGTCAGACAGGGATGGTCGAGGTGCGCGGCCCGAACGTGTTCAAAGGCTATTGGCGGATGCCGGAAAAGACGGCGCAGGAGCTGCGCCCGAGCGGCTTCTTCATCACCGGCGATCTGGGCGTGTTCGACGACGCGGGGTATCTGAGTATCGTCGGGCGACAGAAGGACATGGTGATCTCCGGCGGCTTCAACGTCTATCCCTCCGAGGTCGAGGCGCTGATCGACGCGGTCGGGGGCGTCGGCGAAAGCGCGGTGATCGGTCTGCCGCACCCCGATATGGGCGAGGCGGTCTGCGCCGTGGCGACCCGCGCGCCCGGCGCGACGGTGACCGAGGCGCAGGTGCTGGCGGCGCTCGACGGTCGGCTGGCCCGCTTCAAGCAGCCGCGCCGGGTGCTGTTCGTTGACGCCCTGCCGCGCAACGCCATGGGCAAGGTGCAGAAGGCCGCGCTGCGCGAGGCGCACAAGGGGCTGTTCCAGCCCGGATAGCGCCGCGCCTTGACCCGGCGTCGTTCCACAGCGCCGCCCCGCCGATGTGAATGCCGCCCGGCGTCCTCATTTGCGGCGCAGGTGCTCGTCCAGCCGGGGCATGATCTCGACAAAGTTGCAGGGCCGGTGGCGCATGTCGAACTGGAGCTTGAGGATGCCGTCCCAGGCGTCGCGGCAGGCGCCGGGCGAGCCGGGCAGCGCGAACAGATAGGTGCCCCCCGCCACCCCGGCGCAGGCGCGCGACTGGATCGCCGAGGTGCCGATCTTCTGAAAGCTGAGCATGGTGAACAGCATGCCGAACGCTTCGATCTCCTTTTCATAGATGCGGCGGTGCGCCTCCACCGTCACGTCGCGCCCGGTCAGGCCGGTGCCGCCGGTGGAGAGCGCCACGTCCACCCCCGGATCGGCGACCCAGGCGCGCAGCTTCGCCGCGATGTCGTCCGCCTCGTCGCGCACGATCGCGCGGTCGGCCAGCAGGTGCCCGGCCTCCGCGATGCGCGCGACCAGCGTGTCGCCCGACTTGTCCTCGGCCATGCTGCGGGTGTCCGACACGGTCAGCACCGCGATGCGGACCGGGATGAAGGGCAGGCTCTCGTCGATGCGGCTCATGGGGGCGCTCCGTTGCGGTGTCGCCCCTGCGATAGCAGAGCGCCGCCGCAGGCGCGAGCGGGCGTCACGCCGCGCCGAAGCGCGCGCGCCACGCGGGCGCCGCGTCGCCGGGCAGGGGCGCGGCCTCAAAGACCGCCCGCGCGATGGCGCGCGACAGGCACAGCGCGGCGGCGTGACCGATGGCGACCGCCTCCGCCGGGGTCGGCG
>Ga0210015_1004427_pt1 | contig 11897 bp, 14 predicted proteins | sample CryGeymeta201522_FD_185471 | JGI IMG/M metagenome (GOLD analysis project Ga0210015, IMG submission 185471) | Groundwater microbial communities from Crystal Geyser aquifers in Utah, USA - Crystal Geyser metaG 2015-22 (SPAdes) (version 2) | ecosystem: Environmental > Aquatic > Deep subsurface >... | reverse complement strand
GCCAAAGGGAATGCCTCGAGTTCATATTCGAAAAACTACCCGAAACCCTCAAAACCCCAGATAACGACGGAAAAACCCCTGCTTTTATAGCTGCTGAAAAGGGCCAAAGGGAATGCCTCGAGTTTATATTCGAAAAAGAGCCTGGTACCCTTAAAACCCCAGATAACGACGGAAAAACCCCTGCTTTTGTAGCTGCTGAAAAGGGCCAAAAGGAATGCTTGGAGTTCATATTCAAAAAGGTACCTGATACCCTCAAAACCCCAGATAACGACGGGAAAACCCCTGCTTTTGTAGCTGCTGAAAAAGGACAAAGGGAATGTCTCGAGTTCATCTTTGAAAGGGCGCCCGAAACCCTCAAAACCCCAAATAACGATGGGAAAACCCCTGCTTTTATAGCTGCTGAAAAAGGACAAAGGGAATGTCTCGAGTTCATCTTTGAAAGGGCGCCCGAAACCCTCAAAACTCCAAATAACGACGGGAAAACCCCTGCATATGCAGCGGCTGAAAAGGGCCAAAAGGAATGCCTCGAGTTCATATTCGGAAAAGAGCCTGATACCATCAGGATTCAGGACAGCAGTGGGGCAACCCCTGCTTTTGTGGCTGCTGAAAAAGGCAAAAAGGAGTGTCTGGAGTTTATTATTGAAAGGGCACCCGATACCCTTAAAATTGAGAATAAAAAGGGTGCAACACCACTGTCGATTGCCACCTTAGAAAATAATAAAGAGTGTATTGACATAATAGAAAGATACATAGTGTGATGAGGTCTCAGTCAATGAATGCCCATGTCATCATCGGTGTCTCGGGATCCGTGAGTAGTCAGCAACAAGCGCATGTTTCTGAACAAATCAGAAATTGGGGGGTCTCTTATGATCCTTGACCTCATTCAGGGAACTTCAAAGTTACCGTCTCGTTGTCCCCATCTTTTTCCAGCTTAACGGTTATCTCAATACTCCCATCACGGATACCCATTGCCAGAGGGGTGCTTCCCTTTTCCCCTTCCAGATGGGTTATTTTTCTGACGGAGTCGATTATCTTCTCAGCAATTTCGGGACCAGGGTTTGGAAGATCAGCTTTTCTATATTCTGCCATCACCTTTACTTGCCCGTCCTTCGATCGAGTAATAGAGATCTTTTTGGCATATGCATTGATTCCGTGAAGGGTAGCTAAAGCTAACCATTTCAATGCAGCCTCGTCCTTATCCTCATCAGTTTTCAGCATAGACATCTCTTTGAGGGGGTCTGTGGTGGCATAACAGTCACAGAGTTCCTGAACCTTAAGGTGTAAACTACGCTTATCTTTCATTTGCATGTCCTCCCGTTTCTAATGGGTTATCTCTCTTTTAAGTTCTTGGGACATCCATGATAAGTTTTCCCCTTGGCAAAACTTATCATGGATGTCCCCGTAATTCTGTGCGTCTGAGAATCTAATGTTTCTGCCCTATTATCTGAGGGGACTGCTCGTTATTGTAAATGCGCCTCGCAAGCCGTTCAACCTGGGGTTTAACATAACCGAATAACTCCCCGATCATAATAGAACCATCTGGTTTGATCACATCCTCATTCTTCAAACCCTTGAGAATAAAATAAGTAAACAAACCATGTCCCTTCTCTTCATAAGTAGAACTGATTTGATCACCTGACGATGCCGCTATGACTACGATCTTCTGACTCAATAATACAGGGTTCTCTACCGAAATAACTATTGGTCTAGCACCCTTTGCAAGAACAGATCTTCCTCCAGCACCGGAGAAACACGAGTCGAGGACAACAACTATTTCCTTCGCCGGTAATTTAGCAAGGGTGTTGTACATTCGCGTTAAAGAATAGCCCGTCTGTTCAATAAAAGTAGGGTCGCCATCGTAGGGCACAATGTAAGCATCCATCGTATTTGGATTCGGTGTCCCATGTCCGGAATAATACACAAAGACGGTGCTATCTTTCTCCACATGATTAGGCAACCACTTCTCGAAATATTTGATAAAATCTCCAATTGATGCCTGCTCATTTGTAAGCGTAATGACATTCTCCTCTGGATAACCCAAAACCTTTGTTAGATATTCTGACATTATTTTAGCATCATGTGCGGCAAAGTCTGCCGAAGGCAGTTTCTGGCGATATTGCTCTATGCCGATCACTAAGGCATAAGCCTTTTGGTGGGATTTGTATTTTTCAGAAGGCAAGTCGTCAACATCGGATTTTCTTGCTGGTTTCATTCGACTTTCCACATCTTTTATTAATTTAGCCCCTTTCAAATCAGGACCATTTGCATCAATGCACCTAAACTGAAGTTCTGCTCTTGCGGGCCTGGCAAACCCAGAGTCGGTCATATTAAGTGCCACCGTCTCCACCTCCTTGTTTTGTTTCGCGCAAAACTCTTTTGCCTCGCGGTACACGTCGGCCTTTGGGCCATCAGCCGGGCCAAAACCTAACTGTGCGCTTCTTTTGGCTACCATGTATGTGTTCTTGTCCATGGGGACAACTCCAGTGCTTGAGCAACCAGTCAAAGCCAGCATAAGAATTACAAGGCATGTTTTCATGGGCTCTCCTCCTGAAGGTACGCAACCACCACCAAGGAGTACCTTTTTGTACCCTTCTCCGATTAGATCTAATGTCCATTTTTTTAATTTTTCTTGCGTTATTATATTATTTATCATTTAAGTGCTAACACGTATGAAGTTCTGGGGACAAAGTTCTTGGTGGAGACGATGCCCTTCCAATCGCTTGCCCGTTCCAATCTCTTTACGCCGAAGATTATACTTCCTTATTCTTCATGGCAATGCGGTGCAGCTACTGGTTCGGCAAATCTTCTATCTTCATCTCGTATCAAATTGCCTTTCCTCTGAAAATGGGCCAAGACTGGTAGCGTAACATTTCAATACATAGCTCCAAAACACGATTCTTGTTGTTTTGAAGTTGGTTTTTGTAGGTGACAGCATTTTCAGAAAGGACGGTATCCTTTTCCTCTTCAGCATATGGACGCGGCTGCGGCCAAGCTAAAAGGTTGAGTAAATGCTTGCAGTAGTAATCACCCATCACGAAACCTTCCACGAACGTTGCCAGCTCGACACCGAGCCCACCAAGAGTGTACTACTGGTCTTCCTTTTCAAAAGAGACAAGAAGAAAGCGGAGACGCTGGAAAATAGGTTCAAACTGCGGGGAGAGTATCTGCGGGTCTTTGTATTGCCGGAACAAGCCCAGTTTCAGTGGATCCATGTTCTTAGTGGGATTGTGTACGTCCGTTAAATGGTGATTTGGGCACAAAGGAAGAAGATTATGAAGTTTGTTATTCGCCGGGTCTCCATCAATATGATGAATATGCGGACCAGACGCACCACAAATCGCACACAAATGGTTATATTCTTTTAGAATCGCATTTTCGGTCTTCTTCGTGAGCTTTTTTCGATTCGACGTCATTTCATCTCCAGTACCGAACAAGTCATTATATAGTTCTGTATACCCCCACATCCATAGTGATACACAGAAAGATTACAAGTTGCTGTTCAAATCCACAACCCAAAGGGTTCTTTTGAGGCTCTATGCAATAACGATTTAGGTTGTCTATCCAACCCATGATCTTCTTCATATCATATCCCAACGAACCATTATAAAATGACTTATAATCCACTGACATATTTTTTACAACAATATATTTTAATCCTTCTGTATGACATGTCATTTTTAAGAAAGAGAAGAAGGAAGACAGAGAATGGACTAAGATAGCGGCAGAAAGAGCAAAGAGTATATGTGATGATTGAGTATTCAAAAAGAGGAGGAAGAAATATTTTGTTGCTATTTGATTGGTCGGGACGAGAGGATTTGAACCTCCGACCCCCTGAACCCCATTCAGGTGCGCTACCAGGCTGCGCTACGTCCCGCCTAAAAATTATCGAGATTTACTCAAGAATTCTTTTATTATATTTAATTCCTTTTTAACATCCTTCAAAAGGGTTTTGTATTTTCCATTTGGAGGTATCGGTTGAAAATTTTTGTCCTCGGACAAGTTGGATTCTTTGAGTTTCTTCTTGGCTCCTGCAATGGTAAATTGCTTTTCATAAAGGAGTTTTTTTATTTCTAAGATTAATTCCAGGTCTTTTCTTCTATACAGCCTCTGTTTGGACTTGGTGCGGGAAGGGTTAATTATATTAAACTCAGATTCCCAATATCTCAATACATAAGGTTCTACCCCTGTAATCTCACTTACTTCCTTTATTTTAAAGTACAATTTTTCAGGTATAGGATTGCCTGTTCGATTTGCCCCACGCCCTTTGTTTTTCATTGTATTTCTCAAAATTGCAAAGGTCAATGACAATAGAGCAATGGATGTTGAAATACCCAGTATAATGGACAACGCAAAGGATAGGGGAATATTGCTCTAGCTATTTAAGAATTTAATACCTTCTTTAATACCTGACTGGGTTTAAAAGTAAGGACTTTTCTGGCTGTGATTTCAATTTCACCACCAGTTTGTGGATTTCTACCCCTTCTGGGTCTTTTTTTCCTAACAGAGAAGTTCCCAAAGCCGGAGATCTTTACCTTTTCACCGTTCTTTAAATTCTCTTTGATGATATCGAGAACTGTTTCTACAATCTCTGCCGACTCCTTTTTAGATGTTCCAACCTTCTCATAGACCCTTTCAACGATATCTGCTTTTGTCATTTTTTCTTCCTCCCCCAATTATTATTCCCTTATCCTAGCCCCTACTTTCTCTACTAGGTTAGATACTAGCTTTTCATGGATATTATTAACCTCTTTGTCCGTTAGTGTTCGCTCGTATGACTGATATTTAATTCGATAAGCTAAGCTCTTTTTTCCATGGGCAACAGATTTTCCTCTATATACATCAAAAACCTGTATATTATCAACGAGTTTATTGCTAAGCTTATTGATGGCATTATAGATATCCTTGAACTGAACACCCTCGTCTACTATTAATGCAATATCCCTGTAGATTGGCGGATATTTTGATAATGGTTTAATCTTTTTATCACTAAAGGTGTGTTTGACCATTAGATCAAAATCGAGTTCAAAGATATAGACAGTATTGGAGAGTTCATAGCCCTCCAGAACTGCAGAATGAACCTCGCCTACGGTGCCAATTTCAGTATTATCAACCATGATTATGGAAGACTTTCCATGGTGTAAGTACGGTATGTCTGTAGTGGATAAAAAATTGAAGTTCATGATATTTAACCCTTCAAAAAGGTTTTCCAAGCTACCTTTAATATCATAGAAATCAATCCCTTCTCCTGGAAAACTCCAGGATTCACCATATCTTAGCCCCGTTGCAAGGGCAGACAGCATCTTCTTTTCTCTGGGAAGTTCCTTCTCTTTGACGGAATAAAACACCGTCCCCAATTCGAATAACTTTAAGTTTAAATTTTTGTTGTAAACATTGGTCTTCATGGTGTTTAGAAGTCCTGGAATCAAGGTAGTTCTCATGATTGACTGATCTTCTCTAAGGGGATTCTTTATGCTGATGAATCTCTTATAGGGATGTTCAGCATTTAAATTTAATAGGACTACTGAAAGGGGAGAGATAAAGCTGTAGTTTACAACCTCATAGTATCCCATTGAGGCAAGAATGTCCTTGGCCTTGTCCTGTAACACCTGGACTGGATTTTTACTGGCAGTCTTAACCCTTACCACAGGTGTAGTGGTGGGGATATTATTATAACCGTCTAATCTAGCTACTTCTTCAATCAAATCAATCTCCCGATGCAAATCCATCCTGAAAGATGGGATTTTAACAATCACTTTATCCTTGTCTAAGTCTTTGACATCAAGTTCAATACTTTTAAGGTACCTCTTTACTTTCCCTTTTTTTAGAGATGTCCCCAGTATCTTATTGGCTTTATTTATACTCAAGGGAATCTCTTCAGGGAAAATAGGGGATGGATATTGGTCTACTACCCCCTTGGCCGCCTTTCCACCGCAGAAGTCCAAGACCAATTGGGTAGCTCTATTCAAAGCTCTAATTACCCCTCCATAATCTACTCCCCTTTCAAATCTATAGGAAGCCTCTGTCTGCAAACCTAGCTTTTTAGAGGTTTTTCTAATATTAGTCGGATTAAAATATGCACTTTCAATGAGGACATTAGAGGTATCTTCCGAAACCTCCGAGTTCAAACCACCCATTATGCCACCGATAGCCACTGGCTTTTCTCCGTCACAAATCATCAGAGTGTCACTAAACAGGGGTCTCTCCATGCCATCCAGTGAAGTGAAAACATCACCATCATCTGCCCGTTGAACTACTATTCTTCTTTCACTTAACAGATCAAAATCGAAGGCATGAAGGGGTTGACCAAACTCCATAAGAACATAGTTGGTAACATCTACCACATTACTGATAGGACGTATTCCAGCGGATTCTAATCTTCTTCTCATCCAAAAAGGGGATAAACCAATAGTAACATCAGTAATCAAACTGGCAGAATACCTGGGGCACAATTCAGGGTCATGTATCTCCACTGAGGTTAGCTTATCAATCTTCTCATTCCCCTCCCTGAATTCTATTTTTGGTATTTTTAAAATTTTACCTGTAATTGAGGCTATCTCTCTGGCTATGCCTATGATACTCAGGCAATCTGGACGGTTTGGAGTAATATTGATTTCGAAGATATAGTCCTCCAAGTTGAGGGCAGAGGCAATACCCTTCCCCAATTCAAGACCATCATCCTGTAAGATCAATATTCCCTTGGAGTCCCTCCCAATTTTTAATTCTTCTTCGGAACACATCATACCCTGGGACAGCTCTCCCCTGATCCTGGTATTTTTAATCTTCACCCCATTGGGCAGTAGAGCTCCCTCCAAAGCCAAAGCAACATAGCCTCCAGAGATCATATTTGCAGCACCGCACACAACAGAATATAAATGTCCACCAGTGCTCACCTGGCACAAAGAGAGTTTATCGGCATTTGGATGGGGTTTCAAAGAAACTATCTTGCCTACGACTACATTGTTTAAGTTGGCATCTACCTTGGATATACTCTCCACTTCAAAGCCAGCCATAGTAAGGTTTTCCCCTAACTCGTCAGGAGCAAGATCAATATCTACATATTCTCTCAGCCAATTAAAACTTACTTTCATTCAATGCTCCAACTATACAAAGCGTCATTAGTAGATTAGTCACTGGTCATTAGTTCTGTCAAGATTTGGTTTCAGGTTTTACGAATAATTAATGACAAATGACCAAGACCATTGTATTTAAAACTGCCCTAAAAATCTCATGTCATTTTCAAAAAACATTCTGATATCATTGATCCCATACTTTAACATGGCAACCCTCTCTATCCCCAAGCCGAAGGCAAACCCTGTTATTTCGTTCGGGTTATACCCTACAATTTTGAAGACCTCAGGGTCAACCATGCCAGACCCCAGAATCTCCAGCCATCCAGAAAACGAACAGACCCTGCATCCTTTCCCCCGGCATATAACACACTGCATATCCACTTCCGCACTGGGTTCCGTAAAAGGGAAAAAACTCGGTCGAAACCTCAACCTGGTTTTATCACCAAACATCTGATGAACAAATATGGTTAAAATACCCTTTAAGTCACCGAATGTGATATTGTTCCCCACCATTAGTCCTTCAACCTGATGGAACATAGGGGTATGAGAGACATCAGAATCACATCTAAATGCCTTTCCTGGTGCAATAATCTGAATAGGTGGACTTTGTTTTTCCATCACTCGAATCTGGACAGGTGACGTATGGGTTCTGAGAAGAACCTCATCAGATATGTAGAATGTGTCATGCATATCCCTTGCAGGATGATCCTTTGGTATATTAAGTGCCTCGAAATTATAATAGTCTAACTCGACTTCAGGTCCTTCAGAGATTTGAAAACCCAACCCCAAAAAGATACCTATAATTTCATTGCAGACCTCAGTAATAGGATGCTTTCTACCTATGGGCACCCTTCTGCCCGGCAGGGTTATATCCAGGCTTTCATGGAGCAGATCTTCCTTCCTTTTCCTTTCTCGAATGCCCGCTAAAGACTCTTTTATCTTTTCTTCCAGAGAGACCTTTACCTCATTGGCAAGACGCCCTATAACAGGTCTTTGTTCTTGCGATATATTAACCAATCCTCTCAAGAGGGCTGTAATTTTACCCTTTTTCCCTAAAAACTCTGTCTTTATTTCGGCTACTTGCCTTTCTTCTACTGCACTCTTCAACTTTTCTAAAGCCTCGGCAAATAGTCTCTCTAACTCTTCTTTGCTCCGAAAATCCCCCCTCATCCCATCCCTCTCCCCTGAGGGGAGAGGGGAAGGGTGAGGGGTTTTCATCCTCTTTTGTGAGCCAAAGGCTCGTGTGGGTTTCACCTGAAAATGCCCCTTTGACAGGCGAGCCCCGTATCAAATACGGGGCGTCCTGCCGATTATAAAATCATAACACAACCCCCTTTGTTATTTCAGAATTCTCAAAAGCTTCAAGGGGGATTCAAATATATACGGACACCTTTTAAATGATGGAAATCTTAAAGGTCGGTTTTAGGGGTTCCCTTTGGTAAGGTGGACGATTTTTGAAAACCCTATAGGATCAGATACCGCTAATTCGGCAAGGATTTTCCTATCGATACTGACCTTCGCATTTTTTAATCCTTGAATTAGTCTACTATATGTAGTATCATTTAACCTTGCAGCAGCATTAATCCTGGTAACCCACAGTCCTCTGAATTCTCTCTTTCTGGCTCTTCTATCTCTATAGGCATAATTCAGAGCCCTATCAACGGCTTCAGATGCCGTTCTAAACAGTTTACTCCTTGCGCCACGATACCCTTTCGCTAATTTTAATATCTTCTTTCTCCTATTCTTTCTTTTATATCCTCTTTTTACCCTTGGCATTTTAATCCTCTTTTTTTTCGGTAATTAGCCTATGCATATGGTATAAGCTTTTTAATAACCTTTGCGTCAACCTTATCCAAATATCCTGCTTGTCGCAGGCTCCTTTTCAGTTTAGTAGACTTTTTCGTTAATATATGGTTGCCAAAGGCTTTAGCTCTTTTTATTTTACCATTTTTTGTTAACTTGAACCTTTTTGCAGCCCCTTTTTTGGTTTTTAATTTAGGCATAAATACAACTCCCTTAAGAACTTTGATGGCTTCATAAAAAGTCCATCTGTCCGCATCAGGCGGATTGCGTGGCCATACCAATTATGACTTATTACGAGTTCGTGAATTTTTTAATCTCTACTGTTTTGGGGCAATAACTATAGCCATATTTCTACCCTCAAGTTTTGGCTGTTGTTCAACTATCCCCATATCTTTAACCTCTTCTGCAATTCTATTAAGAATATTTACACCCATTTCTCTGTATGCAATCTCTCTGCCCTTAAAGACTATACATACCTTAGCCTTATTGCCACTTCCCAAAAATCTTTTTATATGACCAACTTTATATTCGATGTCGTGTTCTTCTGTGTTTGGTCTTATCTTTACTTCTTTTACTTGAAAAGTAGTTTGACTTTTCTTGGCTTCATGGATCTTCTTGCTCTGTTTATATTTAAACTTTCCATAATCCATTATCCTGCAAACAGGTGGATTTGAATTCGGATCTACTTCAACCAGGTCCAGGCCTTCTTCGCCGGCAATCTTTAAAGCTTCCTTCAAAGGCATTATGCCCAGTTGTTCCCCTTTTGAATTGATAACCCTGACTTCAGGTGCCCTAATTTTTTCATTAATTAATGCTTTTTTAATCTCGTTATTCACCCCCTATTCTGACATTCCTCTTGTACCAATGAAATAAATTCATTTATTTTCATAGGCTTCAATTTTTCACCACTACGCACTCGAGCAGAAATAACCCCATCGTTTACTTCCTTGTCACCAATGATTAACATATAAGGTATTTTTTGTAACTGAGCTTCACGTATTTTAAGCCCCAGTTTTTCGTTTCGAAAGTCCTTTTCAATTCTAAGCAGACCGGAGGTCAACTGATTATAAACCTCTTCGGCAAAGCCCATGTTTCTATCGGTGACCGTTAATACAATCGCCTGTACTGGGGCCAACCATGTTGGGAATGCTCCTCCATAATGTTCAATCAATATCCCTATAAACCTTTCCATAGCACCTAAAATAACACGATGCAGCATAACAGGTCTTTCCCTAGTGCCATTACTATTGATAAAAGTCAAATCAAACCTTTCCGGTAAGACAAAATCACATTGAATAGTAGCACATTGCCATTTTCTGTCAAGGGCATCTTTTAACTTAACATCAATCTTTGGGCCATAAAAAGCCCCCTCACCTTCCTTGACAATATAAGGTATTCTGTTTTTGTCCATGACCTGCCCTAGGATCAACGTTGCTTTCTCCCAATCCAAATCGTTGCCAATGGATTTCTCAGGACGGGTACTGAGTTCCATTTCATATTCAAATTTGAATATTTTCATTACATCTTCTACAAAATCAATAACGCCTTTTATCTCTTGTTCCAATTGGTCAGGCGTGCATAATATGTGGGCATCATCCTGGGTAAATTCTCTAACTCTGAAGAGACCATGAAGAACACCCGATTTTTCGTGGCGATGCACGGTACCTAATTCGAAATACCTTTGAGGCAAGTCCCTATAACTTCTGATTTTAGATTTGTAGATGAGCATGTGAGCCAGACAGTTCATGGGCTTTATACCATATTTCTGCCCCTCTATTTCCGTAAAGTACATATTTTCGCGATAGTTTTCAAAATGTCCGGATTTTTCCCAAAGGTCTAATTTCAATAGATGAGGCCCTCTCACTAACTGGTAACCCCGTTTAAGGTGTTCCCTCTTTTCAAAATCTTCGAGGATTGATCTGAGCATTGCCCCTTTAGGATGATAGATAACAAGTCCAGCCCCGGCATCTTCATGTATGCTGAATAGGTCTAAGCTTTTGCCTAACTTCCTATGATCTCTTCTCTTCGCATCCTCCAGCCTTTGTAAGTAATCTTCCAGAGTTTTCGTGTCTGAAAAGGCTGTTCCGTAAATACGCTGTAGCATCTTATTCTTTTCGTCCCCACGCCAATATGCTCCAGCAAGGTTAGTCAACTTAAATGCCCTTATCTTACCAGTGGAAGGTAGGTGGGGGCCCCTACATAAATCTATAAAGTCATCCTGAATATAAACAGAAACGAACTCGTCTGAGATTTCTTCAAGGAGTTCCACCTTATAGGTTTCCCCTTGGTTCTTAAACATTTCTATAGCTTCCTCTTTGGGGATTTCCTTTCTTGTGATAGGCAAATCCTGGCCTATAATCTCCTGCATCTTAGACTCAATCTTGGCAAGGTCATGGGGGGAAAAGTTCTCTCCATAGTCAAAGTCATAATAAAATCCATTGTCAATGGTAGGACCAATGGTAATCTTTACCCCTTTGTAAAGTTTTTTAACTGCCTGAGCCATTACATGGGATGCACTATGCCTTATGATATCCAGTCCCATTTCAGAATCAGGGGTTATAAACTCTAGATTTGCATCTTCGAGTAAAGGGGAACTCATGTCAACAAGCTTTTCGTTAACCTTCCCTGCTATATAGTCTTTTCCAGAACCGTCATCGACACTCTTTACTATTTGGAAAAGGGTAGTGTTCTTAGAAAAACTACTTGAAGATCCATCTGGAAATTTAACCGTTATTTTTCCCATATCAGCCACTTTACCTCGTCAGAAATAGTGTCCTGCTGGAATTTCTAACCGGGGTTACTCTCCAATATGTTCCCTATACATCCAGTTAAAAGAAAGGGCATCACAAACAAGACTCTATTGAGAGCTTTGAAAAAGTATCCCTTTTCGCTTCAGCATACATTTTTTGACCCATCTAAGCTCGTAAATCGTAAGTCGCAAGTCGTAAATAAAATAAATAAAAGGTATAACACCCATTCACGATTTACGACTTCCGGTTTTTGACGATGTTCGCTCTCAGGGGA
>Ga0210015_1004426_pt1 | contig 11897 bp, 13 predicted proteins | sample CryGeymeta201522_FD_185471 | JGI IMG/M metagenome (GOLD analysis project Ga0210015, IMG submission 185471) | Groundwater microbial communities from Crystal Geyser aquifers in Utah, USA - Crystal Geyser metaG 2015-22 (SPAdes) (version 2) | ecosystem: Environmental > Aquatic > Deep subsurface >... | reverse complement strand
CCGCTCCAGCCCCGCCTGAATCTTGCGGGACGTCGATCCTTTTACCGAATTCGGGTTCTGAAAGTAGCGCGACAATGTTGGCCGCGATACTCCGATCGCCTCGGACAGCTCTTCCATGGTGTTGATCTTGGGTTTGTTCATTGCCGTTTGCTAACTCCGAGAAGCTCCTTCATCGTCGTGCCGCAGCCTGTCACCGGCAGCAACCCTAGCATCGATTTCGCTTTTTTACATGTGTATCTTTTTTCTCTGCGATGCGGAGGCATTTTTGGCCGCATGCCGCTTGTCTTCTGGATTGTCACATTTGGCAAAGCGCGAGTTCTCTCAAGAAGGGAAGCTGGAACAATGAACGTTCTGGGTATCCGTCGGCTGTGACCGCTTTGATGAAGATCCGCTGTTGTCGATAATGTCCATGAACGAGAATGGCCATCTTGAGGCACGTCATGACGGGTATGAAAGGACAGAAGAAGCGGTTCTGGTCTGATAAGGAGAAGCGCGCGATCTGCCTGCAATCGTTGCCCGGGGTGTAGGTGGCACAGGGTTCGCGCCGTCATGCCATGAATTCGAACCTGTTCTTGCTCGAGCCGGGTCGACATCACGCTGTCGGACGGGCAACGGATCCCGGTAGAGGATCCGGCGGCGCTGTCGCCGGTTTCGGGTCTGGTCCATTGTCTGATGACGTGATCCCGGTGCCGAGCAATACGCGGATCTGGTTGGCGGCCGGGGTCACTGACATGCGGCGGGGTTCAACACGCTGGCGGCTCAGGCCGAGAAGACGCTGGCGGAACCTTGCGGGTGTTTGGCGAGGCGGTGACGCAGGAACTGGGCTATATCCCGGGGCGGTGCGTCGTCCGCGAAATCGGCAGCCAGGTTGAATGTCAACAGCGGTCACGCCGGACGGATGTGCATGGATTACCACAACGACGCCCGCCGCAGCGCAGTGCTCGCAATGCGCGTCCCCGGCGCAAGCGATGCCGCAGAAAAACAAGCTCAAAGGACAATCTGATGTAACGCAGTTTACCACGGAGGAGTAAAAAGGGGCCAAAGAATGTTCATTTGCAATGGCGGTGCAGGTGTTGCATGTGGCGCGCATGTAAAAGCGGTGATCGGGGAAGGTGCGGGCCACTGGAATCAGGCCTCATGTAGGACGCGCAACCCGTCGGGATCGGCCGCCGCCGCGATGGTCCTGATCAATACCAAAGCCCCAATTCAAACGGGCGCGCGCGTAACGTGACGTGCCTGCGCCCAGTTCAAACCCAACAACGCAACAATCAAGACCGATCCCCCGATCTCGATCCTCAGGTCGGGCCAGAACAGGCCGACTACGCCCGGCACCAGGAGCGCGCGCATCCAGATAGGCATATGCCCGAACAGAAACCCTTCGAGAGCCGCAGCGAAAGCCACCAGTCCAAGGACGGCTATGGCCCCGCTCCAGATCACCAGTGGCAGCGGTCCACCAAGTATGATCTCCTCGTTGAAGACCATGAACAGTGGGATCAGGTAGAGGCCCTTGGCGTATTTCCACGCTTGCATGCTCGTCTCCATCGGTTTCGACCCGGCAATCGCCGCCCCGGCAAATCCCGCCAGCGCCACAGGTGGTGTCACGTTGCTGTCTTGCGAGTACCAGAAGACCAGCAGATGCGCGATCAGGATCGGGATGCCGAACTCCTGCGTCAGCGCGGGGCCGACGAGGATGATCAAGACGATATAGGCCGCCGTGACCGGCAGCCCCATACCGAGGATCAAGCTCGCGATGGCCACCAGAAGGATTGCGAGGATCAGGTTGCCGCCCGAGAACGCGATCATCATGGCCGAAAATTTCAGGCCCAAGCCCGTCAGGCCCACAACACCCACGATGATGCCCGCCACCGCACAGGCCATGGAAACCGCTACCGCGTTGCGCGCACCCAGTTCCAACGCCTCGAATGCCACCGCAGCGCCCCTGCGACACAGCGCAACAAGGCCTGCCACCGTCGGACCGGAGGCAACAAAGCTCCACAATGCCTTTGCGGACGCGGCAGCAAGGATCGACAGGATGGCGTAGAAGCCCACCCGCAAAGGCGAGTAGCCTGCGACCAGCAGCGCCACCAGAGCGACCAGCGGCAGAAGGAAATGCCATCCCTCCGCCATTACCACACGTACTCTTGGCAATTCCTCTGCCGGCAAGCCCGTCATTCCTTGCTTCACGGCAGCGATATGGACCAACAGGTAGACCACACCGAAATAAAGGATGGCGGGGAATAACGAGACCAGAACGATATCGACATAAGGGACACGGGTAAACTCGCTCATCAGGAAAGCGCCCGCCCCCATCAGCGGCGGCATGATCTGCCCGCCCGTCGAGGCTGCGGCCTCGATGCCCCCAGCCTGCGCGGGGCGGTAGCCGAGCTTCTTCATCAGCGGTATCGTGAAGGCGCCCGTGGTCACCACATTGGCGATGGCACTGCCGCTGATCGAACCCATTCCTGCCGACGCGATGACTGCGGCCTTGGCCGGGCCGCCGCGCTGGCGGCCGGTCGCGGCATAGGCCAGGTCGATGAAGAATTTGCCCGCGCCCGTCACCTCAAGAAAGGCCCCGAACAGCACGAAGACGAACACGAAGGTCGCGGCAACGCCCAGGGGGAGGCCGAAGATCCCTTCGGCACCCAGCGTCATCTGGCTGGCCACACGTTCCAGTGAATAGCCGCGGTGGTTCAGGATGCCCGGCATCCAGTCGGCCAGGAAAGGCAGTTCTCCTCGGCTGCCCGCGAAGGCATAGGCAATGAAGAACAGGCCGATGATCGTCATGCCAAGGCCGACAACCCGTCGCGCACCTTCCAGCACGACCGCAATGGTGAGGATGCCCATCCAGACGTCGATGTCGCGCGGAAAGACTTGATTGGCGATGATATCGATGTTGAGTGGCACCCACGCCCCCGCCGCGATGCCCGCACAGATCAGCGTGCCGTCGACGGCCCATCCCAGCGCGCCGCGCGGGCGGGTGCGACCAAAGACCGGGTAGATCAGGAAGCACAGGACCAAGACAAAGCCGAGGTGGATCGGCCTCTGGAAGAACAACCCCAACGGCTGCACCCCCGCCGCGTAGAGTTGGAACAGCGACAGGGCGATCCCGATGACTGCGATGGCGCGTAGCACGATCCTCGGTTGATCCGTAGCACGCGGGTTCATCTGAAGTTCGGCGGCCATGTCAGTCTTCGTCCCTTACCAACGCAATCCGCACCCGTTCACGCGGCGCTATCGCAGAGAGGGAAACGACCGTGTCTCCAACCTGCAATCGATGATCGACCATCCCGACTCCAGGACGCAGCACATAGGCATCACCCGGCACCGGCTCGTCGATCTCGAGGATGAAATACCCCCCCTGCCCGTCCGAAACCTGCCGACCCCTCCCGGGGATATGATCCAGGCCAGCTGCGAAATCGGGCAGATGCGACCATGCAAGCACCATGTGTCCGGCACTATTCTCGTAACAATCAGACACTTCGAACCCTTGCACGGAGTGGTGCCAAAGCACGCACCAGCCAGAGCCTTCGGGCACGTCAAGCCGCGCGATCTCTGACCCGTCAGCAAGCGTGGCGACAAGGTCCTCCGCTGTTGCTGATCGGGGGGGTATGGAAACGAGGGGCAGAAGCAGAAGGAGGGCTGCGCATGACAGCCCCCCTCCGGACCGGAACATCACGGACGCAGGTCGTCCGGGATGGTTGCGCCGATCTCTTCGTAATAGCGGATCGCACCGGGGTGGATCGGCACCGGCGTGGCCGACATGGTGAACTCCACTGTGGTCTCATTCGCCGCCGGGTGCACTGCCTGCAACTCTGCTATGTTCTCGAACATTGCGCGGGTGATGGCATAGGCCAGGTCGTCCGGCATTTCCGACGACACTGCAAGGACGTTCGGAATACCCAACACCGCGATATCGGCGTCCACTCCGGTGTAGCTCCCGCCCGGCAGGGTCGTGGTCGCGAAGGTGCTATCGGCAGCCATCGCCGCGGCCAGTTCTTCTTCGCTCAACGCGATGATGACGATGTCTTGAGTCGTTGCGAGGTTCAGGATTGACGATGTCGGCGCGCCCACCGACCAGAAGCCCGCATCGATATCACCGTTGGCCAACGCATCGGCGGTTTCGTTAAAGTTCAGACGTTGCTCCTCGATGTCGTCATAGCTGATCCCGTTCGCTTCGAGGATCGCGCCGGCGTTGACCTCGGTGCCCGACCCGGGCGCCCCGATCGACACACGCATACCGCGCAGGTCCGCCAGGGACGTGATGCCGCTGCTTTCCAGCGCCACAATGTGAATCATGTTGGCATAGACCGAGGCGAGCGCGCGGATCATCGGCAGTTGCTGGCCTTCGAAGCGGCCGGTGCCGGAATAGGCTTGGGCGACAGTATCTGCCAGAGCCAGTGCCAGGTCGGCATCGCCGATGGCCACAAGGCCCATGTTCTCGACGGAGGCACCTGTGACCTCGGCTGTCGCAGAATAGCCATCGACATGGTTGTTGATGATCTCGGCCAGGCCGCCGCCAACAGGGTAATAGACACCGCCAGTGCCACCAGTCGCAATCGAAAGCTGTTCCTGCGCCAGAGCCGGTACACCAAGGCTCATCGCGACCAGGGCCACAGATCCAGCCAGGCCCTTCGGCCCGCGAAGAAGTGAATGAAGCATGCTGTCCTCCCATGACAGATTATATTTCGAATCGCCTCGCGATTTTTCCCCGCGACTTGAGCAGGCTTTCAGAATTGCCGGCGAAGGTGTAGCTTTCTCTGACGTTCCAGGTGATTTCATGTGCTGCCATCACCATGGAGATGGCAGCACATGTCGCTGGCGCGTGATCGGCGCTGTGAAAGTCAAGATACGGCCGCCTTCACGCGAGGATGAGCGGGCATGATCTTGTTTCGCAAGGTCTGGAGGATTGATTCATCTCGTGACACCAGCGTGGTAGCTCGGGTGCATGAACAGACCGATCGCTCCTGTGGCTCGAAGGAAGGAACCTCTGAACCTTCTGATCCTTGTCAGGACATCGCAGCGCAATGCCCCCGACGTTCTACAGACATATTATCGACACGCCTCCACGAAATGCGCCAGGTCGTCCGCGAACCTGTCCGCATCCTCCAGGAATGGCGCATGACCGACATTCTCATAGGCGACATAACGGCCATGTGACATCAGCGCTGCCGCTGCCTGTCCGGTTGCGGGCGTCACCACCGTGTCGACAGCACCGTGAATCACCAGACCCGGCACAGACATCGCCCCAAAGACGGGGCGGAAATCGACCGTCGCGCCGAAGAGGGCGCGGCGCACGTGGGCAGGGCAGAGCATATTGGCCCCGACCAGTTCCGCATAGGTGATCGGATCGAGCGGGCTTTTCGTGCAGCCTGCGACGAACCGGGCGGTGGCGGCAATCCGGCGAGCTGCATCTTCGGTGTAGAGATCGCGGTCGAGACCCGGACTGGACGGACCGACCATCCAGTCCTCACGCGCTGCACCGATGGCGATAATGCCCCCGGCAAGCAACACACCCGCAATTGCGCCTTCGCCATGGGTGTCGAGATAGGCGGCAATGACGCGCGAACCGTAGGACCACCCCACCAGGACGGGACGCCGGACCCCGGCAGCAGCAATCACTGCCGCTACGTCGTCGCCCCAGCAGGCGGTGTCAGTATAGGCTTCGGGCGTATCGGGCTTGTCTGAACCGCCATGGCCACGGAGGTCCAGGGCCACTATGTGAAAACGATCCGAAAGCCTGTCTAGAACCGGCTGCCAACAGATAAATTGCTGGGCCCATCCATGAATTAGGACGATCGACGGTAAATCTGGATGGCCGGTTGTGGCAAACGAGATGCGGGTCCCGTCGGAGGACGTGGCGAATTTGGTCGTCAAAGCAGTCAAGGCAGTCTTCTTCCAGAAGGAGCTTCGGGTGTTCGTCAGGTTATTCCTGCATTGTTCGTATCCTTGAGTGGGGCTTCTCGCAACGCCTGCACCGGATCAAAGTTTTCGTTGGGGGTGCAGCGAACGCGAGGCGATGAGGATTACGGCCATGCCCACGATCTGATCGCCGCCCGGGCAGATGATTACAAATCGCAGTGCCCACATTCGGCTCTCGGATTTGAAACTTCGGCTGACTATGCCCGGGCCCCGACCACCGTAATCGCCCGACCCGCTGCACCCGATAAAAGCTACGCGCGTCGGACGATTACTCACCCGCCGGGTCTGTCGCGGTGAACGACGCCTCACGGCTGACCTGTGTCGAGGCGCCGCCCGACGAGAAGAAGGAGAGCGCGACCGCCTTTCTCGCTCGCGCGCTGGACTGGTTCGTCGCCCGCAGCAACCGCGTCGAACGGGTGATGACCGACACTGGTTCGTGCTACCGCTCGACGTTGTTCGGCAAGGCTCTCTCCGCCTGCGACATTCGCCACATCCGCACCCGCCCCTTCACCTCGCGCATAAACGGCAAGGCCGAGAGGTTCGTTCAAACCCTTCAGCGCGAATGGGCCTATGGCGCCTCACATCCAAGCTCTCAGGCCCGAAACCGGGACCTGCCAAGATGGCTTGACTGGTTCAACACCATGCGGCCACACTCAATCCCCAACGGCCAAGCCCCCCGGGCCACGCATTGAACAACCTTCAGAGAATCCAAACCTAGCGTACGTGCCTCACACCTCGCATCACACTCGTCATGGCGAAGATGAGTGCGGCCACGCAAACGATGGACGGTCCTGCAGGCGTGTCGAAGACGTAGGCCGCGCGCAGACCGATTCCCGCCGAAATCGAACCGATCATGGCAGCGACAGCGGCCATTCCCTCGGGCGTACGCGCGAGAGGTCGTGCCGCCGCCGCCGGGATGATGAGCATGGCGGCTATCAGCAAGACACCAACGACCTTGATCGCGACCGCCACTGTGATCGCCAGCGCCAAGGTCAAGCCCAACTGCTCCCGCCTGGGATCGATACCGCTGGCATAGGCGAGATCCTCGTTCAGCGTCGCCGTCAACAAAGCCGACCATCGCCACGCGATCAACGCCACGACCACCGCCGCCCCGCCCCAGATCATCGCCAGGTCAAGGCGCGACACCGCAAGAATGTCGCCGAACAGATACGCCATCAGATCGATGCGAATTCCTGACAGGAAGGACACGGCCACGAGGCCGAAGGCCAGTGCGGAATGGGCCAGAACACCTAGAAGCGTATCCATGGCATAGCCGCGCCCCGAGAGTGAATTGACGATCAACGCCATCAAAAGCGCCACCACTAGGGCCCCCGCGAAAATTGACATCGACAGCGCAAGCGACAACGCTACACCAAGAATTGCGGCATGTGCGGTTGCGTCGCCGAAATAGGCCATTCGCCGCCAAACCACGAAGCACCCCAAAGGGGCCGCAGCCAAGGCAACCCCGATGCCAGCCAGCGCGGCGCGAACCATAAAGTCATCCAGCATCACTCAGCCGCCTCGGATTGGCCTACTGCATGAACCTGTTCCTGCCCGTGCGCATGGTCGTGATCGTGGTCATGATCATGGCGATAGAGCGCCAGTGCGCCCCCGGTTCCTGTGCCAAACAGGGCACGGTACTCCGGCGCGGAGGCGACAATATCCGGTGTTCCCTCGCAACACACATGGCCGTTGAGGCAGATCACGCGGTCCGATGCACTCATCACGACATGCAACTCGTGGCTAATCATCAGAACTGCGCAGCCGGTATCGCGCCGCACCGCCTCGATCTGGCGGTAGAACGCCGCCGATCCCGGCTGGTCAAGGCCTTGGGTCGCTTCATCCAGCAACAAGATGTCGGGCTTGCCGACGAGCGCGCGAGCCAACAGCACCCGCTGGAACTGGCCGCCCGAGAGTTGCGACATTTGCGCGGCGCCCAGGTCCGGCACGCCAGCCTGCGTCAGTGCTGCGGCAATAGCGGCGGGCGAGATGTTACCAGGCAATCGTAGAAAACGCGCCACGGTGATCGGAAGCGTCGGGTCGACATGCAACCGCTGTGGGACATAGCCGAGTCGGACCCCCGGCGCATGCAAAACCCTACCCGTTGCAGGCTTCACCGCACCGATGATCGCCCGCAAAAGGCTCGTCTTGCCGGATCCATTGGGCCCGACGATGGTGACGATTTCCCCCCGCTCCACTGATAGCGAAACATGAGACAGAACCGACCGGGCGCCATAACGGATGCCCAGGTCCTCGACACGGATCAGGCTCATGAGTCGGTCTTCTTGGCGCAATCGGGGCAGACACCTTCGGCCTCCACCACGGTGCGTTCGATCCGGAAGCCAGTGATGCGTGCGGCCTCCCCCAAGGCGCCGCGGGCCGGGCCGGACAGCGCCTCGGCCACAGTGTCGCATATGCGGCAGATCATGAAGGCAGGGGCATGCGCCTCGGCGGGATGGGCGCAGGCGATGAAGGCGTTGAGCCGTTCGATCTTGTGGGCAAATCCATGGGCAACAAGAAACTCCAATGCCCGATACGCCACTGGCGGCTGCGATCCGAAGCCGTCCTCGCGCAGGCGGTCGAGAATCGCATAGGCCCCGAGTGCACGATGTTCCTGCACCAGGATTTCGAGCACCTTGCGGCGCACGGGCGTGAAGCGCAGGCCTTCGCTTGCGCAGCGGTTTTCGGCCTCGGCAAGGGCATCGGCCACGCAGGCGGCATGATTGTGGCTGGCGAAGCCCAGGGGGGCCGCCTTTCGCCCATCATCGCGCCTAAGAACTCTTGTCATGTTATCACATTTTGATTATGGCCGCTCAAGATGTTATAAAATCACATGGAGTCTCCGATGTCCAGAATACTGCTTGCCCTTTCGCTGTCCACCTGCCTGACCAGCGGCACGGCGTTGGCTGAAGTGCCGCGCGTTGCCGTGGATATCGCCCCGGTGCATTCCCTGGTGGCCCGCGTGATGCAGGGCGTCGGTGCGCCGGACCTGATCGTGCAGCAGGGCGGCAGCCCCCACGAATACAGCCTTCGCCCGTCCGAGGCGGCCGCCCTCCAGGATGCGGAACTGGTGTTCTGGATCGGTCCAGAGCTTACGCCCTGGTTGGAGGACACGATCGGAACATTGGCCGCGTTGGCGACAGTCACGTCGCTGCTGGAGGCCGACGGGACCCTTGTTCTTGAACTTCGCGAAGATGCCTTGTTCGAGTCCCACGGCCACGGCGATCATGAAGAGCATGGCGATCACGAAGAGCATGGTGACCTGGAAATCCACGACGATCATGCTGAACACGATGACGAGGACCATGATCACGAAGGCCATGCCCATGCTGCCCGCGATCCCCACGCTTGGCTCTCGCCACAGAACGCCGCGACTTGGCTCAACGTGATTGCCGCACAGCTTTCTGCTGCGGATCCCGATAATGCAGGCACGTATTTCGCCAATGCCGCTGCAGCCATTGTCGAAACCGACGCGTTGATTGCGGATCTGGACGCAACGCTGGCTCCCGTCCGCAATGGCCGCTACATCGTGTTCCATGACGCTTATCAGTATTTCGAGGTGGCGTTCGACCTGCCCGCCGCAGGCGCGATTTCCCTCAGCGACGCTTCCGATCCCAGCCCGGCACGCATCGGCGAAATTCAAGCCCGAATTGCAGCCGAGGGGATCGATTGTGTGCTCGCCGAGCCGCAATTCAATGCGGGGCTCGTTGCGACAGTTCTGGATGGAACCCGGGCCGCGACGGGTTTGCTAGACCCACTCGGTTCAGATCTGGCTCCCGGCCCTGCCCTCTATCCGCAACTGCTGCGAAATCTCTCGGCGACATTGCGGGGGTGCCTCTGACGCGACCGCCCGCGGGTCAGGCCCGGACCTGCGCCGCCACGTGATCTGCGACCAACTGCTTATAGAGGTCGCGCAGGCGCATCGTCACCGGGCGCGACCCGTCCCCTACGGACTTGCCGTCGATCATGGCAACAGAGGTTTGCGCACCGAAGGTCCCGGTCAGGAACGCCTCTTCCGCGCCGTAGGCCTCATAGAGCGAAAAATTCTTCTCGAACACCGGGATGCCTTCGGCACGACACAGGTCGATCACCTTCTGCCGAGTCACGCCGTTCATGCAATAGTCGCCGGTCGAAGTCCAAACCTCACCCCGGCGGACGATAAAAAAGTTGCAGGCATTGGTCGTGTTCACGAAGCCATGTGGGTCCAGCATCAGCGCCTCGTCCGCGTCGGCCTGTTCTGCCTGAAGGCAGGCGATGACACAGTTCAGCTTGGAATGGCTGTTGTATTTGGCGTCCTGCGACATCGGCAAGCCGCGCACCTGCGGCACCGTGGCCAGCCGGATGCCTGCCGAATGCAGGCGGTCCACGGGCTTCGAATGCTCCATGATGATCACCAGCGTCGGGCCGCTGCGCGACAGGGATGGATGCTGGAACGGCTTCACCTTGACGCCGCGCGTCAGCATCATGCGGCAATGCACATCGGTGTGCATATCGTTGGCAGCTCGCGTCATTTCCAGCGCTGCGGCAATGCCAGCGCGATCCATCCCGACATCGAGGCTTACGGCCTTGCAACTGTCGAAGAAGCGCTCCATGTGCTCATCGAAGAACGCCCACACACCATTGTAAAGGCGCATCCCTTCCCACATGCCATCCCCCAGCAGGAAGCCGCTGTCATAGACCGAGACCTTGGCGGCATCCCGGTGGACGATCTCGCCATTCACATAGATCCCGATATCGGCATTGCGCGGGTCCTCGAACGCGTCATGGGTGGTTTGGCTGTCTATGGTCATGGGCCTCGCCCCTTGTCCCTTGCGGCTCCGATGTCCCAGTTGTCGGCGAAGCGGAAGACAAAGCCAAGCGTCCGATCCCCGGAATGCCCGGTCAGTCGGCAGCGACGGCGGGGGCAACGCCGGGGGCTCCGTCTGAAGAGCGTGCGCTTGATGCCCTCTGCGCCGCCTCGAACTGGGTCAGGAACACCTCACCCGTGAGATCCTCGAGAAAATGCTGCTTCTTCAAACGATCCATAACCGGACCTTTGACCTCCGACAGGTGCAACTTCACGTTCATCTCGCTTAAGCGTTCGTTGATCGCCTCAAGAGATTCAAGCGCGCTCAGGTCGATCTCATTGATGGCCGAGCATTGCAGGATCACGTGCCGGATCGCCTTGTCACCCGCGACGCGATTCTGGATCTTTTCCTCAAGAAAGCGCGCATTGGCGAAGTAGAGGCTTTCATCCACCCGGAGCGTAACGACGGCGGGATCGGTGATGACCTTGTGACGCAGGATGTTGCGGTAATGCTCGGTTCCCGGCACCTGCCCCACTTCGGCGATATGCGGACGAGACGACTTGTAGAGATGCAGCAGGATCGACAGGCCGACCCCCGCTGACACGCCCGCCTCCACACCGAGTGCAAGGGTCAAGAGTATAGTAGCCAGCACGGCTGCAAAATCGGCTTTCGAATAGGCCCATGCGCGCTTGAGAATGGAAAAATCCACAAGGCTGAGGACGGCGACGATGATGGTAGCGGCCAAGGTTGCTTTTGGCAGAAAGAAGATCAACGGTGTCAGGGCAAGGGCAGCGATTGCAAGCCCCAAGGCGGTGAAGGCGCCAGCGGCTGGCGTCTCGGCTCCCGCGTCGAAATTCACCACGGACCGGGAAAAGCCGCCGGTGACCGGGAAGCCGCCCGTTAGCGAGGCCGCGACATTAGCGGCACCCAACCCGATCAGTTCCTGGTCCGGGTCGATGCGCTGGCGCTTCTTTGCGGCCAGGGTCTGCGCAACGGAAATCGACTCCACGAATCCGATGATCGAAATCAGAAAGGCCGGCAAAAGCAACTGACCCAGCAAGGCCGGGGAAAGAGAAGGCAGGGTGAAGGGCGGCAGGCTTTGCGGGACCGCGCCCACAATGCGGACGCCCTGATTGGACAGATCGAGGGCCCAGACCGCAAAGGTTGTGGCAACGACGATCGCGACAGGCC
>Ga0210015_1004406_pt1 | contig 11929 bp, 9 predicted proteins | sample CryGeymeta201522_FD_185471 | JGI IMG/M metagenome (GOLD analysis project Ga0210015, IMG submission 185471) | Groundwater microbial communities from Crystal Geyser aquifers in Utah, USA - Crystal Geyser metaG 2015-22 (SPAdes) (version 2) | ecosystem: Environmental > Aquatic > Deep subsurface >... | reverse complement strand
GCGCAGCCCGCCCGCCGAGCCGTCAGCCGCCGACCGCCATGAGGTCGAGGCACGCCAGCGTCTTCTGGTCGCGGAGGATGAGCTTGCCGTTGCTGTACGCGAGGGGGCCCCACACCTCAGGCCCGCTCAGGAAGGACGCGCGTCCCAGTTCCTTGTACTCGTTCGGGTTCGCTTCTGCCATCACGAGCGTGCCGTCGTCGCCGTTGAGGAGGAAGATCAGCCCGTCGACCAGGATCAAGTTCCCCATGCCGAATCCTGGGCGGTTACCGGTCTCCCACTTCACCTGGCCGTCCAGCGCAATGCAGCGTAAGCCGCCCTTGTCGTCGCTGCTGTTCCCGTAGAGGAAGCCCTCGTACAGGATCGGCTGGGGGATCTTGCTGCTCATGATGCCCTTGGTGCTCTTCCAGACTTCGCTTGTGCTGAAGCCGTCGCCGTCCTTGCTGACCTTGAACATCGCGCCGCCGGCCCCGTAGCCACCGGTCAACACGATACGACCGGCGCCGACGTGGAGCGGCGACGGGATGCTGATCTTGACCGAGTACCCATCGTACTTCCAGAGCTGACTGCCAGTGGCCGGATCGACACCGATGGTGTAGGCGCCCTTCCCGCTGACCGCGAGCATCGGCGCGCCAGCGACGGTCAGCGGCATCGGGGAGCTGTAGTCGAGCTGGACGCCGCCGGGATTGGACGTCGTCCACTTCACTGCGCCGGTAGCTTTGTCGTAGGCGACGACAGCAGCCTTGGTCCCCCACGGAGCCACGATCAAGGAGTCGCCGTAGAGGAGCGGATTCTGCGACACCCCCCACTGCGGGAGCTTGGCGCCCCAGTCCTCGAGAAGCTTGGCTTGCCACAGCACGGTCCCGTCCACGAACGACGCAGCGCAAATGTGGCCGAAGGGGCCGATGGAGTACACGGTCTTGCCGTCAGTGGCGGGCGTCGAGCGGGTCCCGTTGTGCGGCAAGGTCCCTGGCGCCTCGTCGGTGCGGCGCCAGACTTCCTGCCCGTCTGCGAGGCGGATCCGCCGAAGGACATCCTGCGCGTTGTTCTCCCGATCAAGGATCAACGCGCTGTCTCCGAAGACCGCAGCGCCGCCGTATCCCGGCCCCACCGGGATCTTCCAGAGCACCCTCGGCCCACCGGCAGGCCACGAGCGGGGGAGCTTGGGTGACTCCGGCGCAATCGCGTTGCGGTCGGGCCCGAGAAACTGGGGCCAATCCGCCGCCTGGACCTCAACCGGAAGGCACGGCCCCACCAGCACACCGAACAGCACCGCCAACCCAATCCGTCTCAATACCATCTCGCTTCTCTCCTTCGAAAATGTAGCCCGACGCGCCAGCGGAGGGACTCCCTCGGCTTGGCGCGCAAACGCCCGGCGTTTGATCGGGCTACGTCTTCATCCGTTGGGGTGTTCAAGCGAAGCGCGGACACGAATGATTCCTCTGCCCGCCTTGGTTTCAGTCTCCGCTTTGACGCGCGGAACGCCCGCGAAGTTCTGTGTCGCCCCGACAAGTAACCAGGCACGCAGCCTGTACCTCGCTGCGCTGCGCTTGAGCGCGCGTGAGCGACGGCTACGGTTGCGTTAGCCAGTGGCGGATCGCCTGGACCAGCTCTACTCCCCCAAACCCGAGTGCCCGGATAGCCCCTCGACGGTCAACGACCACGTCGTAGGGGACGCAGACCGCCCCGTAGAGCTGTCCCAGCGGACCAATGGCGGAGTCGGTGCTGCCCTCGGCGTGATCCAGTACGTGAGTCAGCGGCAGCTTGTTGGCGCGCAGGTAGTCGGAGGCCACCTCGCGCTCTCTGTCTTCGTTGATACAGAGGACCCGCAGGCCCTGGTCGGCAAAACGCTCGTGGCAGTAGAGCACCGTGGGCATCCGCGTGCTGCAGGAGCCGCACCACGTTGCCCAGAAGTGCAACAGCACCACTTGTCCGCGCAGGTCAGACGGCCGAAGCGTCTCCCCATGGCGCGTCAGGGTCTCGAAGTCGGGTGCCGGTGCGTCGAGTCGCTTCCGTTCGCGGCTCTCACACCAACGTTCACTGCTTGGAAGCACCACTTGCTTCGCTCGTGCTGTGCGACCGTGTCGGTACCGCACCCGGAGTGTGTCGCCCTCCTTCGTTTGGCTGAGGACGGCACGGACGTCGGCGCGCCGAGCGACAGGCTGTTCGTTCAGTACCTCGATCATGTCGCCGACCTGAAGGCCCGCCACTTCTGCGGGCGAATCGGGCATGACGAGGGTCACGTCGCCACTGCTGTCCCGGACATCAACGCCCAAGAACCCGCGCAGCGGCTCGTGTGCGCCCCAGCGTGTTTCCAGTTCCGCAAGCGACTCCCTCATCGGCGGTCCTTGCGGGAGCACCACTCGAACGGGTAGCTCACGCAGAAAGACGGGCAGGTCATCCAACGTAGCCCACTTCCGCTGCAGCGTACTGGGGGCTATCTGCCAGAAGAAGCCGATGGAATCACCCGTGCGGAAGTCGAACCACGCCATGTCCACTCGCAACGGCAGTGCGTCTGCGCAAGGTGCCGGCCCCTCTCCGCCACCGGCACCCTGGTCCTGCCGGACCTCCCTGCGCACCTCGCCCCAGAACACCAAATCCGCGCCGAGGTGCTTGCCCAGTTCGTAGCAGCGCAGCGCGTCGTCGGTGTAGGCGGGCGCGACATGCACCGTTCCCTCGTGTCTCGCCACGTCGCACGCGAATCCGCCTTGGTCCAGATACTCGGTGAGACGCTCCGTGAGCTGCGAAGCACACGTGCCCACCTCGTCAGTCTGCCGACCGAAGGGCACCACGACCGCGCGGGGAGACGGGTCCAGCATAGCTGCGTCCTGCGCCATGGGCGATTCTCCTGCTGCTTTCGCATTGAGCTATGCAATCCGGCACAGCCGCCGGCAGACTCGCCAGCCAGTGTGGGCGAGGCTACAGCAGCGTCTTCAGCGCCGACACCAGCGCCTCCACGTGTCGCGGCGTCGCGCTCTCGCCCATCAGCCCGATCCGCCACGCCTTGCCTTTGTGCTCGCCCAGCCCGCCGCCGATCTCGAGGTCGTACTCGTCGAGCAGCCGCTTGCGGACGGCGCCTTCGTCGACGCCTTCGGGCGTGGCGACGGCGTTGAGCATCGGCAACTGGTGAGCCGGATCGGCGAGGTAGCGCAGGCCGAGCGATTCGAGTTCCGACTTCAGCGACTCGTGGACGCGCGCATGGCGCTGCCAGCGTGCCTGCAAGCCTTCGTCGAGCACCAGCCGCAGCGCTTCGTGCAGGGCGTAGTTCATGTTGATCGGCGCCGTGTGGTGGTAGAGCCGCTCGGTTCCCCAGTACTGCCGGACCAGGCTCATGTCGAGGTACCAGCTCTGCACCTTGGTCTGGCGGGCGTCCATCGCGGCGACAGCGGCCGGGCTGAAGGTGACGGGCGACAAACCGGGCGGGCACGAGAGGCACTTCTGCGTGCCGCTGTAGCAGGCGTCGATCTGCCAACCGTCCACGTCGACCTCCATGCCGCCGAGGCTGGTGACGGTGTCGACCAGCAGCAGACTGCCGGCGTCGTGCACCACCTTGCTGATCTCCGGGATCGGCTGCGCGGCGCCCGTGCTGGTCTCGGCGTTGACGATGCCGACGACTTTGAACGGGCCGCTTTGGCTGATCGCCGCCTGGACCTGCTCCGCCGTGAACACCTGACCCCACGGCACGTCGATGGTCGTCACCGTGGCCCCGGCGCGCCGCGCCACGTCGGTCATCCGCTGCCCGAACACACCGGCAATGCAGACCAGCATCTTGTCGCCCGGCTCGATGAGGTTGACGACACAGGTCTCCATGCCGGCGGAGCCGGTGCCGCTGACGGCCAGCGTCAGCTCGTTCTTCGTCTGGAAGACGGCCTGGAGCCTCTCGCGAATGTCGTTGAGGACGCCGAGGAACTGCGGGTCCAAGTGCCCGACGGTCGGGCGAGCCATCGCCTCCAGAACGCGGGGATGCACGTCGGACGGGCCGGGGCCCATCAGCAGTCGGGGTCTCAGGTCTGTTAGGTTCGTCATCGTCTGTCTCTCCTCGTGATCCTCGATGCAGCTACGGACCACCGCTGAAGAAGGTAGCCGAAAAGGGAGCGAAAGGCAAGCAGGGGAGCGACCCGTGGTGGCGGTGGCGTGGCTCGGTCAGGAGCGGGATCGCACCCACGCCCTCGACTTCCGGAAGTCGGAGGCGGAAGGGAAAGCGCGCGAGGACGCGAACAGATGATGGCGGAACCGACGGAGACGACGAGGATGCAGGCGCCTGAGCCAGTGAGGTCAATCGGGTGACCCCATCCCCTATCGTGGTCAAGGGCGTGGCTGTCACCCCGTTCCCCGATCCCCCAAGTCTTCAAACGCTGATGGACGGCGGATGGCGCGTAGGCTCGTCAGGACCCCGGTCCCCCGCGGTGTCAGGATCCAGCAGTTGTGCGTCTCTCCAGGGCCCTGCTCCAGCGCCTTCATCCGAATGAGACGCAGTGCCCGGAGCTGGACAAGCAGCGTGTCGAAGTCGCCCTGGTCTACAACGAACGATCCGACCTTCCTGCCTGGCCACGCCTGCTCCATTCGTGAAACGTTCTCTTTCTCGGTGAACGCGTTTAGGGCAGCATAGATGCTCTGCTGGGATTCGAGAGCCATCATTCGCGGTCCGATCGCCTTGAAAACCTCGTTCACCGTCGGGCGGAACTGGTCCGTGGACGGTTCGTGGATGTCGAAGTGGGTGTCTTCGGCCACGAACCGGAACTTGAGCGGCAGCGGATCCTCGCCCTGCAACAGGTCCGCGATGTCTGGCAGGTCGCCTTGCTGTGCTCCTGCCAACTGCGCCTCAAGCTCCTCAATTCGCTTGTGGAGCTTCGCCACCCCCTCCTGGTCATCGGCCGAGTCAGCCCCTGCGCGCACCCATCCGAGGCGAAGATGGCCACGAATGAGGCTCGGGAGGCTTGTGGCTACCCGCCGGGCTAGCTCATCTGGCGTCGCCCAGTGTCCGCATGATCTCTCCGCCAGTAGTTCCCGGAACTCACGCACACGGCGGCTCTCATCCGCTGTCTGTCCTCCCTGCTCAACTGCCGCCCAGTCCGGACCTTCGAACAGGAAGGCAGCCGAGGGTATGCCTCTGTCACGCGCATGCCGGTACTCCTTCTCCGTGTAGCTACACTCGCGACCGGGAGTCCACGATCCAAACCTCTCCTTCACCACCACCAAGTAGTAGTCGCAGTCATCTATCACCTTGGCAATGAGCGTCCAGAGGTCCTCGTTTGCGGCGGGGAACAGTTCCATTCCCGCAGGTATGCAGTTCATCTCCAAGAGGGAGTGCATTACGGCTTGGCGCTCGTCTTTCAGGTCCTTGTACGTTGAACTGACGAACACCTGATATCGTTTGTCCATACTGACGCTCCCACGATACATTGGCGCACTCAATCACGACGCCCATGCCAGTACACAGTCTATAGCTCTCGACCTGCCTCGGCAATCCCCTCCGCCACTCGCCTCCTCACCGCGGATGCCAGGGCACACACCTACGCGCTTCACTTCGCTGCAGCCGTGCCGGTTCAGGGATGTCGCCCCATCGTGTTCGCGTTCTCATTCTGGCCGTGAATCTCCGCCTCTTGCCAACAGCACGAACAGCAGGCATCATCTTGCAGCGTGCCCGGCGTGGTGCTGCCTGTCTGGCAGGTCGAGCGGAGCATTGGCAATTGGTTTCCGCAGAGCGGTAGTTCAGGTGGTGCCCGGTTGCGGCTGGCAGAGGGACCGACCTGCCTGGAGGGTTGGGCGAACCTCCAGGAAGGTTGGTGCCCCTTGGTGGCGGATCGGGCGTTCACAATGGCCGGTCAGCCGGCCTCGATGGACAGATCGACCAATCCGCTTGTCAGATCGACTAATCTGCTCGGCAGATCGGCTAATCTGCTTGACAGATCGATTAATCCGCTTGACAGGTCGGCTAATCTGCTTGGCAGATCGGCTAGTCTGCTTGACAGATCGACCAATCCGCTTGTCACATCGGCTGATCTGCTTGACAGGTCGTCCAATCTGCTTGACAGGTAGATCAATCTGCTTGGCACATCGGCTGGCCTCCTTGACAGATCGACCAATCTGCCTGCCAGACTGGCTGGCCCGCGTCCAGGCGCCCTGGCTTGGCGGCAGCGGTCCCGGAGGAACCTACGCCCCACCCGCCGCGACCCGCTTCGCCACCAGCACCGTCAGGTCGTCGTGCTTGCCGCCGCGTTCGAACTCGTTGACCGTGTCCACCAGCGTGTTGGCCAGCGGGCGGGCCTCGGCGCTGCGGTTGTCGTGCAGGAGACTGCGGAACCGGGCTTCGCCGTAGGGTTCGGACTCCTGATCCCGGGCGTCGAGCACGCCGTCGGTGTACATGACCAGCGTGTCCCCTTCGCCCATTTCAGCCTGCGCCTCCGGGTAGTCCCAGTCCGGCATGACGCCGAGCGCCGGACCGAGCGTGGTCAGCTCTCTCAGCTCGCTGCCGTTGGCCGGGCTGAGCAGTGGGGGCACGTGGCCCGCGTTGCAGTAGTCGAGGCGCCCGTTGCGGAGGTCGAGGATGGCGTAGCACAGCCCGATGTACATGTCCGGCTGCAGGTCCTGGTAGACGAGTCCGTTGAGCTTGGTCACCACGTATCCGGGCGAACCGGACTCGGGCGCCACCGCCCGCAGAGCGTACTTGAGCAGCGGTAGCCGGATCTGCGCATCGAGGCTCTTCCCCGCCACATCGGCGATGCACAGACCGAGGCGCCCGTCGGCCAGCTTCAGCACGTCGAAGTAGTCGCCCCCGGCGTTCACCCGAGCAGGCTGTACGCGCCAGCCGACGTCCAGCCCTTCCGTCTCGGGTACCGGTCCTGCCAGCAGGAGGCGGTGAATCTGACGGGAGAACCGCATTTCGTTCTCGTACTGGTCGATCAGCTCTCGCGCCTCCACCAGGTTCGACCGCTCGTGCTCCTGCGCCTCCGAGAGGTATCCCGACAGGAGGGCAATCAGGTAGAGGAACGGAATGCCGGCGCTCAGACTCTGTCGCAGGGCATCCAGCACCGCCTCGGTCTGCAACCCACTGGTGGAGACGAGATACACGTGGAGGAAGCTCGCCACAGTGGCGACGAGGACGGCTCCGCCGACCTTGAACCACATCGCCGCCACGATGGTCACCAGGAAGTACAGCGGGAAGAGCTGGTTCCGCGGCAGCCCGCCAAGGTTGAGGTAGATCGTCACCAGCGCCAGGTCGATGAGGAGCATGACGTGCCGCTGATAGGGGAACCGGATCCGGCGCCAGTAGAGGAGCGCGGTGAGCAGGTTGTAGACGCTGGCGCCGATCAAGAAGTAGAACGCGGCGTCGGTGACAACAACCCGCGTCTGGCTGATACGCGGAAGCAACGCCACCAGGATGATGACCAGCGTGCGGAAGAGCGCGACGACGATCTCGGACTCAGCCAGGTCGCGGAAGGACCCTCGATTCGGTTGTCTGGCAGGCTGTCTCAGTCGCACGGAGAATCACTCTGGGCCCAGGCAAGGCGGAAGCTTATTCTATCCCGTTTCCCGGGGTGCGTCCCACGATGCCGAACTCACTCACAGACATCGAAGGCGTGCTTGTCGGGCACGCAACCGACGAGCAGGCTGCAACCGGCTGCACGGTTGTGCTGCTGCCGGAAGGAACGACCGGCGGCGTCGACGTGCGTGGCGGAGCAGCCAGCACGCGCGGAACACTCACGCTGGATCCCGGCAACGTCGTTGAGCACGTAGACGCGCTTGTCCTGACCGGCGGGAGCGCGTTCGGACTCGACGCAGTGTGTGGCGTCATCGACTGGCTGGAGGAGCGGGGCCGCGGCTTCGACGTGGGCGTCACGCGAGTGCCCATCGTCGCGGGCGCCGTCCTGTTCGACCTCGCAGTTGGCGCTCCGCGCGTTCGACCGGACAAAGCAATGGGCCGGGCGGCCTGCGACGCGGCCTCCGCCTCACCGCCGGCGGAAGGCAACGTCGGCGCCGGCACGGGGGCCAGCGTCGGGAAGCTCTACGGAGTACAATACGCCTGCAAGGGCGGTGTCGGCTCCGCCTCGGTGAAGCTTGGCGAGGGCGTCACAGTCGGGGCGCTGGTCGCGGTGAACGCCTTTGGCGACGTGATCGATCCCGCCACCGGGGAGATCGTCGCCGGCGCGCGCGACCCCGCGACCGGGCGCTTCGCAAACACGACCGCGCGGATGAAGTCCGGAACGCATCGCCCGAGCTTCGGCACGCCCGCCACCAACACCGTGATCGGCGTCGTCGCCACCGATGCCGCGCTGACCAAGGTGGAGGCCAACCGCGTCGCGTTCATGGCGCAGGACGGACTGGCCCGCGCAGTGCGCCCGGCACACACCCTGTTCGACGGCGACACGCTCTTCGCTGCCGCAACCGGCCGGCTTCCCGGAGACGTCAACACCATCGGCGCCGCCGCCGCGGAGATGGTGCAGGAAGCGATCCTGCGCGCCGTGCGGGCAGCGGCGTCGTTGCATGGCGTGCCGAACGGGGGCGAGATCCTACAAGGACAAGGACTGCACCACTGAGACACTGAGTTCACGGAACGCACGAACGAACCATGCTCTTCGCAATCGACATCGGAAACACCAACATCGTGCTCGGCGTCTTCAACGGGGACGAGCTGGTCGGGCATTGGCGCCTGGCGACGGGCACCAACCGAACGGCAGACGAGTTCCTCCTGCAGGTCAAGGCGCTCTTCGACCTGCGGGACATTCGCCTCGCCGACATCGACGGGATCATCTTGGCCACGGTGGTGCCGACGTTGATCGATCCCGTGGTCACCATGTGCGAGCGCTACTTCAGGCAGCAACCGGTCATCGTCGGCCCGGGCGTGAAGACGGGCGTCGCCGTCGAGTATGAAGACCCGAGGGAGGTGGGTGCCGACCGCGTTGTCAACGCGGTTGCCGCGCACCTTCGGTATGGCGGCCCGTGCATCGTCGTCGACTTCGGCACTGCAACCACCCTCGACGCGATTGACGCGAACGGCGCTTACCTGGGCGGCGCCATCGCCCCGGGTATCAGCATTTCCTCCGAGGCGCTCTTTCGGCACGCCGCCAGACTCCCGCGCGTGGAGCTGCTGCCGCCGAAGGTCGCCATCGGCCGCAACACCGTGAGCAGCATGCAGTCCGGTATCGTCTACGGCTATGTGGGGCTGGTGAAGGAGTTGATCACCCGGTTCCGGGCCGAGTTGTCTCCCGACGCCAAGGTCATCGCCACCGGCGGGCAGGCCGAGCTGATCGCGCCGCACACAGGGATGGTCGACCACATCGACCCGCTGCTCACCCTGTGGGGACTGAAAGAGATCTACCGGCGGAACCAATGAGCTACCGGCGGAACCAATGAGCGTACCGGAGTGCGGAATGCGGAGTGCGGAATGCGGAATGGGCTCGGGGGTGAGGGCACCGGGAGTGTCAAGCGATGCCCCTCAATTCGCTCCTCTCCTCCCGACGCCCCTCCGCCTGGGTCCTCTCACCATCGACCCGCCCACGGTCCTCGCGCCGATGGCGGGCTTGACCAGTGCGCCCTTTCGGCTGCTGTGCCGCGAGCAGGGCTGCGGGCTGGTTGTCTCGGACCTCCTCAGCGCCAATGCCATCGTCTACGGGAGTGAGAAGACCGGGCACTTGATGCGCCACCTGGAAGCCGAGCGCCCCGTCTGCCTGCAGCTTTTCGGTGGGGAGCCGCAGCTCGTGGCGGAAGCGGCCCGGCGCGCAGAGCAGACGGGTGTCGACGCGTTGGACCTGAACATGGGATGTCCGGTGCCAAAGGTCGCCAAGGCCGGCGCGGGCTGCGTACTGATGCGCAACCCCGAGCGGGCCGCTGCTATCGCCCGTGCGGTCACCAGTGCGGTGTCGGTCCCGGTGACCGTGAAGACCCGACTCGGCTGGAACCACGAGGAGCGCAACGCCGTGGAATTCGCCAGACGGCTCGAGCAAGAGAGCATCGCTGCTATTACGGTCCACGGCCGGGTCGGCTCGCAGGGGTATGGCGGCCGCGCAGACTGGGCCGCGATTGGCGAGGTGAAAGGGGTATGGCGGCCGCGCAGACTGGGCCGCGATTGGCGAGGTGAAAGCGGCGGTCTCCCTCCCGGTGATCGGCAACGGCGACGTGCGCACTCCCGAGGACGCCGTCGCTCTCTTGCGGCAAGCCGGCTGCGACGCCGTCATGATCGGCCGCGCGGCCGCGGGCGAGCCGCAGCTCTTCCGCCGCGTGGCACACTACTTCCGGACGGGCGAAGTCCTTGCCGGTCCGAGCCCAGCCGAGCGAATCGCCACTGCGCTGCGACATGCGCGCATGCTGGTGGAGTGGACCGACGAACTCACCGCCAGCCGAGAGATGCGCTGCCACCTGGTTCCGTACCTGCGGGGCCTGCCCAACGCCTCGCACGTTCGGCAAAAGGCGTGCAAAGTGGGATCGCTCGCCGAGTTCGAAGCGTTGCTGACCGAGTACCGGCAGACGCTGGAGCTTCCGGCGCCCGCTCCATAGAAGGAACACCGAGTTCCCAGGACGCCCGGACTTGTCCGGGGAGTCCCCAGCGCCCGCTCCGTAGACAGACCGCGCCGCCCTTCGTCCGTCAAGTCAGCGTTGCCCCGAGGGCAATCGCATGAGAGCTGGCAAGCACATGGTCTTCGCCCTGGAAGGGCAGCTTGAGAGTAGCCCGGCGGCTTCAGCCCTGGCACTATCTGCCGCGGACAACAGGAAAGTCCTGAAGGGACGACTGCTGGGGTGAGTCAGCCGTCCCTTCGGGACTTCGGGAGGTTCGCGGGCCCCAGACCCCAGGGCTGAAGCCACTGGGCTACTCTCACCCGGTCCTTTCAGGACCCGAATCCGCCCAGCACGATTTCGTGCGAGGTGCTTGCCTCACCCCAAGGGGGTCTTCCGTGGAGAAATTCGCCTTCATCATCCATCCGATGGACAAGTCCGACGTGGCGCGGAAGTACAAGATCGCCAACTTCCTCCCGGAGAGCGCCGTCGAGTGGGTCGTCAAGCGGATGGAGCCGAAGTACGTGTCGCACGTGACGGGCGTTCGCTCCAAGACGGGCACGGAGTTGGAGGGGTGGTTGGTCGGTTGCCCCCTCACCGCGCGGCAGATGCTGGCGCTGGACGAGGGTTTCGTGCTGGACAAGATCACCGCCACGGCGAAGCTGGCGCAAGAACTCGGGGCCGGCATTGTCGGGCTGGGCGCGTTCACGTCGGTGGTTGGCGACGCCGGGGTCACCATCAAGGCGGGGGTCGATATTGCCGTCACCTCGGGCAATAGCTACACGGTTGCCACGGCCGTCGAGGGCTTGTTCAAAGCGGGCGATCTGATGAACGCCCCGGCCGATTCTGTCGGCGCTGTGGTCGGCGCGGGCGGGTCCATCGGCAAAGTCTGCGCCCGGCTCATGGCGCGCCGCCTGCCCAAGCTCATTCTCATCGACAAGAACCCCGACGCTGTGGCCGACGTCGTGGCCGACCTCAAGCAGCAGGGCAAGTGCGAGGTCGAAGTTGCCCCCGAGGTGTCCACCGCACTGCCCCAGGCAGACTTGGTCATCGCCGTGAGCAGCGCCGCCAAGGCCATCGTCCAAGCGAAAGACCTGAAGCGCGGCAGCGTCGTCTGCGATGTCGCCCGGCCGCGCGACGTGTCGCGCCGCGTCGTGGAAGAACGCAACGACGTACTCGTCATCGAGGGCGGCATGATCGCCGTGCCCGGCGAGCCGGACTTCGGCTTCAACTTCGGCTTCCCCCCCGGCACCGCCTACGCCTGCATGTCCGAGACGATGATTTGCGCGTTGGAGGGCACCTACGAGTCCTACACCCTGGGTCGCGACCTGGCCATCGACCAGGTCGAGCGCATTGGCCAACTCGCGCAGAAACACGGCTTCGAACTGGCCGGGTTCCGGAGCTTCGAGCGCAAGGTGGAAGAGGACTACATCGAGTCGGT
>Ga0210015_1004402_pt1 | contig 11935 bp, 12 predicted proteins | sample CryGeymeta201522_FD_185471 | JGI IMG/M metagenome (GOLD analysis project Ga0210015, IMG submission 185471) | Groundwater microbial communities from Crystal Geyser aquifers in Utah, USA - Crystal Geyser metaG 2015-22 (SPAdes) (version 2) | ecosystem: Environmental > Aquatic > Deep subsurface >... | reverse complement strand
TGTATTTTGATTATTTCTTAAAAAATAATTCTTCAACAAGATCCGACTGTTTAATGATGCTTTTGAGCGTCCCTCTGGGAATGTCACGGCCATGATAGGGAACGACAGCAATTTTTTTCGGTTTTTGGATTGTAGTAAATTCAGTGGCTGCCAGTCTGTCTTTTTAAGAAAAATCCATTTTTAAGAAGAATTTTTTCAACTTCTTTTGGCTTTAAAGGAGAAAAACGAGGCATGAGAAATCAGTCAAAAGCCAGGTTTTTAATCGGTAAGTCCATTTCTATCTTTCGGGTAGTAACAAAATACTCCCCTTCGTCGGGTCGAGAAACTGGTTTTTTAAGTTCCACCATTGTCTCAATATATAATTTAATTGCTTTTTCGATATTGTCGACTGCTTGTTCAACTGTTTTACCAAAATCGGAAATTCCTAAAGTGGGAGCATAAGCCACATAGACAAAACCCTTTTTAGAGTGTTCTTTCTCAACAATTACTCGGTAGTTTAGAGCTTTAATTCGGCTTGCCGAAAACCCTCCGAGTCGGAGGGATGAAGGCAACAAAGAATCAAACTTTCCCGCCTTGGCGGGATACCGCGACAGCTTGCTGCACGGTAGTTTATTTTCCATTTGAAATCATTTTATAATCAATATACTCGAGTTTGCAATAGCAAACGAGAGTTATTGAATATATACACAAATCAGTCCGCCTTCGGCGCGACTGGAGTTATTTGGGTATACTTTTAAGAAGAAAGAAAAGCAAGCATTGTTTTGTTCTCTTGTTGAGTGATACAGTTTGATACCTCCTTAACCCTCAAAATAAGATTCCTCCACCACTCTTTACACCTTCGAAGCCCAAGTTTTTGAAGAGAGATAGTCAATAATTTTTAGTTGCTCCTCAAGACTGTTTTCCAACTCCAAAGCCATAATTGGAGGAAAATATTTCTGATATTTTTCTAAATAATTCATATCTGAAAATTCTTGTAGTCGATGAGTTCTAAAAAGACGATGATTAACAATTTTCTCAACTAAGCAAATCTTCTTAAAGGTACTTATGTGCGCACAACCTATATGACAGTTGTCGAGGATTTTAATATTACTTTCGTAAACATCTCTCCTTAAAAAATAATTATCCTCAAGATGAGAAAAATCTAAGCAGATACCTGCATATTCTCTGATTTCACTCTCCTGCAAAGGAACCGTATTTTCAATGAAGATCTTCTTCTTCCATGGAGAAATATCATTCTTTAAAGGGAACTCCCTGGATGAGTGACAATTAAAAGTTTCGACTGTAAATCTTTTGGTTAAATAATCCAATTCCCAAATTTCAAAATCCTGTCTTATATGCACAAGGGGGATTCTGCGTATCTTTGTTCTTTCAAGTAATTCATAAAAATTCTTCCTTTCCTCTAAAGAAAGCTGGGTGGCGAAAAAACAAACTTCTTCCAATCCAAGTTTTGTTGCTTCCTCAAGTTTCTTAAAATGGTTACCGTCAGTAGTTACAATCGAAGGATAAATCATTCTTTTTTTCCGTCATCCAATCCTAAAAGCTCCAATCCTTTTATCTGCGGCATTGAGGAACCGATTAAGCCCTGCATGCTGCCACAAATATTGGCAGTACTATTCAGCATTCTCTTTACCTGAAATTCTCTGGTTTTCCAAATCTTTTCGAATGCTTTCCTTTCGGTATTAATTTCTCCCTGCATTTCCTGATAAACTTCTACCAAAGCTTCAAGTTGCTGCCTAAACTCGTGTCCGGTAACATACTTATAAAGCATATCTGCCTTTTTACCCCTGTCCGCAGAAACAACTTTCTGATAGGTAACTTCAAGAAGATTCTTTCTAAGCAGGGCAGCTAATGGTAAAACCAAAGCAAAACTAACTACCCAGACGCCTTCCTTAATCCCCATGCCCTTTTGAGATTCTTTTGGTAAAACTTCGCTAACAATAACCGGAATATTCGCCCCTTCCGCCCGTAAATCATCTTTCAGTTTAGAAATCCAATCATCATGCCAATCTTTAGTCCTTTTAGACTCCCAAAGAATTACCCCGCAAACAACTCCGCTCTGGCTTCTGACCGTCTGCCTAATATCGGCTCCGCGAATCCCCTTACCTACCGGCTCGATCAAATCCTGTGAAAATGAATTTCTTAATGTTTCTTCCAGATCAAGTTCCAAAACCTCACCTTGTGTTTGTTGAGAACCTTGATTGGCTTTTCTTTGGGCATCTTCTAAGGCCTTCTTCAGATCCAAAATGACTTTTTCTTTTTCTAAATCTTTTAACCGATGTTCCGCGTCGGCCCGTTTAAAGGCGGATTCTTCTGCCTTTTTCCTTTCTTCGTCCACTCTCCGCTGCACTTCCAAAGCTAAGTCTTTTTTTGCTTCTTCCAATTTTCTTTTCTCTTCCCTTAATCTAAGCTCTTGATCACGGAATTCTCCTATTTTTTTGTCTTTTTCTTGAAGTGTTCTTCTTAAATCCTGCATCTCCAAAGCTGTTTTTTCTTCCAATTCTTTTCTCACTATCTCTTTTGTTTCCACTCTAATCTGTTCCTCGATCTCCTGCCGTAGAGCTGAGGTAATCTCAATCTGTTCTCCGCATTTAGGACATTTAACTAAATTCGTCATAAGATTTAATCATTTACCTAATTTCTCAATTTCTTTGACGATTGTTTCGGTGGCATCAGTGGGAAGAGGAAGAGATCTCTGGGAACGATAGTTTTTCAGGTCTTGGGAGAAGTCCTGGATTGTCCGAAAGAGTTCACCTTTTTCCAAATCTTCTTGAGGTAAAATTTTCGCCAGGCCGAAACTTACCAATGTTTCCGCGTTTTTCTGCTGCTCGTTGCCAGTTGACCAGGGAATAGGAATCAAAATAGCCGGTTTTTTAAGTAAACCCAGTTCGTAAACAGTATGCGCGCCGGCTCTGGAGACAACAAAATCTGCAGAATTATAAATTTGACCGATTTCCGAGTCAAAAAAGTACTCTTTCACCAAATAATTATCTTTCTTTTCCCCAACTGAACACTTTTGCTGTTCAGCTTTATTAAAATCATTAAACAAACTCGTTGAGCCGCACTGATGAATAATGTTAAAGTTCTCCAAAAGTTGAGGAAGAATGGCGAAAACAGCCTTGTTAAGAACATGCGAACCCTGTTTACCGCCAAAAATATAGATTGTTTCTTTTGAATTATTAAATAACCTTGCCCCTTTTTTAAAAATTTCTTTTCTCACTGGTAAACCGGTTAAAACAGATTTGTTTTTGGGAAAATATGCTAACGAAGAAGAAAAACTGACAAAAATTTTTTTACAAAATCGGGCGATAATTTTATTTGCCAAACCGGAAATTGTGGTTTGTTCATGCGTCACCGACGGTACTCCCAAAGCCCAGCCGCAAATGACTACCGGCAAAGCTAAATAACCGCCGAAGGAAACAATTAAATCTGGCTTAATTTTTAATAAAGCTATCAGACTTTGGCTAAATCCAATAGGAATTCTGAAAAAATATTGCCAAAAATGAAACCACGGCTGGAACTTCCCCGCTTTTATCTCAATAAAAGGTATCTTTTTCTGCGTTACTTCTAAAAATTCTGCACTGGGATTTTTATCACCAATCATCGAATACTTATGACCAAACCAAAAAATCTGATGACCTTTCGAAAGCAATTTTTCCGCCACTACCAAAGCACTGTTGTGGTGACCTCCACAGATCACTATTTTCATCGCCTCTCCTTAGCTGCAATTTTAGAAATATTATATATTATTCCCATTCCGGCCAGGCAGACAATTAAAGATGACCCTCCATAAGAAATAAAAGGTAAGGGTACGCCGGTAAGAGGAATCAATACTACCATCGCCCCTAAATTGATGGTTGTTTGAAATCCGATACAAAAAGCAATACCGGAAACAAGTAGTTTTGCAAATGGGTCCTTAATCGCCAGTGCCAAACGAAACGAACGGTAAACAAGAAAAAATAAAGCAAAAATTAAGAGAAGAGCGCCCAGTAAACCAAGTTCCTCCCCGATTACCGCGAAAATTGAGTCGGTAGTCACTTCGGGTAAAAATAAAAACTTTTGTCTTGATTGACCAAAACCGCGTCCGAAAATCCCTCCGGAACCAAGGGCAATTAAAATTTGCTTAACATGGTACGAAGCCCCCTTCGCCTCAAAAGAAGAATCCCAGAAGCTAAGGAGTCTCTGTTTCCGATAGGGAGATAAAAAAATCAAAACCGGGAGAGTAACCAGGGTTAAAACAGAAAGAGTCAGTATTTTTCCAAGCGGAGCACCGGCAACAAAATAAATGCCAAAAGCGGTAGAGATTACAATTATGGCAGTCCCTAAATCAGGCTCTAGGATTAAAAGCCCCAAGACAATAGCGACAATTATTAAAAACGGCAGAAACTGCCTCTTTTTCTCAAAAAGGGTGGCAAAATAAACAATAACAGAGAACTTGGTCAACTCCGCTGGCTGAAAACCAAAAGAACCAATTTGTAACCATCTTCTTCCACCATAAATTTGCCTTCCCAACCCGGGAACTAAAACCAAAAGCAAACAAAAAAGGCTTAAGATAAAAAAAGGGAAAGCCAATCTCTTTAAAATTCTATAGTCAATAAATGAAAAAACAAAAAATAAGGCCATTCCCAAAACCAACCAGATTGACTGGTTTTCAAGATAATGAAATTTATCGTTGAAATCCCTTAGAGCAGAAACAGAAGAAGCATCAAAAATAGCCAGCAGTCCGAAAATACTTAAAGCCAAGGGTAAAATGAGCAGTAATTTGTCTCCTGGTAATTGAAAAGTTTTTGATCTTAACATTTCTCTCTTAAAATTTCTCTAATTTGAGCTTTTCTCTAATCTTGCCAATAACCTTGAAATAATTTTTCTTTAAGTTTCCTTTGTCATCACAAACGCAAGTAAAGGTATTAATTTTAGCAATCTCAATCTCTGGATTAACAATCCTTTCTTTTGCTACCGTCTCTAACCAAAAGTTTCCGACTCCTTCTAAGTCTAGGCAATACGACTCGGTTATGAAATCAAAGTTCTTTGTATAAATGCCGGTTGCCAAGGAACCATTAACTTTGACCTTTGTCTTCAAGGTATTTCTGGCAATAATCTCTCCTCCAGAAATCACTGCGGGCTCAAAATCAACACTGGTAACTTTAGACCCAGATAAGAACGATAAAAGATGATAGCCTAAAAGAGGGAACACCCCTGCTCGAAGTTCTAATTTTGTATAAAAAGGGACAGAAGCGGTTAAGCGGGCATTATTCTCAGAAAGAAAAATTTCTCCTGTTTCTTTGTCTATCAAAAAGTCCAGGCCAAAAAATCCTTTATAGCTCGTTGCTCTCATTAGGTCTGCCACCTGAAAAGTTATTTTTTTAATTTTTTCTTTTTGATCAGAATCTAACCCCGAGGGCCACTGCCGGCCTCCAGTTCCCGCTTGGGTTGAAGTTAAAAATTTATTTGCTTTTATTTGTAAAGCTGGTTCGCTAACCAAAGTGCAATTGTCAAAGATAACTGCATTGTTTAAAACTGTCTTACCGTTAACAAATCTTCCTACTTTGACTTTGAGTTGAGCAAACCTCTTCTGCAAGTTTAACCACTCATTTTCAGTAGAAACAAAGAAGGTCGAATTGCCAGCCCAACCTCTCCCGAACTGAACAACCAAAACTTCGCCATATTTTTTAACTAAGGCACCAAAATTGGATTCGGATAATTTTATGATTTCTCCGTCAGGAACTCGCAATCCTACTTTCTGGCACAATTTGAAAAACTCTACTTTATCTTCAAACGAGCGGCTAACTTCTACCGAGTTACCGATGAGATTGAAGTCTTTTCTTTTCGCAATAATTTCAATCTTCCTTTGTGGCTTAAAAAATAAAATATTAGGTTTTAAACCCCGGGATTTCTCTTTGACAAAAGACAAAACCGCTGGATGATCCAAAATTATCCCTGAACTGCGAAAAATAACATTTTTTGACCCCAAAGCTCTTTCTAAACAAAAAACAGAAACTCCTGATTTTTGCAAAATATCTACCAAGGGATGATCGTCCAAACAAACAATATGATAATTGGGCAAAACATTTTCTAAGCCAATCCCTTTCCCTACATCGTTGGTCACATAGAATATCGGCTCATTAAGATTTTTTAAGATGTCTAGACTCATACTTAATACTTAATACCTTTTCCCTGTTAACAAACAAACCGTCTTTCCTAAAATTACACCTTTCTCTTGGGCTTTAAAGAAAGCGGCCAAAACCAACGCCCCTTCAGTAGAAGTTTCAATTCCTTCTCTCTCTAGTTTTTTCTGGGCAACAACTATTTCTTGGTTACTCATTACCCATCCTCCACCACCAGACTCTTTTATAATCTTAATCGCTTCGTCTTTCAAAGGAGTAAATTTAGCCACCAAACTATCGGCCAAACTTTCCTGTTCCGAAACAAAATCATCATCAAAAATCGCAGCGATGGGGTGAACAGCCGTAGATTGACAAGCATGGAACCGTGGCATAAAGCCTAGTTTCTTAAACCCTTTAGCAATCCCGACAAGAGCAACACCACTGGAAACTGGCAGAAATAAATCTTCAATTCTCCCTTGACTGCCGGCTAACTCAAAAGCAATTGTTTGATATCCTTCGGAACCAAAATCATTTTGTGATGGTCGCAAGTTTAAATAATGGTTCTGGTGAGCAAATTTTATTGCTTCGCTCACCGGTCTTAAGGTTTGAAAAACCCTCGCTCCTTTTTCTGTAATCTTTCTTAATTTTTCCTCTTTGATCGTCAAAGAAACAAAAGTAAAAAGATTAATCTTAGCTAAATTACAATAATTAGCCGCAGAAATGGCAGCATTACCCGATGAAGAAAGAACCACATTCTTCAGCCCATCTTGATAAGCCCTGCTGATTAGGTAAGCCATCCCTCGGTCTTTCAAAGAACCGGTTGGATTTTGATCCTCTCTTTTTAAAATTACTTGCTCATCAAAATGAACTTCGGGGGTATTCCCTTCGTCTAAAGAAAGACAAAAACTACTCTCTATCGGAGCAAGATAAGAAGAAAATTGCCAAATACCTTTTTGGTTTTTGTTTTTAAATAAACTAATCGCGAGCTTGCTTTTTGCCATTCAATATCTTAGTATCTGATTATTATATACCTAAAACACCCTTGTTTGTAACCGTCAAATGAGTAAAAGAGTTAAATGTCCAGACCCAAATTGTGACCCAGAAAATACTCAAGGTATTATTATCCCCGATGACGCTGTTGTTGGAGATATCCTTGAATGTCCTGTTTGTGGAGCGGAAATGGAAATTATCTCTACCGACCCTCCTCAAGTAGCTCTTCTTGAAGAAGAAAAGTAGTCTAAACCCAAGTTTTTAGTCTTTTCAATCCATCTCCAGCCAAGGAAAGGCAGTAAGTTTCTCCATAATTTTTGCCCTCATAGGCTATCTCGTTCCATTGTTGTTTCTCAAGTCCCCTGGTTTGATCTTTAATTTTAATTTTCTCGGCATGGACCCCTAAAATTTTAGTCCTTGCCGACGAATGGGCATATTCAACCTCCCTTACTTCCCCCATATCCCCCAAATCCCTCACCACCCTCATCACTATTGCCACATGTTTTCCTTTGTCTAACCTAATCATATCACCCACCCGAACATCTTTCAGTTCGACCGCCGAAACCGCTCCTTCATTTGTTAGTGTTGCCACATTTGCCCTTGACGGTAACAGCCGATCACCGGAAAGAATATCATTGGCGATGCCGTCACCGCCTTTTTCCCTATCCAGAGCATCCAACATCCAAAAAACAAAACCAGAACAATCCATGCCAATCCTTTTGCTTTTCATAAAAGCAAGAATTTCTTCCTTGCTCAGTTTACTTAAATCTAAGCCAATTTTTTCCGCCTCGGACTTTGTTGCTTCTACTATTTCCCGGGGAGTTCCTTTGCCTCCATATGGACCAAAAACTCCCGCCTTAAGATTATTCATCCAATAAGGACAAACAATTTCTTTCCCACCGAGCGGCAAATGGGTATATTTGTAAAACAGTTTATCCAAAGATTCCGAAGTTTCTATTTTGAAGTTTTTACTTTGCGATTCATTTCTCGCCATATTTCTTAATAAATATACGAAAGCCAAAGCCCCAGTATTGCCAACATGATTCCTGCCAGCCAAGCCCTCATAACAATTTTAGGCTCCTCCCACCCTTGATTTTGTAACCAAAGATGAAATGGCGCCACAGTAAAGGCTCGTTTTTTAAGAATCCTCTTGGAAAGAAGTTGGATTAGACTAGTACTCCCCTCAATTACGAAAATACCCCCGATAACCAGCAGGGCAACGGTTTTGCCGAGGAGTAAACCTACAACCGCCATTGTCGCCCCAAAAGATAAGGCGCCGACATCGCCGAGAAAAATTCTTGCCGGGTAAACGTTAAAATACAAAAAGGCAATCAAAGACCCAAGCCAAAGAGCAATAAAAATAGAAAGTGGAGTATCTAACACGGAATGGGCGAGAAACCAAAAAGCAAAAAGGCAAATAAGGAGTAATCCAGAAGCCAGCCCATCCAAACCATCAGTAATATTGAAAGCATTTGCAAACGAAACAATAATAAAGGCGGCAAAAGGGACAAACAACCACCCCAAGTGTAAAACACCCAAAAAAGGTGTATTAAAAATATCTATTTTTAGGTTGAAATACATCAGGCTACTTATTGTTAAGGCCAAAATCCACTGAATTAAAAACTTATGACGAATTCTTAGACCAAACAGTCCTGTTTTTTCAAAACCAAAAAATTTCATAATGTCATCATATAAACCCAGAAAAGCAAAAGAAAGGAAGGTAAAAAATAGGATATTCAGTTCTTCGCGGATTTGAAAAGCGGTGCTGATATAGATACCCAAATATGAAAGAAGGGGAAAAAGAACCAGATAAAGAAAAAAAGTAACGATAATAACCAGAAAACCTCCTCCTACCGGGGTTCCTGCTTTGATATTATGAAATTTATCAAAAATTCTTGTTCTTTGTCCCTCGGCGTCGGTTGTCCTCTGAAATTTTCTCAAAAATTTAACTTTATACAAAAGGTTTATGAAAGGGACAACCAAGACGCTGGTAATTAAGAAGGAGAAGATCAACAGTCCTAAATACAATGCAATCATATCAAAACCATTTTACTCATTTACGCAAGTCTGGACAAGAGGTACAAGCTTGATAATAATGACAAACGGTTTTCTGACATTTCACTTCTTTTTCTTCCAGAAGCAAAATTATTCGTTCCAAATGACGCAAAAGTGAAGCTTTTAAATATAAAAGATCGTCTTTTCGAAGTAATTTTTTTAAAATCAGAGCGGTATCTTGAACATCTTTTGCCCAAAAAAGATTGGTTTTTTTAAATCCATTTTTGGTTGCCTCATCGATAGTAAACTTTGTTAGGGGGCCAACTCCAACAACAAAATCAATCGGGAGTTTAGTGATTTCTTTCCCTAACTCACGGTGCAACTTCTCCTCCTCATCTCCTATCTCTCCCATTTCTCCCAACACCGCCACTTTCCGGCCAGGCAGTTCGGCAAAGGATTTTAGTCCAACCAGGGCGGAAACTATATTAGATCGACGGCTATCATTAACCAAAATAGTTTGCCGCGGTCCATCTTCGATACTGAATCTTCCAATAAGAGGTGTAAGCTTGGCTAATTTTTCTATAATCTTATTTTTACTAATTCCCTTCTCTCTCCCAATTACCCAAGCAGTCAAACAACTGTAGACCGCGGGAAAACCAAGCAGACCTGTTCTAATTTCTTCTACAATCTCCCGATCATGTAAAATAAAATTGGTTCCTCTTGGGGTAATCTTAACTTTATCTGCCCAAACATCAGCTTTTTTATCTTGCCCATAAAAAACCTTTCGTCCAGAAAATTCCAATCCCACTTTTCGACTATTTTCGTCATCGTAGTTAAAAACTGCGAGTCCGTCTTCGGGAATGGACTCAATTAATTTTCTTTTTTCCGCAATCGCTTTTTCTAGAGACTTTAAATGCTCGCTGTCGGTATGAACAGAAGTAACTCCGGTTAAAACAGCTATTTTTGGTTTAACCAAAGACAAATGAGTATCCATCTCATTCAAATGATCAACTCCGTATTCTAAAACCAAAATTTCGTTCCAAATTTTGGTTTTCAAAATTGTTATCGGGAGATTATAAACTGTATCTAAATTCAAATCGGATCTGTTGACCGAATATTTGGCGGAAAGAACCTCGGCAATTGCTCTTGCTGTACTTGTTTTCCCGTAGCTTCCCGTCACCCCGATTACCGTTATTTGTAAATTAACATCAAGCCATATCTTGGCCAGTTTTCTTCTGGTGAGATGAAAAGTTTTCTTTAACATCTAGATAATCCCCTTTAAGTATTATAAATATAGGACACCATAAACTTTTATTTTCTATTTTTGTTCACCTCGATAAATTCGCAAAAAATCCTGTACAGCAACTTCCAATCCGTCTTCGAGATTTTGAATTGAATAAAAAGGAATTCCATACTGTCTGGCAATTTCGCTGGCTCTCTTTTGGGTTGCGTCTAAAAAGTACGCTAACATTTTAATTCTTTCGTCCTCTTTCAACCCTTCAGGAAGTAAATCTCTAGACTTTTCGTCTTTTAATACTCTTAAATTTAGTGAATTTACATCGGTTGAAACTAAAAATATTCCGTCTAATCCCTTCATCCATTCAGTTGGGTCTTCAATCATTTCACCTTGTTTATAGTGATATAAATGAGCGTCAATTAAAAGAACTACTCCCGTACTTTCTCTTCTTTGTTCGAGAATATCTAACATTAAATCGTTCCAGGCTTTTATTTTAAAATCTTCCGGTAATTTTCTTAATGAATCGTAATCTCCAACTCTTAAACCTAACTTTTCCATCAGTCTTAAAGAACCTGGAAACAAAAGAAATTTTTCCGGTTCTTTTTTGCAAATACCTCTTAACAAGGTTGATTTGCCAACTCCATTAACCCCCGTAAACAAATAGGCTTTTTCAAATTCTAAAGACATCCGTTAATTTCTCCTCACTTCTTTCTTGTTTTCCCCCATAGCGGTAAACTTTGGATCAACTAATCTTGGTACAATTTGAACAGTCTGCTCTTTTGTGGGCTTCAGATACATTTTATTTTCTTCTTTATAAGATTCGGCTAAATAAATTTTATATTTTAATTCCGGATATGCCGGATTAATACCAACCTCTCCTTTAGGAATGATGCCATTAAAAGGAATAACCAAATTCAGCTGGTTCCAATAGTTCCAAATCTGAAGAGCTTTCATCTGGTCAAAATAATAATAGAAATGCGGGTATCTTCCAAAAGTCCGAAGCTCTCGATGAATTAAATGACCCAAAAGTGGCCTAACATATTGTGTCAGCTCATCAAAATCCCAAAGAATTTCATCCCAGTCAATAAGACCAATTTCACTGTTTAACAACCTGGCGTTAGTTAAAAAAATAAGCCTGTTTACGAGATAATTTTGAAAATGAGTCTCGTCAAAATTAATAAAAATGTTTTTATTCTTTAAATAGTCAGTAACCTCCTTCATTGTCGGCTTGAATTGTGTAAGACTAAAATGTTTGGGAAGGTAGGAACATAAGGAGTAAACCATATCCTTGTATGTTGGAGTATAAAATTCACCCAGATTATCATAAAAGGAGGCTTTTTCATTATCCTGAAAAAGCATAATATATTCTGAAAGAACTTCAAAATAAAAATATCCAAGGATCGGAAGATACTCGATACTCTCACAAAAAATTTCAAGAAAATTTGATAAATCAAATTTCTCTTGAGAAAAGAAAACCCTATTACAGGTGCAAAGATACTTAAGTGATTTTCTTATTCTACTAATACAGGATTGTTGAATTTGAAGTTTCTCGTCTGTGGACAAAAGATATTCAAGATCTTTAAAAGACTGATAATGAATATCTCCAAGTCTC
>Ga0210015_1004391_pt1 | contig 11955 bp, 9 predicted proteins | sample CryGeymeta201522_FD_185471 | JGI IMG/M metagenome (GOLD analysis project Ga0210015, IMG submission 185471) | Groundwater microbial communities from Crystal Geyser aquifers in Utah, USA - Crystal Geyser metaG 2015-22 (SPAdes) (version 2) | ecosystem: Environmental > Aquatic > Deep subsurface >... | reverse complement strand
AGTTTCACATATTCAGTATTTTCTTGAGAAGTAGGTCTTATTTCTGTTTTACCGAGGTAATACCCCATGATCTTTCTTCTCAACTGATAATACCGTGATAACTGATACTTATTTATGGAATTATTGGGCTTAAGTGTCAAAAAATGGGTCTAAAATAACTACTTTAAATTGATATAATACTCCAAAGTTAATATTTCATTTATTTAATATGATTAAAGTATCCTCTTTTAAAAAACTCTAGGATGTCCAAAGTGTGGTGGTAGATCAAAAAGAAAAGGTTTTAATCCAAACGGAAAACGAAGATTTGTCTGCTTAAGTTGTCATCAAACTTTTGGTAGATTAAAGAAGTTTCCTTTAAACTTCTCCGACTTTGTTAAGTTCCGAGACTTTATTGTTAATAAAATTAATAAGGTTGCCCTTACTGAAAAAATGCTTTTTTCCCGTAAAACAATATGGAGAAAATTTAAACCTCTTTTTCAGTACCAAGTTATGTCTCAAGATTCATCTTTTCTGTTACCTAAAAATGTGAAAAGTGATAAACCCACACCTTGGGTGTTGGGAATTGATGGGAAGTGGTTACATCGACAGGGAGTTGTAATGATTTACCGGAATGTAACAAACAAAATTAACCTCTACTGGTCATTTCATTTGAGTGAATCATATTTTGCAATTGAAAGTGATTTTAAACATTTACTACCCATTATTAAAGACAACCTACCCTCTGGGGTTGTTACTGACTGGAAAGGTGCGATAGTTTCAGCCGTTAATACATTTCTACCGCCCATTGCCCATCAGAGATGTCTGTCTCATGTTAAAAGACAACTAATGACCTTTCTTCCTCTACGAAGTCCAATATTCGCAACAAGAAATTTAAGAGCCACTGCCAAGATTATTTCTAAAATTAATTCTGATGAGGAAAAAGACGTATGGGAAAATGAAGTTGATAATTGGATATTCAGACACCAGTCTTTATTAAAAGAAAAAACAATCGGAGTAAATACTAAAAAGAAATGGTGGTATACCCATGGAAATTTAAGACGCGCCGTTAACTTATTGAAATTTGATAAAAAATATTTATTCGCTTATCTGTCTTATCCCTTTCTTCCCAGTACTAACAATTCGCTTGAAGGATTAAACTTCCAAATTAAAGGAAAACTATCAATTCATCGGGGAATGAAAACCTCTCAACAAGTCACCTTCCTTTTTTGGTTATTAACTTTCAGAAGAGTTAAAAGCAGAAAAGATATCAAACAATTATGAGATAATCTAAAAACTAAAATTTTCCGTTATTAGACCCAAGAAAGGTTACTTAAGCTGAATTGTGTCTTAGTCTTCTAAGGCCCTTTGAGTATACGAGAAGAATAAGCGGAGAGCTGTTACTGTCAGATTACCAGTTCGAACCTATAAATGAGATTGATACATCAACTATTTGTGCCTCTTCGTTTCTTGAATTTCCTCTGCTGTGCACTCGGAGGGATTCGAACCCTCGACCAATTGCTTAAGAGGCAACTGCTCTACCACTGAGCTACGAGTACTGGTATTGTCAGGTCTACCAATTGAGCTTCGGACACTATAAATATTTGGAAATTTGCAAAGCAAATTTAGTAAGTTTTTGTAAAAAAACTTTCTACCAAATATTTACAGGGTGAACCCCTTTAGCCTACCTTTATTAATAAGTTTGAGTTTATTAATTCTCTTCCAGTTTTTAATTGCTTTTTCACGACTTGCTGCTTTAATTATTGTATCAAAGCTTTCGTAATATACCAGCTTTACTGGTCGTTTTCCACGTAATGATTTAGCACCTTTTTTATTATCTGTATTATGCTCAATTACTCTTCTTTTTAAATTAGTTGTAATTCCCGTATATAAAGATTGATCCTTGCATTCTAGTATATAAACAAACCAATCTTTATTCATAAAAATGTATTTATTCTATAAAGGAAATATAATTTACTTTTTTTTGGTTACCATGAATTAATAGTGTTTACACTGTAAAGGTAATATGTTTACCATATTTTGGTTACCTTTACAGTGCTCCCGAGAGGAATTGAACCTCTATCAGCGGTTTCGAAGACCGCTACTTTATCCGTTAAGCTACGGGAGCTTCATTTAATATTCTCTATCCGCTTGCCCCGAAGAAGGACCCTTGCGAGGCGAGGATGTAAACCTCGCGAGCAGGTAAGCGTTCTTTGGGGTTAAGCTATAAAGGTTAACAATTTATTCAATATTATATAACGCTACGACTAAAAATCCTATTTGATTTGTCAATAAAATTGATCTAACATTATATTATGTTAAGAAAGATTGGAATCTTTCTACTTGGAATTATTGGTTTTGTTTCTATTGTTTTGAATGTTTATTTTTTCAAAACAAAGTCCCCTTCTCCGCTTTCAAGTGATAAAAATCTGCAAAATCTTAAAGTTACACGTGTGATTGACGGTGATACGTTTGATGCAGAAAATGGAGAACGTTATCGGCTTTATGAAATTGATGCACCGGAATATCCCAAGGGTTGTTTGGGTGAAGATGCAAAAACTCGGCTTGAAAACTTAATTCTGAACAAAACTATTTCAATAAAATCATTTCATCGGGATAACTTTGGTAGAATACTCATACTTGTTTATAGCAATAATTTATTTATCAATGAAATTTTGGTTGAAGAAGGCTATGCAGTCTTTTCTAAAGACAAAACATTAACTGAAACTTCTTTGACAATTGAAAAAGCCCAAGAGAAAGCCAGATTAACTCAAAGAGGCGTTTGGTCAGACCTATGTCTTACAAAAAAAGACAACTGTTTAATTAAAGGAAATTATCGATCTGCTAATAATGCAAGAATTTATCATATGCCTGATTGTTACAATTATGATAAGATTACGATTAAGCCCGGGACATCTGATCGTTGGTTTTGCACTGAACAGGAAGCAAAAATGGCTGGATTTAGAAAGTCGTTGGATTGTCCGAAATTATAGATACGAATGAAACCAGCAATGCGAATGTTGCGAATATGCGAATCAAAAATTGAGCATAACAAATGTCATTGCAAGAAGCCTATACGACGAAACAATCTCGTTACCAATAGGACGTACTATATTAACGGGATTGCTTCGCTCCCAGGTAGTATTCAGCACCTGGTCGCTCGCAATGACATTGCAAAATTATTAATTATATTTAACTATGATCGTTCGAAATAAAAATCAACGGATTGCGGTTTTGGTGGATGTGCAAAATTTATATTATTCAGCTAAAAATCTTTATCAGTCACGGATTAATTTTAAAAACTTACTGAATTTGGTAGTGGCGGATCGCATCCTGACGCGAGCAATTGCCTATGTAATCAAGGCAGATCCCAATGAAAAAGAGCATGAATTTTTTGAGGCATTAAATAGCGCGGGTTTTGAAGTTAAGGAAAAAGATCTTCAAATCTTTGTTGGAGGTGCGAAAAAAGGAGACTGGGATTTGGGAATTGCCATGGATGCAATTCGACTGGGTCACAAAGTTGACTCCATTGTGCTGGTTTCAGGAGACGGCGATTTTCAACCAGTGGTAAACTATCTTCAACAATCATTGGGTTGTTTAGTTGAGGTGGTAGCATTTAAAAAATCCGCCAATCGGGATTTGATTTTAATTGCCGACGACTTTCTCAACATCGAAAACCACACAAAAATGCTATTATTCCAAAGTTCTCTACAAAGGCAAAGGCAAAATAAATAAGGACAGTCCTTTGAGGACTGTCCCGTCATAATTTAGATGTTGCGGTTGGGGCGGGGGTGATATCGTTGATGTAGTCACCAATACCAACCTTCAGATTTTTCCATTGATCAATTCCCTCTTTGGGAATGAGAATGTATTGACCGTCGTCTGACATGCCATTAATCAGATAATTATCTTCAGAAAGAATGGTGTTTTTTACTTCATATGATCTTAGGTCTCCAATGGTTTTAAGGATTTTTTGAATTTCAGAAATTGCAAGATCAGTGGCAACATGATCACTTAATGATTCAAGCAATGGAAAAAATTTAGTGATTGAATTAAGTGAGAGAAGTTTTTGTTTGATGGCGGTAACAAAAAGTTGTTGGCGATGGGCGCGATTAAAATCACCACCATTTTCTTGAGAATATCGTGATCTGACAAATTTTAACGCAGTTTTTCCGTTCATAAATTGCCTGCCTTTTTTAAATTCTAACCGTTCATAGCGGCATGGAAAAGCCAGTTCTGGAGAATCGGTTGCATTTGTTAAAAGGGTTAGAAGTTCCGCGTTGTTTTTTAATAAATTATCCCGATCAGTCGGGTTATAGCCAGGTTGAAGAAAAGGAGCAATTTCTTTGAACTGTGAGTCTTTTCCACACAATTCAGCTTCTTTGCCTTCAATTGGATATCTTTCATCAACAAAAGGTTTGTCAATATTAATTGTTACCCCACCGATTGCATCAACGGCTTTGACAAAACCGGTAAAGTCAACGGCCAGATAATTATCTATCTCAATTCCGGTCACGGATTCAAGAACAAATTTTAAAAGTTTTCCATCGCCACGATATGATTCTTTTAAGTCAGGATAAAAATCTTTTTTTGCCAATCCGATTGTGTAGACGGCATTTATTTTACTGTAAAATGCATCACCGGATTCAGTTGGAAGCTTAACCCACAGATCTCGCGGAACAGAAAGAATTAAGGCTTTTTTTGTTTTGATATTGACTTGAAAAATCATCATTGAATCAGTTAGATAAGTTCCTTCATGAGTTCCTCCGCCGTAGCCAAGAAGCAGAAGTGAGATTGTATCTTTGTTTTTTTTGGTTTCGGTTTGCTTTGGTGAGTAGACTTTTTGATATAGGCGGTTGATTTTGTAGACAGCAAAAGAAAGAAGAATAATAATTATAACGGTAATAAAGATTATAAGTTTTTTGGGCATGCTAAAAATAGTATAGTTTGTCTTGTTGGTAACGGGATTGCTTCACTATGCTCGCAATGACATAAACATTACTGATAATAATTTATTATAAAGCATACTAAACATTTATATAATTTCTTCTTTGCGTTTTTTAACAAAAGAAATCCATTCTTCCACAACTTCAAATACCAGCTTGAAAGGAGCTTCAATTAAGAAATCAAAGATAAAAATAAAAAAGTTGAGCTTGGCAATTTCACTGGAAAAAAACTTACCCAATGAAAGTATTGGCATGAAAAAAAAGTCTATAAAAGGTGAAAAAATACTTCCTTTTTCTTCAAGTCGGTATTCATTTACAATCTGTTTAATCCGGTATGAAAAAAAGGTGACAACACTGACAAAAAAAATAAAAATCAGCATGGAAATAAAGTTAAACTGCAGATATTTTAGTAGTTGATAGATTAAAAACAATGTCACAATAAAAGTTAAGGAATAAAAAATCGTGAATCCAAAAACCAAAAAAGGTTTTTTTTCGCGCGCTTTTTTAGGCATGAAAGCAATGGTGGTTTCAAACGTGGCATCAGCATCGATTATTCCAATGATGCGTTGATATATTTTTTTGGTATTGTCTTCATTTGGCATACGAAATATCGAAACAATCGTCAACATTAGAATTGGAGGGAAAAGTGTATTAATGATGATTGAAGTTGTATTAACTTCATTGTAAAAAAATCGCGATGCAGGAAACTCAAGAATTAATGCAAAAAGCATTTTGGTTAAAAAAATATATATAAAACTTCGAATCGCTAGATTACGTACTCTTTGATTAAGTTGCTGATATTTTTCCCGGCAAATTAAATCAACTTCATTCCAAAGTAAATTTTTATCGCTCAAAATTGTTTGCGCTTTGCTAATTTTATTTTTTAAAAGAGAGAATAAAATTAAAAATGGAGGTAGTTGTTTTTTTATAAAAAGAGTTAACTTATCAACATAAAGACTCTTAACCATTTCATCAACCTTTTTAAATATTTTTGGAAGAGTGGTTGAAAGAGTTTTTAGTTGTTCTGGATTTTGTTGGCCAATTGGCTGATAGAACATTGCGAAAAGATGATAGCGTTGATATGATCTATCACTACGTCGATATGCCCTTTCCAATGCTGTCAAAAAATAGGCATCTCTTTGTTCTTCTGTTAGCCCTTCGATTTTAACTTTTTTCCGGAGAACTTGATATATGTAATAAGTCAAGGATGTTACGCTGCTGGTATCTTCTGGACTAAGAGTTTCTTCAATTTCACAGGTGAGCATATCAATGACAAAATCTGTTAGAAAATATACTTCTTGAGAAAGGCGACCTGCAGTGACTTGTTTTTTTATTGAAAGATAATTATCAATAATCTTTTGAATTGTTTGAATATCATGTCCGCCTAGTCCACCATTTGGAAAGTAGCGGGCCCATAATAATTCTCGAAGCAAATTTTCTGCTTCTCCAATGCCTTCAGGATGAAGCATTAGTCGTCTTTTTATGATTCTCTCAATCGCTGCTCTACGGATTAAATGATCTTCGCGGTATTCAACAGCATTGCGAATGCGTTCATATACGAGTGCAAAAAATGACACGGTTTGAGAGACAATGATTTTGGAAAAATCATCGGGTTTGACCTTTTTTTTAACCGATTGTAAGCCAGAAAGAAGGGCTGCGGTATATTTTGACAGGACAATTTTTGGTTGCGCAATCTTTGTTTCTGTGTTTGGCATAGATGGTATATTATAGCAGTTATTGATAAGTTGTAGTGGATGATGAGAGTTGTGAGGAATATGGGAGATAAGGGAGATGTGGGGAAGATTTGGGGGATGGCTTTTATAGGAGGTTAAAGGAGGGTGGAGGAGGTTAAAGGAAAAATCTAGAAGGGATTTGGGGAAATGGCCACAGATGTGAAAAAATCAATTTCACTACAATATAACAATATAATGTAGTGAAGTTAATTCGGAAGAACCTTACAAAGTAAAATTATCCGAGATATAGTTTCAAAACTTATATAAAAACACAGGCGGAGATGTTAATCGATTTAATAATACCGAGAGGATTTGTGCCGGTTTTTGTGGTTAAGTCGATTCGGAAAAAAGAATCATAATATTTTATGAGCGAATTTTTTGACCATTTACTTGCTTGACTATCAAGTTGAGATTTTTGCCAAGGCGCTAAACGCTCTCCATAAATTTTTTCTTTTGCTAATATTAACTTTCGCAAGTGGCGAATTAACATTATAAATATAAAATATTCATCTAGACTTGTTTTTAAAGAGTTAAGGGTTGATAAAAAACCCAACTTATTACCAGGATAACAGGCATTGATTAATTTAAATATTGTTTGATTTGGTTTGAATTCCTTAATCAAAGCGCATTTTTTTAGTTTAATTTCGCGTGAGGGAACATTTTCTTCCCATATAAAAACAGAAATTTCTTTATTCAAATGAATTTCTTCAAGCTTTTTAACTTGTTTATGATTTATTTTAAGATTTATTTGTTTGTTGATATTTTCTAAAAAATAAATTGATTTTTGTTGAAATAAATTAGCAGCTGCGCTGTTTTCCCAATGCTCAAAAAAGTCAATTAACTTATTAAAACTTAAAGCGGATTGATTGGGAGTAATATTTATACGCTGTTGGTTATAATAATTTCGACTGGAAACAAAGTCTTCTCCGCAAATAATTGTAATCATATATATATTTTACAAAATATTTATTAGAATGAATATATATGTTTGATTTAGTCGCAATTGGAGGAATTGCCGTAGATTTGTATTTTTCCGGAGATAGTCTAACCAAAGATGATAAACGTTTTCATCTAGCAATCGGCGGGAAGTATTTTGTTGATTCGCACCATCAATTTTTTGGCGGTGGAGCTGTTAATGTTGCGGTAGGAGCGAGCTATTATGGACTAAAGACAGCAATTATTGGGAAAATTGGTAAGAATCAATTTTATGATGATTTGATTAATTTTCTTCAAAAAAAACATATAAATTACGAATATTGTCAAATAGAAAAAAACTATCAAAACCTTTCGATTGTTTTAATGACAAAATCAGGAGAACGTACGGTTATAAATTACCAAAATCCTCATCAACATTTAGAAAAAAGTCAAAAAAATCGCCTTAACAAAACAAATTTCCCTCAGTGTAAGTTTTTATATATGGGTAATTTACCTGATACGAATCTAAAGGAAAAAATTGAAATTGCAGCATATTATAGAAAACAAAATTCTCAAATTGTCTTAAATCTTGGAATTCATGACTGCCGTTTGCAATTAAGCTCGCTTTATCCTTTACTTTCATTGATGAGTGTATTAATAATCAATAACTACGAATTTTCAGAGTTGGTAAAAGCTCCAATTGAAGATATTCATTTTAACGAAGACGTTATCAGTTGGTATGTTCCAAAACTTCGTGACAAATTAATTATTATTACCCAAGGTAAAAAAGGGAGTTATGCTTATTTAAATGGCAGGATCTATTATCAAAAAGCAGTCCATGTTGATAAAATAGTTGACACAAATGGTGTTGGTGATGCTTTTATTGCCGGATTTATCAGTGCCTATATTGAAAACAAAAATATTGAAAATTCTTTATTAAACGCAGCAAATTTTGCATCAAAAGCCTTAAAAAAAATCGGCGCAAATTAAATATATTTTTTATATGTGTCTTTTGTTTTCTGGTCTCCGTTTTCCATTTTCTGATTTATCTGATTCAACTGATGTACGGGCGCATCATTGATGCGCCCCTACCGATTCAACCGGTTTAACCGACTCGACTGATTTAACGATCATAACTTTTCTTGTTTATGCAATAAGCATAACCACACGCAATCGCATCAATGACATCATCAAGCTCTCTATCAAATTTAATTTTGAGTTGAATTTCCAGCATTTTTTTGACACCTAATTTATCTGCTTGACCATAACCGGTGACAATTTGTTTAATTTCAAGCGGTGTTAAAAAAGAAAGTATTATGTTATTTTTTCCCGCAATTGCCATAATCGCACCTTGCGCTTGACTCACCTGAATAATTGTTTTTTGATTCTTAAAAAAGAAGATCTTTTCCAAAACAATTTCCTTAATACTATTATTCTTTATCAGTAATTCAATATTATCTTGGATTAAACTTATTCTTTTTTCCAGTTTAATAATTTTGGACGTGGAAATTAGGCCGTAGTCCTCAAGTGTAATTTTATTTGAAGATTTGTTTGAATAACTAAAAATAGACCAGCCGGTTCTTTCAATGCCAGGATCTATAGCGAGTATTTTCATTTAATTATTATCTCACTTCGCCCCGCTAAAGCGTGGCTTCGAGGGGATTTCGCTCCCAGATAAGATTGTAATATAAATCACAAAATATCGTGGAAGCTTCATATCAATAACCAATTTAAGAGATGGAAGAGTCGTTCGTTAGGACATCTCGGCTAAATCCCTTGCAGGACTTACACCTAATGCCTATATAACCAGTAATCTACTGGCGAACTGATAGGGATTTCTAATCTTAGGGCGTGCTTCACACTTGAGATGCATTCAGTGTTTATCACATGGAGATTTAGCTACCCAGCAATGCCCTTTTTGGACAACTGGTATACCAGGGATCTCCTCTTCCAGGTCCTCTCGTACTGTGGAAGACTCCCTTCAAAAATCTAAACGCCTACACCGGATAGAGTCCGAACTGTCTCACGACGTTCTGAACCCAGCTCGCGTACCACTTTAACGGGCGAACAGCCCGACCCTTGGAAGTTACTTCACCTCCAGGATGTGATGAGCCGACCACTTGTCTCACTATTACTAATGAGGGTAGACTATACATTTCCTTATAAAAAATAAGGAGCAACGTGTTACCCTTCTGATAAATCAAAAGAGTCTCTCTACTAATCAGTTAAGATTTTCGATCAGTCGTTACGGGGTCATTTTGACATTAATGTCAATGGACTTCCCACGGTATTATCCTATTTATTTATAGGACTCCACCGTTATGAGTTGCTTTATTCTCGACAATCGAATTTATCGAGGTGCCGAACCTCGCCGTCGATATGAACTCTCGGGCGAGACCAGCCTGTTATCCCCAAGGTAGCTTTTATCCGTTAAGCCCCTTCCAAAATCACTTTGGAATGGGGGATCACTAACGCCTGCTTTCGCATCTGTTTGGATAGTCATCCTCACAGTTAAGCTAGCATATGAGTTTGCACTTACACTGCGATTTCTATACGCAGCAAGCTAACCTTTGCGCTCCTCCGTTACAATTTTGGAGGAAACCGCCCCAGTTAAACTGACCGTCAAACACTGTCGTCCCGCTTGCGCAGGATTAAGGTGAATAAAAATCGAAGAGAGGTGTTTCATTGACAACCAACTTGCGTCAGCTTCCCTCCTACGCTCAACAGTCAATTTCCATCCACCAATGTCTAACTTCAGTAAAGCTCTTGGGGTCTTTTTGTCCAGGTGCAGGTAGGCCGCATCTTCACAGCCATTTCAATTTCGTCGGGCAATAGTTTAAGACAGTTGTCAACTCGTTAAACCTTTCATGCGGGCCGGAACTTACCCGGCAAGGGGTTACGCTACCTTAGAACTCTCAGGGTTAGAGCTGTCGTTCACTGGAGCTTGCGCCAAAACCTTCTATAGAGATTGCTCGCTATAGTCAGCCTCAACGATTAACTTACCAGTACTGGACAGGTCGCGGCTCCTATACTTCCCCTATTGGGGTTTGCAGGAACCTGTGTTTTAGCTAAACAGTCGGTTGACAGACTTTAGTTGCAATCCTAACTTTACGTTAGGACAGAGCATCTTGCATAGCTTACGCTCAGTTTGTTTGCCGAGTTCCTTAAACTATTATTACCCGTATGTCTTAGTGTACTCCACCAACCCACCTGTGTCGGTTTGCGGTACGGACACTTATAAAACTCACTTTAAATGCTTTTCTCGGAAACATAAATTTATCAGCTCATCCAACAAAGTTGAATTTGCATTTGCTTCTCATTTTAACTTGCGTTAAAACTAAAAACTTAGGCCCAGTTTTCACCAGGTCCGAATTTTCATATTTCGTCATACTTAAAGTTAATAACGTCTTATAAGTGATAGCCGAATATTAACGGCTTGTACATCGCTATCCGCCAAGAAGACGGATAACTTAGATCCGATTAACCCTCAGATGATTGACATTGCTGAGGAAACCTTGGGTATTCGACATTCCAAGTTTTCATTGGAAGATTCACTACTTATGCCAGCATTCTCACTTCTTATCGCTCCACGACATCTTACAATATCGCTTCACTGCAATAAGAAAGCTCCCCTACCGGAGGCGCCGTATGGTGCTTCCTTCCGTCTTCGGTAGACTCTTTAGGTCCGATCATTTTAGGCGCAAAATCTCCAACCCCGCAAAAGCGGGGTATATTCAGGTGAGCTGTTACGCACTCTTTAAAGGATGGCTGCTTCTGAGCCAACCTACCAGCTGTATTGGAAATTAAACGGCCTTTACACTGAAAAAATCATTTAGGAACCTTAGACGGGAATCTGGGATGTTTCCCTCTCGCCCTCACCGGCTTATCCCGGTGGGACTGACTCCTCTGCTATATTGTTGCGTATTCGGAGTTTAGTTATCCCGCCTCGCTTACGCTTGGTGGGACATCTAGTCGCTCTACCCCGCAACTTAAACACAGAAGGCTATACCTAAATATATCTCGGGGAGAACCAGTTATTTCTGGGTTCGATAGGCATATTACCCCTAACCACAAGTCATCTCACGTCATTTCACCGACGACGAGTTCGGGCCTCCTCTCAACTTTCATTGAGACTCACCCTGCTCATGGTTAGCTCACCCAGTTTCGGGTCGTTTGTCAATTGCTAATCGCCCTGTTCGGACTCGGTTTCCCTTCGCCTCTTCCCGAATAATCGGGATTAAACTTGCAATAAACAAACACTCGCTGGCTCATTCTTCGATAGGCACGTGATCACTCATCCTCCAGACGAGAAATTTATAATTTAAAATTTATAATTTAAAAACAATTTAAAAATTGATTAAAAATTGAAAATTAAAAATTTTAAA
>Ga0210015_1004384_pt1 | contig 11967 bp, 10 predicted proteins | sample CryGeymeta201522_FD_185471 | JGI IMG/M metagenome (GOLD analysis project Ga0210015, IMG submission 185471) | Groundwater microbial communities from Crystal Geyser aquifers in Utah, USA - Crystal Geyser metaG 2015-22 (SPAdes) (version 2) | ecosystem: Environmental > Aquatic > Deep subsurface >... | reverse complement strand
GAGAATGAAGCAGGGGGAAGTGCATCCCTGTGGGGGTTCGATTCTTGTAGCAAATCAGGCAAAGCAAGATTTGCCACTACATAGACAAAATAAATATGTAGTTGCCGAGTTTACTCGGCTAATTTATTGTATGGAATTTCAAAGTTCCCCCTCATCTATGTTTCCTCTCCCCCAAGGGGAGAGGATGGAGGTGAGGGGGCTAAGTTCCTTAAATCAACTCAAAAAAGTTCTTTCTTTGCCAAAATTACCGCAGCGGATTGAAGCGGTTGATATTTCCGATATCTCGGGAGCTCAGGCGGTTGGCAGTCTGGTCGCGTTTAAGAATGAAATGCCTGATCAAGATAGCTACCGGAGATTTAAGATTAAAAGGGTTTCCGGAATTGATGACTATAAGATGATGGCCGAGGTAATCGAGAGACGCTACAAGGAAGGAAAAAATCTTCCCGACCTTCTTCTCGTCGATGGGGGAAGAGGGCATCTTTCGGTGGTAGTGCAAAAATTGGCCAGGATGGGTTTGTTTTTCCCGGTGGTCGCTTTAGCCAAGAGGAAAGAGGAAATCTTTCTCCCTTATTCTTCCGCGGCCCTGATTTTGAAAAAGAATTCGCCGGCCTTGCGTCTTCTGGAAAAAATCAGGGATGAGGCGCACCGTTTTGCCATCTCTTACCATCGGCAATTGCGGAGGAAAGCTTTAAAGGAATCCAGCCTTGATGGAATAAAGGGCATTGGCGAACAAAGAAAGAAAAAACTTCTTTCGTATTTTGGCTCGATTGCTAAAATTAAAGAGGCTAAAGCCGAGGAATTAAAAAAATTGGGACTATCTGAAAAATTAAGCCGGAGAGTAGTTGAATTCCTTAACCAGATAGTGTAAACTTTAAGCTAAAGGAAAAAATGACAAAATTGATTAAAATTTTAATGGTAAGTTTCTTATTTTACAGCGGGTGTTGCTCAAGCGCCATTAGGGCAGATAATCAAGAAACCTTCTCGCCGATAGAAAAGATATTCCTTGACGAATCAAAAGAGGCGCTCCGGCAATTTGGCTATGATATTTTTGAGAGTAAGGCTGGTTTTATTGCTCCTACGGATATTGCGGTAGGGCCGGATTATCTTTTAGGCCCGGGTGACGAAATAGTGATTAATCTCTGGGGTCTTTTTGAAGAAGCATACCGGGAAACAATTGACCGGGACGGCGCTATCTTTCTCCCTAAATTGGGCAAAATTACCTTAAGCCGAAGAACTTTTTCCGAGGTAGAGAAAAACCTCAAGGAAAAATTCAACCAATACTATAAGAATGTTCACATCAGCATCACTTTGGGGAAAATAAGAACGATTAGAATCTTTGTCATCGGTGAGGTGAAACAACCCGGCAGTTACCAGATGAGCGCACTTTCTAATCTGCTTGATGCACTTTGTTTAGCCGGCGGGCCAAATAAGACAGGTACTTTAAGAAACATTAAGCTTATAAAAAAGGAAGGGCAAAAACTTTCTTTTGACCTTTATCGTTTTTTACTTTCCGGAGAGAACGAGGGAGATTTTTACCTTTCCTCAGGAGATACTGTTTTTGTTCCTTCCGTCGGGTCGGTTGTTGCCATTAGCGGTAAGGTGAAAAGACCAGCGATCTATGAACTAAAAGAAAAAACACCTTTAAAGGATTTAATCGAAATCGCCGGTGGTTTTTTGCCCTCAGCCGAGATTTCCCGCATTCAGATAGAACGAATAGAAAATTTTCAGAAAAAGGTTCTGCTTGATGTTGACCTTTCTCCGCAGATTAAAGAAGAGTCGCTTAATATTTTGCTGAAGGATAATGACTTGGTAAAAGTCTTTTCTATTGAAAAGAGAATCTATGACCGCATCTCTTTGGAAGGACTGGTCAAACATCCAGGAAATTATCAACTAAAACCATTGATGCGTTTAAGGGAATTTCTTGCCCCGGAAGAACTTTTGCCGGAAGCGTCCCCGGATAAAGCGGAAATAATTCGGCTGAAAGAAGATGGTTCAACCGAAATTATTGGATTTTCTCCGGAAAAATTATTTAAAGGCGATAAAGAAGAAAACATTGCCCTGAAACGTTGGGACCGTATCGTGATCAGATCCGCCTGGGAATCGCTATCCAAAGTTCAAATAAAGGGAGAGGTTAAATTTCCCGGTCAATATACGGTTAGAAAAGGGGAGAAATGCAGTTCTTTAATCCAGCGGGCCGGGGGATATCTGCCGGAAGCTTTTTTATCGGGAGCAGTTTTCACCAGAGTATCGGTTAAGGAAAAGGAAAAAGAAAGACTAAAGGAATTTATTCAGCGACACACAATTATTTTAGAAAAAGAAAAAAATGGGGCTACCGATGAAGAAACAGGCTTAATTGCCGAAGGAGAATCTCTCTTGAAAGAACTAACCGGGAAAGTTCCATTAGGAAGAATAGTTTTTCACTTGAGTTCTCTAAAAGAATTTAAAGGTTCTGCCGATGACTTGATTTTAGAAGATGGGGATACAGTTTACATTCCCAAGCCGCCGGCGGCAATATCAATCTTAGGCGAGGTAAATAATCCCACAGCCATCTGTTATCAGGAGGGGAAAGACATCAATTACTATTTGGAGAAGGTTGGTGGTTTCAGTGAGCATGCTGACAAAAAGTATCTTTATATTATCAGGCCGGATGGGACTGCAATAACCAAACCCTCTCTGATTGGCCGGGGGGATACTATTATCGTCCCGCAAAAGATCAGAACAAGAACCGGAAAAATTATCAAGGATATTATTCAAATGATTTATCAGATTAGCGTAGCCGCTTCTTGATTTTAATCTTATGGATAAAAAAGAAAAACGGAAAGGTAAAAACAGTAAAGATCATAAAAATAGAAAAGTTTTTATAAACCATAGTCGTTTTTTGCTTATTTTATATGGAGTAACTCTCGTCATTACCCTCTTGCTAAGTCTTGTTTTGCCCAAGGTATACCAGGCCACCACCACCGTTTTTAGGCCATCGGAGAGCCAGACGAGTTTGGAGTGGCTTAAAGCTGCTTCTACCGCGAAAGGGTTTGTTTCTCTCTTAAGCACCAATGTTGAGTTATTTCTCTCCATTTTAAAGAGTCGTTCTATGGAGGATGAAATTATCAGGAAGTTTGATTTATTAAAGGTTTACCATCTCAGAGATATGCAGGAAGCGCGGGAAGAGATGAAAGATTATGTCAAAATCGGTATTTCCAGGGAAAAGGTAATTAGCATTGCTGTTTGTGACCGGGACCCAACCAGGGCTGCCGCAATCGCCAACTTCTACGTGAAAAATCTGGATAAAACCATTCAAACTCTAAATATTAGTAGCGCCAAACGCAACCGATTGTTCATCGAAGAAAGGCTGGAGCAAACCATTAAAACTTTAAGTAGCGCAGAGGAGGAATTGAAGAATTTCCAGATTAAGGAGAAAGTGGCCGTGAGCAAAGACCTCTCCCGGCTCTCCGAAATCGCTGGTGAGTTAGAAGGGAGACTAGTTAGCGCCAAGGTAGAATTAGAAATCCTGAAAAAATACACTACCGTCAGCCATCCTGAGGTTCTTAAGTTAAAGCACAAGATTAGCGAAATCCAGAAAGCGCTGGTTCAATTACCGGCCAGCGAAGAAAAACTTTCTAAACTGCTGAGAAAGGTCAAGACTCAGGAAACGATTTATACTTTTTTAACCGACCAATTGGAACAGGCCAAAATTGCTGAGACGAGGGATACTCCTATTGTTCAAGTTCTTGATTATGCCATTGCCCCGGATAAACCCTACCGACCTGATATAGAATTAAATTTAGGAAGAGCAAGTCTGGTGGTTCTGCTTTTGGGGTCTATACTTTTCTTTGTTGATGCCCTTCAATATCTCGGCACTTAAATTTACAATATAGGAATCCCCTTTTTGGACGCAGATAAACGCAGATTTACAGGATTAAATCATTAAAAGAAATCCCATATGTCATTCTGAGGTCATAGACCGAAGAATCTCTCTTTACGAATGGGATTCTTCACTTCGTTCAGAATGACACTTTTTGTCACTTTGATATTATTTCTTTATCCTGATGTTATCTGCGAAAATCCGCGTCCCATTAATTTAAGATGAAAATTTTCCGGCGATTATTGTCCTATTTAGAGCCTTACCGTATTTTTCTGATTGTTAGTTTAGGGGCCGCAACCATATCTACTCTGGTCGCTCTTGGTCCACCCTATCTGGTTAAATTGCTTATTGATCAGGTGCTTATCCAGAAAAATCTTCCTCTTTTGAATTATATTATCCTGGGTCTTATCGCTCTTTACCTTTTACACAGCGGACTTACTACTTTGAGGATTATTTATGTCAACAAGGTGCAACAGGGCTTAATTTTTGATTTACGCAATGAGGTGCATCATCATTTGCAAAGGCTTTCCCTTTCTTACTTCGAGAAGAGACAAAGCGGCAGAATTACCAGCAGGGTGATTAATGATGTGGAGACTTTGCAGGCGATTGTCAGCAGCGGAGCAGTAATCTTTACCATTGCCCTGGTAACTCTATTGGGTTCTTTGATAATCCTGATGCGTTTGAATCTTAAACTGACCCTTTTGGCAATGATTCCTATGCCTGCGATTACTTTTCTGGTAGTTATGTTCAGTAAAAAAGCACATCGGCGTTATCGTCAGATGAGAAGAAGATTAGCCGATATCAATGCTATTCTGCAGGAAAATATTCTTGGAATCCAGGTGACTAAGTCTTTCCGGCGGGAAAAACTCAGGGAAGAGAAATTTATTCATAAGGGTGAAGGTTATTATCAGGCGAATATGTCGGTGATTAGGATTTGGTCGGTTTTTTTTCCTCTCATTATGTTTGCCAGCGCTTTAGGCACGGTGATTGTCCTCTACTATGGCGGGAGAGAGGTTATTGCCGGTAATCTCAGTATCGGCGGATTAGTGGCGTTTGTTTCCTATCTTGGCCTTTTCTACGCCCCCATTAACCAATTGAATGAAGTAAATAATATATTCCAGCATGGACGCGCCGCCGGGGAAAGAATTTTTGAAGTTGTTGACACTATTCCGGAGAAAGAGAAGAAAAAGGCAATTATTCCTCCTTCTTTTTTAAAGGGGAAGGTTGAATTTGATAAGGTGAGTTTTACTTATGAGAAAGGCAAGAAACAAAAGGAAGTCTTGCATCAAGTTAGTTTTACGGCAAATCCCGGCGACCTTATTGCCTTTGTGGGAGCTTCCGGTTCGGGAAAAAGCACCATTGTTAGCCTACTTCCCCGTTTTTATGAGATAAATTCCGGTTCGATCAGGATAGATGGTTATAATGTTAAAGATTTTAAACTTGGTTACCTGAGGGAAAATATCGGGATGGTGTTGCAGGAGCCATTTCTCTTTGACGGAACGGTCATCCAGAACATTCTCTTTGGTCGGCCTGGTGCTTCGAAAGAAGAAGTGGTTAAAGCCGCCAAGATAGCCAACGCCCATAATTTTATCCGTCAACTTCCCGAAGATTACGAGACTGAGGTTGGGGAGAGAGGGGTGAAACTCTCGGTAGGGGAAAAACAGCGGATCACCATTGCCCGGGTGATGCTGAAAAATCCGCCCATCCTTATTCTGGATGAAGCGACCTCTTCAGTTGACTCGGAGGCAGAAATCCTTATTCAGGAAGCTCTGGAATATTTGATGAAGGGCAAAACAAGTTTTGTCATTGCCCATCGGCTTTCCACCATTAGAAATGCTACCCGGATTTTAGTCGTTTTAGAGGGGAAAATCGTGGAAGAAGGGACCCATCAGGAACTCCTGGAGAAAGAAAGCGTCTATTCCCATTTTTATCAGATGCAGTTTAAGGAGAACGGTAAGATTATAGCAACTTGACAGGAAGATTTAAAAAGGAATAAAATAGTTTGTTGTTCGGAATTTCAAAATGTGTAGCGGTGCGATTCATCGTATTTGTTGTAGCGGTGCGATTTATCGCACCAATAAGAACGTGGCATAAATTGCGCTACTTGGATAGTTAGTCTAGCTTTAGTAGCAATATGCGAGCAGATTAACTTCTGGGCAATACTGACAGCAAATGCCACCGCTACTGGTAGTCGCAGGATTTATCCTGCGTTAATTTAATTGCATAGGAATTTCCTTTTAAAACACTTACCACGAAAGCACGAAGACACGAAATAATAATAACCACGAATTTCTCGAATTTCACGAATTAAAACTTTTGACAGGATTAACATGATTAAAATCAGGATTATAAAAATAAAATCCTGACAAATCTCCGGTCAGAGAATCTTTATTATTGTTTTTTGAATTCGATTAATTCGCGTAATTCGTGGTTGCTATTTTAGTTTTTCTTGGTGCTCTTTGAGTCTTGGTGGCTTTGTGGTTAAGTTCTTGTATGGAATTTCAAAGTTCCCCCTCATCTATGTTTCCTCTCCCCAAGGGGAGAGGATGGAGGTGAGGGGGCTAAGTTCTAGGGAGGTGAGCAGAAAATGAAGGAGATAACCGGACTCTTTAAGTCCACAAATTCCAAGTTAATTAAAGGGATTGTAGATTCCGGAGGAGCAGTGGTGGGAACAAAAGTGGAAAATTTTGTAGGGGTGCTCTTAGAGAAGGAATTACTTGCCACTGACCTTCAAAAGAAAGTGGAAGCAACCGGCGCTAAAGGGTTTATCTCTACGGATGAACTTCCTAAATACGGAATTTCCAAAGAGGATAAGGAAACAATTAAAAAAGAATTTGAAGCCGGAGAAAAAGATGTAGTAATTTTTGTCGCTGCTTCCCAGGAAGAAGCAACCAAGTCGGTAGAGGTAATTGAAGCAGAGCTGAAAAAGAAAAATTAAGTAAAAACTATAAATTAAGATTTTGGACGCAGATACACGCAGATTAAAAGCATAGAATGTAGTGGCAGAGTTCACTCTGCTTAAAATAGTCGAGTCCCAAAGGGATCCCTTCGGGACAAGCTCGACCACTACTATTTAATTCTTATTCCTGTTTCCTGATTTTATCCTGATGTTATCTGCGTAAATCTGCGTCCCAATATATGGGAAATTTGGTTCGGGAACCGGTAGTTGCCGGTCAATTTTATTCTGCGGAACCCGAGCAGTTGAAAAAAACCCTCTCTTTTTACTTAAAAAGTAATTTAGAGAAGGAAAAGGCCAACGGTATTATCGTTCCTCATGCCGGCTATGTCTATTCGGGCCCGGTTGCCGGGGCGGTCTACGCCAGGGTTAAATTACCGGAGACCATTATTCTTCTGGGACCAAATCATACCGGAGCTGGCAAGCCATTTTCTCTAATGGCTGAAGGAACCTGGAAAACGCCTTTAGGGCAGGTGGAGATAGAAAGCTCTTTAGCTAAGGAAATGCTAAAAAGCTCCGGTTATCTCAAAGAAGATATTTCTGCCCATCAATATGAACATTCCCTGGAAGTGCAAATCCCTTTTCTTCAGATGCTTTCTTCCAACTTTAAGATTCTCCCGATTATTCTCTCTATGGGAAATGATGAAGACTTGCTCAGGATTGGGGAGGAAATAGCAGAAACCTTATTGCGGCAAAAGAAAAAAACCTTACTGATCGCCAGTTCGGATATGACCCATTATGAATCGGAAGAGAGTGCCCGGGAAAAGGATACTTATGCCCTGAAAGCAATTTTAGAACTGGATGAAAAAGAATTGTTTAAAAGGGTCAGGGAGAAAAATATCTCAATGTGCGGAATAGCTCCGGTAGCGGTAATGCTTGCGGCAGTTAAAAGATTAGGAGCAAAAGAAGCAGAATTAGTAAGGTATCAGACCAGTGGCGCGATAACCGGCGACCGATCCGAAGTGGTAGGATATGCCGGAGTACTCATTAAATGATATTTTTTATTATTATTCTTTTTGCGCTCTATATTGGCTGGAATATAGGCGCTAATGACGCGGCCAATTGTGTCGGAGCGGATGTCGGCTCCGGCAAAATGAGCCTGAAAGAAGGCATTATTATTACCAGCGTTTTTAGTTTCTTAGGTGCGCTCCTTCTTGGTTCCCACGTTACCAAGACAATTGGCAAGGGAATTGTTCCTTTAAACCGTCTGGAACCTCATTTAGGAGTTTTGTTGGCCCTCGCGGCCATTTTGGGAGCGGCTCTTTTTGTTACCTTTGCTACTTACAAGAAACTGCCGGTTTCCACTTCTCACGCCATTGTTGGTGCGGTAGCCGGAGCCGGGGTTGCGGTCAGAGCACCGGTAGTCTGGAGTAAATTAGGCGATATTTTTATTTGCTGGATTTTAACCCCTTTTAGCGCGGCTCTTTTTAGTTATTTTCTCTATTTCCTGGCTAAAAGGCTTTTCCCGAGGCTAATTCCTTCGGCCTGGCAGGACCAATTCTTGAGAGTTATGATTTTATTGACCAGCGCCTATATGGCTTTTACCTGGGGAGCGAACGATGTGGCTAATGCCAGCGGTGTGCTTGTAGGGATAGGAAGGATAAGTCTCCTTCCTGCTACAATTATCTGCGCTGTTGCCATCATTATTGGCATCGTTACCTGGGGATATAAGGTTATTGAAACGGTAGGCTCCGGAATTACGCGCCTCACTCCTTTAATGGTGGTGGTAGTAGAGATTGCTGCGGCAGTTAACATTAATCTTTTTACTGTCTTTGGCATCCCGGTCTCTACTTCGCATTCCATTATCGGAGCGGTAGTCGGAGTGGGTCTAATTGAAGGAATAAAAACACTAAATAAACGAATCATCCGGGATATCTTCCTGGCCTGGTTGGCTACACCCTTAGTTTCCGGATTATTGGCTTTTTTTATTCTCAAGATAGTTTTGTTATTGAAATAGCAACCACGAATTACACGAATAGCTCGAATTTAAGAACTAAAAGAATATATTATTTAATTCGTAAAATTCGATAAATTCGTGGTTAAAATAGGGAGGGGATTATGGGAAAAAGTAGAAACATCTTTGCCTGGTTGGGAAAAAGGGAGGAGAAAATGGCTCTGGAACATAGCCGGGCGCACCTTGCTAAAGTTATTGTGGCGGTGGAGAAATTAAGCGATGCTTTCCACGCTTTGGAGAAAGGGGATATGTCCCTGAAGGATAAAGCCATTGAGGAGTTAAAAACCGCGGAAAGGGAGGGGGACGAACTCCGAAGGCAAATGATGAAGGACCTTTCCGAAGGGCTGCTTCTCCCTCTGGATCGAGAGGACTTGATGAATTTTGTCAAGAGATTGGACAGCATTGCCGATTGGGCCAAAGGGGTGGGGCGGCTTTTAGAATTCTGCAAACCTGACCTGCTGGCTAACCTTATCCAGGGACTTCGGAAGGATAGCGATTTTATAGTTGAAGAGATGGAAAAGCTGAATGAAGCCACGGAATCTCTGATTCGTGATGATTTGGAAACGGCTCTTTCCAATTGTTCTGCGGTAGAAGAATTAGAGGAGAAAGCGGATGACCAGAAGAGAGAACTTCTGGGGATTCTTTTTGCTACGGATTTAGCAGCTCCTCAACTTCTTCTCTTTCAGATTATTGAAGCGGTGGAAAATGTCAGCGACCGGATTGAGGATGCGGCAGACCTGCTCAGAATTTTAGTAGTGAAGTCAAAGTGAATCAAAAAGAATTTAAAAAACTTCTTCTCAATTTGCAGAAAGGAAAAATTTCTCTCCGGGAAACCCTGGTTCAATTAAAAAATTTCCCTTATCTTGACCTCGGATTTGCCAAATTTGATACCCACCGGAGTCTGCGTCAGAATTTTCCCGAGGTAATCCTGGGAAAAGGGAAGAGCATCGAACAATTGGAAAAGATTATCGGGAAAATAGATAAAATAGAGAAGAACTTTTTGGTAACTAAATTGGCTTCTGAGCCAGCCAGGAAGATTTTAGAGCGTTTCCCTCATCTTCGTTACTTTAAAGAGGGTCAAATTTTGGCAAAAAAAATGCCCAAAAACAAAAAAGGGTTAATCCTGGTTCTTTCTGCGGGGACCTCCGATATCCCGGTAGCCGAGGAAGCGGTAACCACTGCTGAGGTTTTGGGAAACAAGGTTGTGAAAGTTTACGATGTGGGAGTGGCAGGAATCCACCGTCTCTTTGACCATTTAAAAGTCATTCAAAAAGCAAAAGTTTTGATTGTGGTTGCGGGGATGGAAGGCGCTTTGCCGGCGGTAGTAGGAGGCTTGGCAAGAACTCCGGTTATTGCTTTACCCACCTCAGTGGGCTACGGTGCTAACCTGAAAGGAATTGCCGCTTTCTTAACCATGCTAAATTCCTGCTCCCCCAATGTTGCCACGGTCAATATTGACAATGGCTTTGGCGCCGGTTATCTCGCCAGCCTGATTAATCAGAGATAAACTCGCTCCCCTGGAAATTATAAGCGCGGTAGATAGAAATTTTTTTGATAATCTTGCCGTCTTTAGAAATAATGAAGAGCGGCTCTTTTTTAATCGTGATAAAGGCCTTTCTTAATCTTTCCAGATAAGCGGATTTTTCTCCGGTTTCCATATAGAGCGCATCTTCTCCTTTATGCGCATTTAAATTTTGCCAATAGCGATAGGCCTGGCCTTGAAGAGTTTCCTGGAAGAGACAATAAGTTTCTTCCTGTTTTGGGGTATAAAAAGATAAATAACCGGCTAAAGCAAAACCCCGGCAAAGGATAAAAGTTTTATTTTTCTTTTCCATCTCCTCTTTTATTTCACCGATTTTTTCTCCCAGTGTTTTGGGCCAGTTGGATAGGAAACTGATGAATTCATTGGATTCTTCAGCGTTTTTCTCCCGAATAAAACGGTCCAAAATATTTGGTCGGAGAGGAAGGAGATGCAAGATTACGGTAAAGGAAAGACTGAAAAAAGTTGCCACCACGAGCAAAACAGAGAAAGCCTTTTTCCATTTTATCTGATGAAGAACCAAAAAGAGCAGGATAAAACCGCTCAGATATGCGTTGGCCGGCCAGTGGGGGGAAGGTCTATCAAAAAGACTATAAACAGCAAAGAGAAAAAGGGTAGTGGCTGAACCAAAAAACAGAAAGAGCAGTTTATTGTTTCTCTCCTTCATCCCTTGCTCCCCGCCGATAATAATCGCATAGAGAAGAAGGATGAAGAGAAGAGGGGAGATAATTCCGGCCTGTCCGGCGAGAAATTCCCCAAAATACTGCGGGTGGAGGGAGAGGGATGCGGAGGAATGCCTTTGGGTGAAATTGAAGATAAAGTTTACCCAATGGTGTTTGGCATTCCAGAAAATTACCGGAGAAAAGATAAAAAGAGCGATGAGGAGAGAAAGCCATAATTTCTTTGATTTAAAATGCTGCCGGTTCTTTGGAGAAGAAAGAAGGAAAAGAAAAATCGAAGGGACCAGAAGAAGGATAAGGTATTTGGTCAACATTCCTAATCCTAAACTCGCGCCTGCCGCATACCAACAGGAGTGCCGATTTCGGCAGACTGCCTGATAGACAAAATAAAGTGTAAGAATCCAGAAGAAGGTAAGCGGGGCTTCCACCAGGGCAAGAAGAGCTCCCAGAGCAAATACCGGGGTAATAAGAACCAGGCTTGCACAAGCAAACCCGATTTCCTCTTTTCCCGAAATATCCCGGGCTAAAAAATGCATTACTAAAGAGGTCGCGGCCATAAATAAGGGAGCTAATAATCTGATAAAAAGAAGATTGCTTCGCCCTAAATGGGTAAAAAGGAAGATAAAGTAGGCAATCATCGGGGGTTGGTCGTAATAACAAAGGCTTAAATGGCGCGACCATTGCCAGAAATAGGCTTCGTCGGCCGAGATAGGTATTTGCTGAATATACCAGAGGCGAAAACCGGTTACCAATAAAAGAAGCACTGCCAATCCCCAACGGTAGCGATAATTTTTCATAGTATAGTAAAGTAAAAAACATTTACCTCGATTCTATAGGAATTTCCTTTTAAAACATTTACCACGAAAGCACGATAGTATAAAGAAGACACGAAAGAAAAAATAAATATTCACCACAGAGTCACGGAGACACAGAGTTCACCAAGAATTATAAATAAATTTTTCTTGGTTATTCTTCGTG
>Ga0210015_1004358_pt1 | contig 12014 bp, 10 predicted proteins | sample CryGeymeta201522_FD_185471 | JGI IMG/M metagenome (GOLD analysis project Ga0210015, IMG submission 185471) | Groundwater microbial communities from Crystal Geyser aquifers in Utah, USA - Crystal Geyser metaG 2015-22 (SPAdes) (version 2) | ecosystem: Environmental > Aquatic > Deep subsurface >... | reverse complement strand
AGCGAGGTGCATTTTCACGTTAAAACCACCTCAAGGCACTATTTCAGTACCTATTCCCATCTTTGTAAAGACCTCCAGAAGGATGGCATGCTCCATCCTTCCGTCCACTATATGGGCCTTCTTCACTCCACCTTTCAGGGCATCAAGGCAGCAGTTGACCTTCGGAATCATTCCTCCTTTGATAATGCCTTCCGATAAAAGGGCTTTTGACTCATCCGCCTTCAAGGTAGTTATGAGTCCTCCGTCAGCCCCCAGCACACCTGCGGTATCTGTAAGCAGAACCAGTTTCCTCGCCCCCAGGGCACCGGCCACATGTCCTGCGACTATATCGGCGTTGATATTAAAAGTCTCACCCTTCTCTCCTCCAGCCACAGGGGCTATGACCGGAATAAAGTCGCCTGCGAGAAGGTTGCTCAGTATCTTTGTATCTACCGCAGTAATCTCTCCAACCAGTCCTATGTCAATGATCTCAGGGGGCTGATCCGCTCCCCTGTTTCTGAGATACTTAAGCTTACTTGCGGTAAGAAGGTTCCCGTCTTTCCCTGAAAGCCCCACGGCCCTTCCGCCGCTTCGATTGATCAGACTGACTATCTCCTTGTTGACCTTTCCGACAAGGACCATTTCAACCACATCCATCGTCTTCTCGTCAGTCACCCTCATGCCTTCCACGAATCTTGACTCGATGGAGAGTTTCTTCAAAAGCTCTCCTATCTGCGGTCCGCCCCCGTGGACGACTATCGGGTTGATGCCCACATATTTCATCAGGACGATGTCAAGGGCAAATCCCCTCTTCAGCTCTTCATCCACCATCGCATGGCCCCCATACTTGATGACCATGGTTGCGCCGTTGAAACGCTGGATATAGGGCAGAGCCTCTATGAGAATCTTTGCCCTTTCGGTATCGCTGATCATAGGATGTACCTGCTGAGATTTTCGTCTTCCAGTATCTCCTCAAGTTTCTTGGAGACATACTCCTTTGTGATGGAAATCGTTCCGGAACCTTTGTCGGGCGCCTCAAATGATATCTCATCAAGGAGCTTTTCCATAACCGTGTGGAGCCTTCTTGCGCCTATGTTCTCCATTCGGTCATTTACCTCATGGGCGATTTCGGCTATCTCATCCACGGCATCATCCTCGAAGACCAACTCCATACCCTCTGTCAGCAGCAGGGCCATATACTGTGTCAGCAGGGCATTTTTGGGCTCTTTGAGTATCCTGACAAAATCCTCCTTTGTCAGCGGATCCAGTTCCACCCTTATGGGGAATCTCCCCTGAAGTTCCGGCAGTAGGTCTGAAGGCTTGCTCACGTTGAATGCCCCGGCGGCTATAAAAAGTATGTGGTCCGTCTTTACCATGCCGTATTTGGTTATTACTGTCGAACCTTCAATAATTGGGAGGAGATCCCTCTGTACGCCCTCCCTGGAGACATCCGGCCCGTAGGATGCGCCGCTACCTCCGATCTTGTCCAGTTCATCAAGGAATATGATCCCATTCTGCTCTGTGAGCCTTAGGGCCTGTTCGACTACCTTGTCCATATCAATAAGCTTCTGAGATTCTTCCTGGAACAGGATATCTTTGGCCTCAGGAATCTTCATCTTCCGCTTTTTCTTCTTCTGGGGAAGGATATTGCCGAACATCTCCCTTATATTGAGTTCCATCTCCTCCATACCTGCGCTGGAGAATATCTCAACCATGGGAACGGCGCTGTTTGAGACCTCAAGCTCCACATAGCGCTCATCAAGTTTTCCCTTTCTGAGCATCCTGCGAAGCTTCTCTCTCGTCGAGAGGGTTTCACTCTTCTCGACCTTGACTACCTCCAGAAGCTTTTCCTTTTCCGCCCCCTCTTCCTTGCCCTCTTCTTTTTTCTTCGGCAGAAGCAGATCCAGGAGCTTCTCCTCTGCAAGCTCCCAGGCCTTAGCCTTGACGTTTTCCTGCTCCCCGGTCTTCGCCATATTTACTGCAAGCTCCACAAGGTCCCTAACCATTGATTCGACATCTCTTCCCACGTAGCCCACTTCCGTGAACTTGGTCGCCTCAACCTTGATAAAAGGTGAATTGGCAAGCCTGGCAAGACGCCTTGCTATCTCTGTCTTGCCGACTCCAGTGGGACCTATCATGATGATGTTTTTGGGAGCTATCTCATCCCTCAGCTCAGGCGGCACCTGTTGTCTCCTCCACCTGTTTCTCAGCGCGATTGCAACGGACCTCTTGGCGGCATCCTGCCCGACAATATATTTGTCCAGCTCGCTCACAATCTGTCTGGGCGTCAGCACCTTTGCGGTCAAATCCTCTTGACTATCTTGAGTGTCACTTTGTTTCATCTAATCTTCCATCCCAGGCTATGGTCTCCATGGCCTAAGCCTCCTCCTTACTGCTAAGCTCGTGAACAGTTATGTGTTCATTAGTGTATATGCATATCCCGGCCGCTATCTTCATTGCCTCCAAGACTATATTGGCCGCATCAAGTCCCGAATGGGCAATAAGCGCTTTGGCCGCAGCCAGGGCATAGGGCCCTCCGGAGCCTATTGCCGCTACAGGATCGTCAGGCTCTATGACATCACCTGTGCCTGAAATGATCAATATATGTTCCATGTCTGCAGCCAGAAGCATGGCCTCAAGCTTGCGCAGCACCTTGTCGGTCCTCCAGTCCTTGGCAAGTTCCACCGCCGACCTTGTGAGATTACCCTTGTACATTTCAAGCTTCTCTTCCAGCCTTTCAAGAAGGCTGAAAGCGTCGGCCGCTGCACCGGCAAAGCCTACGAGAACGGTCTCTCTGTAGAGAGATCTGATCTTGCTGGCGCCATGCTTCATTATGGTATCGTCAAAGGTGACCTGCCCATCCCCCGCAAGGGCCACCCTGCCATCCTTCTTGACTGCCAGAACAGTGGTTGAGCGAAATGACGGCCTTCTAGTTTCGGCTTCTAGGATGTGCCTTGTCATAAACCTCCATTAGCTTATCCAGGGTAACGTGGGTGTACCTCTGGGTGGTCGTAAGGCTTGAATGCCCTAACATTTCCTGCACTGACCTCAGATCAGCCCCGCCCTCAAGAAGATGAGTGGCGAAACTGTGCCGCATGGCGTGAGGACTTATGTCTCCGGGGAGTCCGGCCATTAAGACATATTTTTTTATGATCCTGCCCACGCTTCTTGCCGTTAACCTTCCCCCGCGCATATTTACAAAAATAGGGCTATGGGTCCTCCCGACTGAACTGCCGGCCGCGTCAAGGGCTTTAAGGTAATTATCCAGCGCACTGAGGGCATGCTCTCCGATTGGGACCACCCTCTCCTTTCCGCCTTTACCCATCACCTTAACAAGTCTTTGGGCCGAATCAAGGCTGGAGCGGTTCATTGACACCAGCTCCCCTACCCTAAGCCCGCATGAATAAAGAACTTCAAGGATAGCCCTGTCTCTAAGAGAAGCAATATCCGTTTCCCTGGGGCTTTCCACGAGGGCAAAGGCATCATCAACAGGGAGGAATCTCGGCAGATATCTCTCGAGCCTCGGGGTGGCCAGGTCTGCAGCAGGGTTTACCTCAATTAATCCCCTTTTCTCCAAAAAAAGAAAAAAGCTCCTTATTGCCGAAAGCTTTCGGCTTATGCTGGTCCTCTTGAGCTTTTTGCTGATGGCCGCCAGGTAACCGCGGAACACCTGAACATCTATAGCGCCTAACCGCCCGTCTCCCCCATCTCTCGTATATAGCCCCCGCGATTCCAGAAAGCCGGCAAATTGCCCGAGATCGCCCCTGTAACTCCTCAGGGTCTGAGGAGAATATCCCTTTTCCCTTTCAAGGAATTCAATAAATGATTCAATTTGTTCAGGTCCCAGCAATATCCACCGTAACCTTATCTACGAAGAAGCGGCATAGTTCCTCGATGTTTGAAAGTTTTTTAATTTAGCAGATACAATAGAAATAGCAATAAAAAATCCTTCTGACAAAATGCTCTATCGCCTTATTTCGGGTTTTCTTGTCTTGACTTGATTTGGAGAGATGAGGTAGGCTTTTGGCCTTAATTTATTAAGGAACTTCAAGGGAGAGGTTAACTTTATGGAGAGAAAGGCCGAGATACTTAGGAACATTGCCCTGGTTGCCCACGGCGGATCAGGAAAGACGTCGCTTGCTGAAGCCATGCTCTTTAACGGCAAGTCAACAACCAGACTTGGAAAAGTAGACGACGGAAGCTCCAATTTTGATTATGAGGCTGAAGAGATAAAGAGGAAGATCACAATAAGCTCGTCTTTCCATCATACCGAGTGGAAGAAAAACTACATCAACATCATAGATACACCGGGTGATTACAATTTTCTCTCAGACACGAAGGCATCCCTCCAGGCCGCGGACGCGGTTGTGGTTTTGATAGACGCGACAGCCGGGGTAAAGGTCGGTACCGAAAAGGTATGGGCATTCGCCGATGAACAAAAACTGCCCAGAATAGTGTTCATCAACAAACTCGACAGGGAGAGAGCCGATTTTTTTAAATCCCTTGATGAGGTCTCAAAGAAACTCAATATCAAGCCTTCGCCGGTATTTCTTCCCATAGGCACTGAGGAATCCTTTAATGGGGTGCTAGACCTTGTTCGGATGAAGGCCTACATCTTCACCAGGGACGCAAGCGGCAAGTTTGAAACACAGGATATTCCATCCGACCTCACCGATACGGCTAAGGAATGGCACGACAAGGTACTTGAGAATATAGTCGAGGTGGACGATAAGTTGATGGAGAAATACCTTGAGGGTGAAGCAATAACCCGCGAGGAGATGGAAACGACACTCATCAAGGGTATCAAGTCCGGAGCGGTCGTTCCCATAGTTTGCGGCTCGGGCCTGTTCAATATAGGGGTCCCCCAACTCATGGGGCTTATTGTTGACGGTCTTCCATCTCCAATCGAGCGCGGGCCTAAAACGGGCAAGGCACCCGGAAGCGATGGCGAGATAACGCGGGGACCATCCCCGGAAGACGCTTTCTCTGCCCTTGTATTCAAGACCGTTGCAGATCCATTCGCCGGCAAACTGAGCCTTTTAAGGGTCTTTTCCGGCATCCTTCAGTCGGATTCAACCGTCTATAACGCAAATAAGGATGTGAAGGAAAAATTCGGCCAGATATTCATCCTGGAGGGAAAAAAGCAGCAGCCGACAGAAGCCGCCGGTCCCGGAGATATAGTGGCTATCCCCAAACTCAAGGATACCGCGACTGGGGATACTCTCTGTATCGCGAATGACCCAATAGTATATGAAGCTACCAAACCTCTCAGACCCATAATCTCCTATGCTGTCGAGGCAAAGGTTAAGGGAACTGAAGACAAGGTGTTTTCTTCTCTTGCCAGATTGGTTGAAGAAGACCCCACCCTTCGTCTCGAAAGAGATCAGAACACCTCCGAGAGCATTCTGAGCGGGACCGGGCAGATTCACCTTGAGACAACCTGCGAAAAACTTCAGAGAAAGTTCGGCGTTGAGGCGGTTTTGAACCCCGTTAAGGTCCCATACCGTGAGACTATTAAGAAACCTGCAAAGCAGATCGTTTACCGCCACAAGAAACAGTCGGGAGGAAGAGGTCAATTTGCTGAGGTGCACTTCGATGTGACACCGCTCGAGAAGGGGGCAGGTTTTGTCTTCGATGAGGCCCTCGTTGGAATGAATGTTCCCCGAAACTTTGTGCCGGCCGTTGAAAAAGGTATCCAGGAGGCCCTTCTGAGCGGAACCCTGGGCGGATATCCAGTGGTGGACATAAAGGTGAGGTTTTTCGACGGCAAGAGCCATGAGGTGGATTCCTCTGAAATGGCATTCAAGATCGCTGCCAGCATGTGTTTCAAGAAGGCCGTACAGGAGGCCCAGCCGACTCTCCTTGAGCCCATCATGAAGATGGATATAAACGTGCCTGACGATTCCATGGGAGATGTTATCGGAGATCTTAACGGTCGGCGAGGCAGAGTTCTAGGCATGGACTCAGAGGGTAGATATCAGATAATAAAGGCACAAGCCCCCATGTCGGAGGTCCTGAAATACGCGCTTGACCTCAATTCGATGACAGGCGGAAGGGGTACTTTCCAGATGGAGTTCAGCCATTATGAAGAGGTGCCGGCGCAACTCGCCGAAAAGGTAATAGCCGCTACCCGAGCGAAGGAATAATGCCGTGGCTTTCCCCACGTCGGGAAGAGCTTTTAATGCGGGAGTCCTCACCATAAGCGACAAGGGCTCCCGCGGCCTGAGAAAAGATGAAAGCGGAGATCTTCTCGAAGGCATCCTCAACGAAAACGGTTTTTCCGTAATCCTGCGAAAAATAGTCCCTGACAGAATTGAAAGCATCGCTGATGTTCTTATTGCATGGGCTGACAATGATCGCCCGCAACTTATTGTGACAACAGGAGGCACCGGCCTGAGCCCGACGGATGTTACGCCCCAGGCCATGCGCCAGGTTATTGAATTTGAGGTCCCCGGGATGGCGGAGGCAATGAGGGCTGAAAGCCTCAAAAAAACACCTCATGCCATGATCTCAAGGGCTCTCGTTGGTGTCAGGAAGGCTACCCTGATAATAAATCTTCCCGGCAGTCCTTCAGGAGCGGAAGATAATTTGCGGGTGGTACTGCCGGCCCTGTCCCACGCCCTTTCCAAGCTCTGCGGAGACACAGCCGACTGCGCGACAGTGGGCTCAAAGAGCCACTAATGGCCATGCCCGAATGGAGCACAGCGAAATATGAAAATCACCCCCCACACCGTATCAGCCAAATAATTGGGGGAATGGCTTTGCGCAGACCAGAAATCAGCTTCTGGAGGAGGGATAGAGGAAAGGGGCATTTTCAGATAAAAAGTCATACCGGATCAACTACCGCATGAAGAAAAAACTCTTGGCCCTTGAGTTAGTGCCCATCCGTAAATGGCTATTTTCACCGATTTCGGCGTTGGGCTCAAATTCTAATCCTCGAAATACGTCCATGTATTCCTGTGGTTAAAATTATCGCCCGCCTTGAACTCGATATAACTATCTCATTTCCGGATGGACACGAGATAGCTATATCTACTCAGCAGCCTCGCTTTCGATGAGTTCTTGCACCTCTTTCTCGGAGTAACCTATCTCGCTAAGTAATTCTTTCGTATTAGATCCCCTCGGCCCTGCCTGAGGCTCGGCCCTGCCCGGGGTCCGCGAGAGCCTGGGGGCGGGAGCGGGCTGGAGAACTCCATCCAGATTGATCAAAAGTTTTCTTTGAGCATTGTGGGGGTGGCCCGCAGCCTCGTCAATACCAAGGACAGGGGCGACACATGCGTCGGTTCCTTCAAATATCCCTGTCCACTGATCCCTCGTCTTTGTCCTGAAGACCTCGGCAAAACGGAGCTTCATTTGAGGCCATTTGTCCATCTCATACTGGTGAGGCATGGAGGCTGGGTCAATGCCCAGTCCCTTGATAAGTTCAGCGTAAAATCTCTGCTCGATCGCCCCCACCGCCATAAACCCGTCGTCCGAGGTTTCGTATGTCTCATAGAAAGGCGCCCCGGAGTCAAGGAGATTTGTCCCTATCTCAAGGGTCATGAGATTGTGGGCCAGGAGCCCGTAAAAGAGTGTTGAAAGGTTTGACGCCCCATCCACCATTGCAGCGTCAACCACCTGCCCCTTGCCTGACCTCCCGCACTCAATCAAGGCAAGAAGTATTCCCATCGCGCAGAGCATCCCTCCACCGGCGAAATCCCCGAGAAGATTGCACGGAGGAAGCGGCCTTTCCCCGGCTCTTCTAAAGAGGGAAAGTGCGCCGGAAACAGCTATGTAGTTAATGTCATGGCCGGCCATAGGTGCGTAAGGGCCTTTCTGACCCCAGCCGGTAAGACGCGCATAGATGAGCGAAGGATTGAGAGACAGGGCATCCTCGGGACCAAGGCTCAGAGATTCCATGACTCCGGGCCTGTAAGGTTCAATAAGCACCTGGGATGAAGCTATAAGCCTCCTGACAATTTCAACCCCGTCATCATTTTTCAGATTTACTCGGATGGACCTTTTTCCCCTGTCAAAGGGATTTTTCTCCATGACATTCGGTATCTCGGGCTGACCTTTTGAAAGACGGTCAACTATGACGACATCCGCTCCGAAGTCTGAAAGTATCATTCCGCAGTAAGGCGACGGCGCAAGACCCGCCATCTCGATTACTTTTATTCCATCAAGCGGCCTCATCAGTTCCTCCCAAATTTATAAAGACAGCGGCGCTCATTCTTGATGATCTACCCTTTCTGGATCTTCGCCCAGGCATCCTTTAGGGTTACAGTCCTGTTAAAGACGGGTTTTTCAGGGGATGAATCCTTTGAATCAACACAGAAATAACCAAGTCTTTCAAACTGATAGCGATCACCCTGGTTTGCCTTCTCGAGGGACGGCTCAAGATAGCAGGGATCGAGCACCTCCAGGGAGGCAGGGTTTAGCAGGGACGCAAAATCCTCGCCTTCCTTTGACTCTGAAGGATCAGGCCTTACAAAGAGGTGTTCATAGAGTCTCACCTTGGCCTTCAACGCGTGAGGGGCTGAAACCCAATGCAGGGTTGCCTTTACCTTGCGCCCATCGGGCGAATCTCCGCCTCTCGTAGCCGGGTCGTACGTGCATCTAAGCTCGATAACCTCGCCGGTCTTCTCATCCTTGATTACACCGGTGCATCTTACAAAATAGGCATAGCGGAGCCTGACCTCTCTACCGGGCGCCAGGCGGAAAAACTTCTTCGGGGGATCCTCCATGAAATCCTCCCGCTCAATGTATATGGCCCTGGAAAAAGGCACTCGCCTGATTCCCATCTGAGGATCCTCGGGATTATTGAGGGCCTCAAGCTCCTCCATTTGGTCTTCCGGATAGTTTTCAATGACAACCCTGAGCGGTCTTATCACGGCCATTACCCTAGGCGCGCGTCTGTTGAGATCTTCCCTGACACAATGCTCGAGCAGGGCTATATCCACCATGCTGTCTCTCTTTGCAACCCCTATCCGGTCGCAGAAATCCCTTATGGCCTCGGGAGTATATCCTCTGCGTCTTAAGCCCGAAATGGTCGGCATGCGGGGATCGTCCCATCCTGTAACATGGCCTTCCTCCACAAGTTTTAGAAGCTTTCTCTTGCTCATGAGGGTGTAGCTAAGGTTGAGTCTCGCAAACTCTATCTGGCGCGGATGGTATATCTCAAGCTCATCCAGGAACCAGTCGTAAAGGGGTCTATGATCCTCAAATTCCATGGTGCAGATGGAGTGGGTTATACCTTCAATGGAATCACTTTGGCCGTGGGCGAAATCATACATGGGATATATGCACCATTTATCCCCCGTCCTGTGGTGTGTCTGCCGGAGCACCCTGTACATGACCGGGTCCCTCAGATTCAGGTTCGGAGAGGCCATATCAATCTTGGCCCTCAAGACCCTGCTTCCATCAGGAAATTCTCCTTCCCTCATCCTTTTGAAAAGATCAAGGTTCTCATCCACGCTCCTTCCGCGAAATGGGCTTTCCCTCCCGGCCTCGGTCAGGGTGCCCCGGTACTGTCTTATCTCATCCGCATTGAGATCATCCACATAGGCCCTGCCCTTCCTTATAAGAAAAACTGCAAACTCATAGAGTTTTTCAAAGTAGTCGGATGCGTAGAACTCACGATCCTCCCAGTCAAACCCCAGCCAGCGCACATCCTCTTGTATGGATTGGACATACTCAACCTCTTCCTTGGTAGGATTTGTGTCGTCAAAACGCAGATTGCATTTCCCCGAGTATTCCCTCGCAAGTCCAAAATTAAGGCAGATGGACTTGGCGTGTCCGATGTGAAGGTAGCCGTTAGGTTCAGGAGGAAATCTTGTATGCACCGCAGTCCCTGGCTTGTTGGTCCCGAGGTCGTCTTCGATTATCGCATGAATAAAGCTCTTCGTAGGCTTTTGTTCCATAATATTCAACCCGTCTTATTTTATTTTGAGATAACTGCTCAGGTTGTCAGGGAACATTGAACCCTTAAACTTTGAAACTGAGTAGTTACATTTTGCGTAAACGCTCATGACAGAAATATTTTGTCGCCCCCGCTAATGAAAATCCTCCTCCGGCTCTACACTCTGCGAGGTCGAGGATTTCCCTCCCCCCGCGCGGGGGAGGGTCGGGGTGGGGGGTGTATTTTCACGGTAAAATTTCCCGCGCCAACTATGGTCGGCCTTTACAACCCTTTAACGCTGAATACCACGGAGCCGTATCCGACCACCCATCTGCCCCTTCCTTCAGGGAAATCATCACCGCTGTTCCTGTAATGAAGCACCCGGCCTTCCTTTGCGCCCAGGAGACCAGCAAATCTCATAAGCGTAGCAACGGGGCCTATGCCGCACAAGTTCTGGGACTGGGTATTCCAGGCGCCCGTTAAACCCTTTATATCCATCTTCCTTATTTTCAGGAGGGTTTCCCTGTCCATTTCAGTCACCAGCTCATAAGAGGGGTCATGATACATATCGCTGCTTGCGATTACAACAATCTTCCTCTTTCTTGAGAGTTCAACAAGGGCCTCTGCAAGGGATAAGCTCGTCTCATCAGTGTGATCCCCCATTACAGCGGCGACAAGACGCGCAGCGGGAAAAAGATTCTGAATGAAGGGGATCTGGTTTTCCACCGAATGCTCACCGACATGAGGTGCATTACTTAGAAACACACGAGATGAACTCCTGACAAGCAAGTCTGCCGCACCCTTGTCAAGTAAGATATCCCCCAGCGGGGTACTGAAGCTATCCCCCTCCATGAGGGCTACTCCCTTAAAGCGTAAATGATGTGAGGGGCCGATGACCACAAATAGTTCAGGGGGGTTCCGCAGATTATCTTTGATCGCCCGGAAGGAAAAGGCAGCAACTTTTCCCGAATAGACATATCCGGCATGAGGAGAGACAGCCCCGACAATGCGCCCTTCAATTCCTTCAGAGAATGCATCCTTGCCGAACGAAGCTATCATTTCGCTAAGTTTCCCCCGGTCCGAAGGAAACCAGCGACCGGCCCCCGAGGCCGCCATCTGCGATTGGGCAGCGGCAGGCAGAAATATGAAAATGAGAACAAAAACCCTGAGTGCAATATAAATCGTTCTCATCACCAGGCACTTCTCCGTTCATTAATATGAAAATGCAGCCCATCTATTGACTATTTTACTCTTTCGTTGCGCCCTGCAGGAATATAAGCGCAGTGGATTATATTATACTGATAACTCCCGCCTCCCTCAACAGTTGATATATTGAACCTGCGAACACCCCCCGCTCAGAGGCCAGAGATCACAAAAAGGCACCGGCCCGTTGGATACCTTTTAGGTGCGGTTTCAAGCGCGCATTCGCCACCCCGGCCGGGGTGAGGACGGGGAATAATTTTTTATACCCTGGGAAGACAAGATATTGCCGTCATGGGTGTTTGGTGTTATTAGATCAACAAAAAATTATGGACTTAATATGCAGGGGTGAGATTAACATGAACGTTCGAATCCGTGGAAAGCTCTTCATAAGTCATCTTCTGGCAGTTTTTCTGGTCTCCGGAAGTATAGGCACTTACTTCTATCTAAGCGCTTCGGAAAGCCTTACCGGGAGTCTCCAGGGAAGGCTAATGAGCGGTTCCGCTTTGATAAGCCAGGTTCTTGACGCAAATGAGCTGGAAGACATAAGAGGGACATCCGACACAAAGAAACCCGTATATGAAAGGTACCTGGCGCTCCTCCGTGACTTCAGGAAAACCAACCCTGACATCGCCTTTCTCTATATCATGAGGCTCGAAGAGGAGAAGGCCATCTTTGTTGTTGATTCTGATGAAAGCGAGTCACAGGCGCCTCCGGGAAAGGTTTACACCGTGAAGGTTCCGACCCTTCTTGAAGGATTTGCCAAACCAACCTCCGACGACAGGATTTATGCCGATGAGTGGGGCTCCTTCATGTCCGGTTACTCTCCCATAAAAAACGGGAGGGGCAGATATCTGGTAGGAATGGACATGCGCGCCGATGAGGTTCAAAAAAAGATGCAGCACCTCAGAATATCAGGCCTAATCTCCCTTGTTGCCTCCATTATACTTGCTGT
>Ga0210015_1004347_pt1 | contig 12037 bp, 6 predicted proteins | sample CryGeymeta201522_FD_185471 | JGI IMG/M metagenome (GOLD analysis project Ga0210015, IMG submission 185471) | Groundwater microbial communities from Crystal Geyser aquifers in Utah, USA - Crystal Geyser metaG 2015-22 (SPAdes) (version 2) | ecosystem: Environmental > Aquatic > Deep subsurface >... | reverse complement strand
TCCATCGCCGACAATGCGCGCGATGTCGATCTCGCCGTGCGCTGGGGTTTCGGCTGGGACAACGGCCCGTTCGAGATCTGGCAGGCGGCGGGCTGGCAACAAGTGGCGGGTTGGATCGCCGCCGACATCGCCGCCGGCAAGGCGATGGCGGATACACCGTTGCCCGCCTGGGCTGCGGATCCTGCGCGCACCGGCGTCCACACTGCGCAGGGTTCCTTCGCCCCTGTAGGTCGGGATTCATCCCGACAAGAAATCGTCGGGTTAAAACCCGACCTACAACCGCGCTCCACGCTCCCTGTCTATCGCCGCCAACTCTTCCCCGATGCGTTGCTTGGCGAGGAACGCAGCTACGGCGAAACCGTGTTCGAAACCGACGAAGTGCGGATGTGGCACAGCGGCGACGACATCGCCATCCTCAGTTTCAAAACCAAGATGCACACCGTCAGCAACGAAGTGCTGGATGGCATCCTGCGCGCGGTGGATGAAGCCGAGCAACATTTCTCCGCGCTCATCCTGTGGCAGACCGAGCCGCCGTTCTCGGCCGGCGCCAACCTGTTGCAAGTTATGCAGGGTTTGCAGGAAACCCCGGATGAAGGCTTGTTCGGCAAGCTCAAGGGCGCGGCGAACCGGGTTAAATACACGGTCGCGGGCGGCGGCGGATTGGGCGATGTGCTCAATGCCGCCACCGGCAACGTGCCCAAAGTCGAAGCCGTGGTCGCAAAATTCCAGCAAACCTCCATGCGCCTCAAGTATGCGCAGGTGCCGACCATCGCCGCAGTCGATGGCCTCGCCCTCGGCGGCGGTTGCGAGTTCTCCCTACACAGCACGCGCACCGTCGCCACGCTGGAAAGCTACATCGGCCTGGTCGAAGTCGGCGTCGGCCTGTTGCCCGCCGGCGGCGGCTGCAAGGAAATGGCGCAACGCGCCGCTGCCGAAGCCCGGGGTGGCGATATCTTCCCTTTCCTCAAGCGCTACTTCCAGCAAATCGCCATGGGCGAAGTCGCCAAGAGCGCCGAGCTGGCGCGCGAGATGGGTTATTTGCGCCAGTCCGACCGCATCGTGATGAACAAATTTGAACTGCTGCACATCGCCAAGCAAGAAGCCAAAGCCCTCAACGCCACCGCCTACCGTCCGCCCTTGCACCCGCGTCAAATCCCGGTCGCGGGCCGTACCGGCATCGCCACCTTCAAGGCGTCGATGGTCAATATGTTGCAAGGCGGCTTCATCTCCGAATACGACTACAACATCGGCTGCCGCGTCGCCGAAACGATGTGCGGCGGCGATGTGGAAACCGGCAGTCTGGTGGATGAAACATGGCTGCTCGATCTGGAGCGGCGCAACTTCATGGAACTGCTCGCGACCGACAAGACGCAGGCGCGGATCGAGTACATGCTGAAGAACGGGAAGCCATTGCGGAACTAGTGGCGTATTGAAATGATGATAGAGCGGATAATTAGAAATTGAGGGTCAGACTCGAATGAAGGGCGCCTCTAAAAATTCAAAGTTCTAAGCAGGACAAGGCGTGAATAAAAAATTGCGACGCCTTATATAAGCGATATGTAAGGAGTAATTTTTTGTCAGCAACGCAGTATTGCGACGAAATCTGGATTTTTAGAGGTGCCCTTAAGTGAATAATGGGGGGCGTATCACAGTTTGATTGAGAAGGTATGGAATGAGTCCAGACGACCGCTACGATGGTTTCAGCTTGAGCGAGGCGCAGTTCCAGCCGGGTTCGGACGGGCTGGGACTAAAGAATCGGCTTGGCATCACATCGTCAGCCGAGATGGATGCCGCGGGGCAAATGCCTTGATTGAGGCGGTGGTTTGTTTGATGAGGTCTTATTAAAGATAAAAGGCTAAACGCCATTGCAGGTGGGCGTTTGGGAGCAGAGGGTTCTATTTGGCGACGACATGTAACGCGGAAATTAAAAAGGCACGCTGAGCGCGTGCCTTTTTAATTTGGTGATGAGGAATTAACCCTTGTTGCCGTTGTTGTGGCCACGACCCAGCGAGAAGCTGTTGCCTTGCGGGCGGCGGTTGGCGTTGAACGGGGCCGGTGCGCGGTTGCCGTTCACTTCGCCGCTGCTGCGGGGGCGCGCATCGTTGCCGAAGCGGTTGTGCGACTGGCCTTCGCGGCGCTGGCCACCGCGTTCGTCAAGCGCAAAAACGTGGCGGCTGTTCGGGGCGTGATGGCGCGGGCCATTGCTTGCGCCACGGGGTGCGCCGTTGCCACGGGGTGCACCGTTGCCACGACCGCTGGAGGCGGGACGCGGCTTGAACTTTGGCTCCATGCCCTCGATGGTGTGGGTCTGGATGGTCTGGCCGGTGTAGCGCTCAATATTGCGCACGGTGCCCGCGTCGCGGTTGGAGGCGAACGACACGGCGATGCCAGAGGCACCCGCGCGTCCGGTGCGGCCGATGCGGTGCACGTAGTCTTCGGCGAACTTGGGCAGGTCGAAATTGATGACGTGGCTGATGCCGGGCACGTCGATGCCGCGTGCGGCGACATCGGTGGCGACCAGCACGCGCACGTTGCCGCGGCGCAGGTTGACCAGGGTGCGGTTGCGTTCGCGCTGGTTCATGTCGCCGTGCAGGGCGGCGGCGGCATGGCCTTGTGCGGACAGGCTATCGGCCAGCATGTCGGCGTCGCGCTTGGTGGCGGTGAACACCACGGCCTGGTTCAGGTCGACATCGCGCAGGATGTGGTCGAGCAGGCGATTCTTGTGCGCCATGTCGTCCGTGTACATCAGCTTTTGTTCGATGTTTTCGTGGCGCGCCTTGGTGGCGGCGACGCTGATGCGTTGCGGCGATTTCAGCAGGCGTTGCCCCAGGTTGCCGATCGCGCCGTCCAGCGTGGCGGAGAACAGCAGGGTCTGGCGGGTCTTGGGGGTGGCGGCGGCGATGCGTTCCACATCGTCGATGAAGCCCATGTCCAGCATGCGGTCGGCTTCGTCCAGCACCAGCATTTCCAGACGCGAGAAGTCGATGCGGCCGCGCTCGATATGGTCGATCAGACGTCCCGGCGTCGCCACCAGAATGTCGACGAAACCGGACAGCAACTTGTTCTGCAACGGGTAGGGCATGCCGCCCAGAATGCTCACCACCTTGATGCGCATGTTCTTGCCATATTTGCTGGCGGCGTCGGAAACTTGCTGCGCCAGTTCGCGCGTCGGGGTCAGCACCAGAATGCGCGGGCCTTTGCTGCGCACGGCGGATTCGACCGACAGTTTTTGCAAGGCGGGCAGGATGAAGGCGGCGGTTTTGCCGGTGCCGGTCTGGGCGGAGGCCATCAGGTCCTGTCCGGCCAGCGCGGCGGGAATGGCTTGCGCCTGGATCGGGGTCGGCACGGTATAGCCGGATTCTTCGACCGCTTTCAGGATCGCCGGTGCCAGGTTCAGGGAGGCAAAAGTGGCCACGGTTTCAGTGACTGCGGGAGACGTCGTTGCAATGATATTTTCAGACATAGTGATTCCTAGATTTTAATAATGCACAGCGCATGCACGGCACCTGGCCGCACAATGAAATTCAGTAGAGGGAGAAAACCGCTACCGGCGCAAACAAACATCGTCGCTAACCGGTAAAGCTTGGCGCATCCATAAAAAGCGGATGCAGAGGGTCAGAAAACGATGAACTCAATGCCGCCCTGTGAGCGGCAAGGGGCGCATTATACGGATGGAAGGCGGAATAGCCAGCGATATTTTGGTGCCAGATCAACAGACTTGAAATTTTCGCCGCCATCCCCACTTCAGCATTTCCGTTATTGACGCACAAGGAGAATTTAACAATGACTGCCAGTACCACCGCCAATCGCGAAACCATGGGCTTCCAAACCGAAGTCAAACAGCTGCTGCAGCTGATGATCCATTCGCTTTATTCCAACCGCGAGATTTTTCTGCGCGAGCTGGTTTCCAACGCGTCCGATGCCTGCGACAAATTGCGCTTCGAGGGGCTGCACAACGAGGCCCTGTTCGAGCACGATTCCGAACTTGCGATCCGCATCTTCTTTGACAAGGATGCTCGCACGCTGACCATCAGCGACAACGGCATCGGCATGAACCGCGACGAGGTGATTGCCAATCTGGGCACCATCGCCAAGTCTGGCACGCGTGAATTTTTCAGCCTGCTCTCCGGCGATCAGCAGAAAGACGCCAACCTGATCGGCCAGTTTGGCGTTGGTTTCTATTCCGCCTTCATCGTGGCGGACAAAGTGGTGGTGCTGACCCGCCGCGCCGGTGAGCAGGCCGACCAGGGGGTGCGCTGGGAATCGGACGGCGGCGGCGAGTTCGACATTGAAATGGTGAACAAACCGGCGCGCGGCACCGAGATCACCCTGCATTTGCGCGAGGGGCAGGATGACTTGCTGGCCGGTTACAAGCTGCGCGAGATCATCCGCAAATATTCCAACCACATCGTGCAACCCATCCTGATGAAGAAGGAAGAATGGAAAGACGGCGCGCAGCAAATCGGCGACGAAGATGAAACGGTAAATCAGGCCTCGGCGCTGTGGGCGCGCGGCAAGAACGACATCAGCGAGGAAGAGTACAGGGAATTCTACAAGCACGTCGGCCACGACTACGATGAGCCATTGGCGTGGAGTCACGCGCGGGTCGAGGGGCGGCAGGAATACACCCAGTTGCTGTACATTCCAAAACATGCCCCGTTCGACCTGTGGGACCGCAACGCGCGCCACGGCATCAAGCTGTACGTGCGGCGCGTATTTATCATGGACGATGCCGAACAACTGATGCCGCTGTATCTGCGTTTCGTGCGCGGGGTGGTCGATTCGGCCGACCTGCCGCTCAATGTGTCGCGCGAGATATTGCAGGAATCGAAGGATATCGAGGCCATCCGCAAGGGTTGCAGTGGCAAGGTGCTGGGACTGCTGGCCGATATGGCGGAAAAAGAACCGGAGAAATACGCCGTCTTCTGGAAGGAATTTGGCAAGGTGCTGAAAGAGGGCGTGGGCGAGGATTTCGCCAACAAGGACAAGATCGCCGCGCTACTGCGCTTTGCTTCCACCCAGTCCGATACGCCGGATGAAACGGTGGCGTTCAAGGATTACATCGCGCGCATGAAGGACGGCCAGGGCAAAATTTATTACGTTACCGCCGAGACTTTCAACGCCGCGAAGAACAGCCCGCATCTGGAAGTGTTCCGCAAGAAGGGCATCGAAGTGTTGCTGCTGTCCGACCGCGTGGACGAGTGGGCATTGAGCTATCTGACGGAGTTCGATGGCAAGCAGCTGGCTTCCGTCGCCAAAGGCGGCCTCGACCTGGGCAAGCTCGAAGACGAGGAAGAGAAGAAAACACAGGAAAAGAAGGCCGGTGAGATGAAGCCTTTGCTGGAAAAGATTAAGGCCAGTCTTGGTGACAAGGTTAAGGATGTGCGCGTCACCCACCGTCTGACTGATTCGCCCGCCTGCCTGGTCGCCGACGAACACGACATGAGCGCCAACCTCGCGCGCATGCTCAAAGCCGCCGGCCAGAATGCGCCCGCAACGCAACCGATACTGGAAATCAACCCGCAACACCCGGTAGTCGCCCGTCTGCAGGCAGAAGAACAACATTTTGACGACTGGGCTGCCGTGCTGTTCGACCAGGCCCTGCTGGCTGAAGGCGGGCAGCTCGATGACCCGGCGACCTTCGTCAAACGCATCAATCAGTTGATGCTGGAGATGGGGAAGTAAGCGGAACCTCTGCGCCGGGTGGTGGCGCGGAGTAAGCATCGTATTTCGGCGGCGGTTCGGATAGAATGCCGCCCACTTTAAAAACGACGCAGGCATTCATTGTGGCATTGATAGTTCAGAAATACGGCGGCACCTCGGTGGGCAGCCCGGAGCGCATCAAGAACGTTGCGCAACGTATCGCAAAATACAAGGCACAAGGGCATCAAGTTGTGGTGGTCGTTTCCGCCATGAGCGGCGAAACCAACCGCCTGATCGCGCTGGCCAAGGAGATCCAAAGCAACCCCGATCCGCGCGAGTTGGATGTCGTCATCTCCACCGGCGAACAGGTCACCATCGGTTTACTGGCCATGGCGCTCAAAGAATTGGGGTTACAAGCGAAAAGCTACACCGGCGCGCAAGTCAAGATTCTGACCGACAGCGCATTCACCAAGGCGCGCATCGTTAGTATCGACGAGGAGAACATGCGCAATGATCTGGATGCCGGCAATATCCTGATCGTCGCCGGATTCCAGGGGATGGATGAAGAGGGCAATATCACCACGCTTGGGCGCGGCGGTTCGGATACCACCGGCGTCGCCATCGCGGCGGCGCTGAATGCCGACGAATGCCAGATTTACACCGACGTGGACGGCGTTTATACCACCGACCCGCGCGTGGTACCCGAGGCACGCCGCCTGAAGCGCATCACCTTCGAGGAAATGCTGGAAATGGCCAGCCTCGGCTCCAAGGTTCTGCAAATACGCTCGGTCGAGTTCGCCGGCAAATATAAAGTCAAACTGCGCGTGCTTTCCAGCTTCGAAGAAGAAGGCGAAGGCACGCTGATCACTTTCGAGGAAAACGACAAAATGGAACAGGCCATTATTTCCGGGATCGCGTTCAACCGCGATGAAGCCAAGATCACCGTGCTCGGCGTGCCGGACAAACCGGGCATCGCCTACCAGGTACTGGGACCGGTGGCGGATGCCAACGTCGATGTGGACATGATCATCCAGAACGTCGGCGTCGATGGCTCAACCGACTTTTCTTTCACCGTGCACCGCAACGAATTCACCAAGGCGATGGATATCCTGAAAAACCAGGTACAACCGCATATCGGTGCGCGTGATGTGGTGGGCGACGACAAGACCGCAAAAGTCTCCGTGGTCGGCGTCGGCATGCGCTCCCACGTCGGCATCGCCAGCAAGATGTTTCGCATCCTGGCGGAAGAGGGTATCAATATCCAGATGATCTCCACCTCGGAAATTAAGATATCCGTGGTCATTGACGAGAAATATCTGGAGCTTGCTGTGCGAGTTCTGCATAAAGCTTTCGATCTGGAGCAGGAAGAAGCATAAAACGTTTGACCGGGGCAGGTCGAATCAGTATCATGCGCGCCTCTTCGGAGAGGTGGCCGAGAGGTCGAAGGCACGCCCCTGCTAAGGGCGCATACGAGCTTAAACTTGTATCGAGGGTTCGAATCCCTCCCTCTCCGCCACAGAGTAAAAAGCAGCACAATGCGCCGGTAGCTCAGCTGGATAGAGTACTTGGCTACGAACCAAGGGGTCAGGGGTTCGAATCCCTTCCGGCGCACCAATAAATCAAGGAGTTAGGTTAATAGCCTGACTCCTTTTTCTTTTCAGTGTGCCGCAAACGTGCCATCCAATGGCACATCTACACTCCTTAGTGCGCAGAGGCGATCCGCATACGGGGCCAGATGGTCAGCCGAAAGATGCGCATAACGTCGCACCATCTCCGGACTTTCCCAACCGCCCAACTCTTGCAGGGCAAATAGCGGTGTGCCGTTTTGCACATGCCAACTTGCCCAAGTGTGTCGCAGGTCGTGCCAGCGGAAATCTTCGATCCCTGCCGCCTCCAACCCTTTGTACCAAGCCTTGGTGCTGACCTGGATGATCGGCCTGCCGTTAAAACTGAAAACATGCGTGGGATGCTTTCCAATCCATTTGCGGATCAGCAATACAGCTTCCGCATTGAGCGGTACTGCAATCGCCTTTCTCGCTTTGGCCTGATCGGGATGAATCCACGCCAGCCTTCGTGTCAGATCAATCTGCGACCACTGCATTTCGGTGACATTCGCCCGCCGTAATCCTGTGGCAAGTGAAAATGCCGCCATGTCTGCCAAGTGCTCCGGCAAATGCGCCAGCAACCTTTGCGCTTCGTTGTGCGTCAGGTAACGGATGCGGCGGGTCGGCTCCTTCAACATCTTCACGTAAGGGGCGCGATCCAGCCATTCCCATTCATTGACGCACCGCCGAAGAATCGCGCGCAGGACTTCCAGCAAACGATTCACCGTTGCATGCGTTACACCCTCGGCAAGTTTCGCGTCCCTGATCTTATCGACCAGATCACGATTGATGGCGTCCACATATTTGCCGCCAAGGTAACGATCCATCCAGCGCAAATGAATCTTGTCTGTGTTGATCGTCGCCTTGTGGCTTTGCTCTTTCAGCCATCTCACGGCTGCTTCGTCCCACTTGTGCCGAGGTTTCACGCCCAGACGGGCGATTTGCCACAGCTCTACCTTGAAGCGGTCGTGATACTCCTGCGCGAGGATTTCCTCTTTAGTCCCAGTAGATCGGCGTATTCGCTCTCCGTTGGGAGAGAGGACATCGAACCACCAGACTTCGCCGCGTTTGAAAAGTGACATGGGCTTAACTCCTTTCCCAGCCTCACTTCCAACGCCTGCCGAGGCACAGCATAGAGCGAGCGCAGATAATCGGCAAGGTCGGGTTCGAGGAACACCCAGCACTTGCCCACCTTGGCGCCAGGTACACGGCCCGCCCTGGCACGGCGGCGCAGCTCTTCGGGGTGCAGCTTGAGGAATTTGGCAGCCTGTTCAAGATCAAGCGTCTCCATTTTCGTCACCTTGGGGCTGCACGTTGTTTACCGTGTTGTAGCGGCGATTCTTTGCCTTCACCTTGCGCCCGACGTAGCGTTCCATCCCGTCATGCTTAAAGCCGGAGCGCCGGACGTGGTATTGCTTGGCCTGATGCAGATACTCGCCGACTCCTTCGCCTAAATCCTCGATGCCACGGCTGGCCATAAATGAGGTGATGCCGCCCAGCCCATGCACGAACAGCCGCTCATCTTCCGGCAGGCGGGCGGGGTTGAAGCGTTGCAGCTTGGCTTGTTCGATTTCGGTGTCGAATACCGCCGCAACAAAATCCCACAGCGGATGATTGCGCCAGCGTGCCCGGTTGCTGTCGGTATCGGCAGGGTCAATCAGGCGCAGCCAGTTCTCGGTAAGGTATCGCCACAGCGCAGCCTGATTCGGCAGCAGGTGCGCGAGCTTGGGCAGTTGCAGCGTCACCAAGGCATTGCGCTTGGCCTCGAATTCCATGCGCCATATCTGGCTCTCGCCATCCCATCCCGCAGCCTTCCATAGCTCATGCAAATAAAACTTGTGCGATTTCTTTTCGACTTCGAGGGTTTTGTCGTAAAGGCGGGCAACGATATCGCCGCCCGAGCCGAAGCTCCAGCCGGAGAAATGCCCGTGGCTGTAATGCAACGACATTGTTTCCACGCGCGTGATCCAATCGCGCAGCGGTTCAAACGCATCCATCTGATACTCGGCGGAGAAATCGGCGAACAAGTCCACGCGGCTGACATTGGCGGGTTCGTTCACCATGCCCATCGTGGCGACGATGTTGCGCAATCCATCCTCGGCCTTTTCGATTCCGGCATGGGTCAAGTATTCGCTGGAAATCTGCACATAGGCGAGAGGCAAGGATTTTGAGCGGGCATTGCTGGCCTGAATGCGGTAGGCGTTATCCACCAGCACATATGAAAAACGCCCCGCGCCCTTGTCGCGCACCTCGAACAGATGGCCGCAGATCGTCACCTGGGCAATGGACTGACTGAGTTCATCTTCGAGCTGGGCAAGTTCCTTGAGATGAGCGAGCTTCTGATCCCATTCCTTGGACAGCACGCCGGGATAGGAGAGATAAAGGCTATCCACTCCAAAGCGCAAAAGCCTGGTTTTTCCTGGATTGTATTTTAAGGGTGCTCTGTTAGTGGGCGGCGCACCCTCGATATCGCCACGCCTGCCGCCGTCCGTCCGTTGCGCGCTTGCGCGCGCATCCGGGCGGTCGTCGCCAAGCGTGGCTCTTTCGTGGTGTTCGTGGGCTTCAGGGTGATTGGTCACGTCATCGGACAAGTCCGAAGGCTTTGGGGTTTGGGTTAGCATAAATCCTCCATCGTGTTGAGCGGTTGCACCATGCAATCGCGAGGATGGAGAATTTATGCATCGGGTCATCTGCTGGCGACGACACGAAATTTAAATTTCATGTCGCCGGTCGTTCAGCCTCCCAGCGCTGGATAAAGCGCATCAGACTGCGGGCAGGATCTGCCCCCTTGTCGGAATAGAGCTTGAGTTCTTGGATAAATAGCACATCCCGCTCGGACAAAGTGAGATCGGGCAAGACTTTGGCCTCATGGAACAACTGGAGCATGAAGCGCAAATCCTGATGCATGAGCAATGCCTCGTGTGGTTTGCTTTTGGTGGCGCGGTGCAAGCGCAGCATGAAATTTTTCTCGCCAAAAATGCGGGCGCGGGCAAGGCGGGCAGAAAATGACGGGCAGGAAAGAATGGTTGGATCGACCCGAATCGCCTTGAAAAATGCGTCATCATTACCCTGCTTGGCCATTACCACCAGATCATTGGTGTATTGCCCGTAATAGAACAAGCCGAACATCATGCCCATGTTGGCGTAATGAACCGCAAAAACGTCGGTCATCGAGAATAATCCCTTATGCCCGCCGTCGTAGTCTTCGTCTGCCATATCTGATGCTGCCTCGCGTAGCGTTTCTTCAAGCAAGAACTGATTCAGGTTCAGCCCTTCGCGGGCGGCTTGTGCGAGTGGGTCAAGCAGCCCCATGACCGCCGCGCTGACGATGTTCAGTTCTTTCACGTTCAGCTCGTAAAGTGCAGCCCAGGTGAAATCCGGCGGGAGCGTTTTTTCCAGCTTCTCGCGCTTGGATTGTGCGAGCCTGCGGGTTTCTTCCGGCAGCTTGCGGAACTTGGGCAACAGGGTGCGCAGCTTCTTGAGCGTGGAGAGGCTGAAGTCGCCGTAGGTTTTTTGTTGATCTGTCATGGTGGTGAGGGTGGATGAGTTTTACGGGGTAGCTGTCGTAATATACACTCGCGCAGTTTCTTCAAGAATGACAGACACATGCCCACCCTGGACTGGCTCAACCGCGCCGAAGCACTCACCTCATCCGACAAAGTACCTTACCGCGTGCTGGAACCCGTATCCGTGCATGGCGACGGGAATGCGGACAATCTGCTGATTCAGGGCGACAACCTCGATGCGCTCAAGGCGCTGCTGCCGTTCTATCGTGGTCGCGTGAAGTGCATCTTCATCGACCCGCCGTACAACACCAAGAGCGCGTTCGAGCACTACGACGACAATCTGGAGCACAGCCAGTGGCTGTCGATGATGTATCCGCGCTTGGTGCTGTTGCGCGAACTGCTGGCCGAGGACGGCAGCATCTGGGTGACGATTGATGACAACGAAGGGCACTATTTGAAGGTGTTGATGGATGAGGTGTTTGGGCGCGGAAATTTTGTAGTAAATGCTTTGTGGCAAAAGCGAACATCACCAGATGCAAGATTGCCACTTGGCGATGCGCACGATCACTTGTTGGTGTATGCGAAACAACGCAATTTATTGCAGATTGGCAAATTACCTCAAAGCGCAAAGCAACTAAAAAACTTCAAAAACATAGACAATGATCCTCGTGGTGCTTGGGCTTCGTCAGATTATTCAGCTCAAGGTTTTCGGCCTAACCAAATGTATGAAATAGTGACTCCCAGTGGGCGAAAGGTTTCCCCTCCACCGGGTACGTGCTGGAAAAACGTTGAGTCAGTATTTTTGCAGCTTGTCGCTGATAATCGCATCTGGTTTGGTAAAGATGGCAATGGAGTACCCCGTCGAAAAACATTTCTATCCGAATCAGAGGGCGTTTCCGCTTGGTCGTGGTGGACAAATGAAGAGGTTGGGCACAACCAAGAAGCGAAAAAGGAAATCAATAATTTATTTGGCGCTGATGAGGCATTTACAACTCCAAAACCTGAAAGACTGTTACAGCGAATTTTTCAGTTAGCCACCAACCCCAACGACCTCGTGCTCGACAGCTTCCTCGGCAGCGGCACGACTGCTGCCGTCGCGCACAAGATGGGGCGGCGCTGGATCGGCATTGAGATGGGGGAGCATGCGCAGACGCATTGCATTCCGCGTCTGGAGAAAGTTGTCGCAGGTGAGCAGGGCGGCATTTCTGCGGCGGTGAATTGGCAGGGCGGCGGCGGGTTCCGCTTTCTGCGCTTGGGCGAGCCGATGTTCGAGGCGGACGGCAG
>Ga0210015_1004345_pt1 | contig 12045 bp, 8 predicted proteins | sample CryGeymeta201522_FD_185471 | JGI IMG/M metagenome (GOLD analysis project Ga0210015, IMG submission 185471) | Groundwater microbial communities from Crystal Geyser aquifers in Utah, USA - Crystal Geyser metaG 2015-22 (SPAdes) (version 2) | ecosystem: Environmental > Aquatic > Deep subsurface >... | reverse complement strand
ATTCTTTTTTTGAGTTTTTTCCATATATAGCTCAGCTATCATTTATATACATTTGTTGAATATACTTTTTTGTTGATGGATAACTTTCTATACCGTTGGATTGTAAATAAGACTGAATTTGCGTAAATGTTTCTTTCGTAATAGTATTTTCATTATAGATATCAGGAAATTTCTTTAAAAACTGATTCTGTAGGCTTTTATCACCTCAAAAATTAATTATTACAGCGTCAACTCATGGTCTTCCTACAACCATCTGTCATGTTGGACCATTTGTCCAAGTATATCACACACCAGATGCGATTTGGTTTTTTGAAGAAACTGGATCTCCGAGACGGTGATATTCTCAATTTAAAGTGTGAAAGTTCTCTGGCATTTGAATACTATTTCATACTTTAGGAATAGGAATTACGACTTTTGTATCAGGGAGCTTTTTTACTTTAATTCATTGAGGACACGTTGAATCTATTGCATCAAGCATCAAAAGAGGATGTCAAAAAGGAGTATGATCATTAATATAAGACTGATTCTTATATTTTTCTTGTACTTTCTTGATAATATCCTTGTCAGAATACATATTGATCTTTAATGGTGATTCTCTAGAAGGAAGCTGTTCAAACAATCAAGGATAAGCATCAATATTGCTTTTACAAATATGTATAATACCTTCATCTGTCTTTTTTGTAAACTCAGATACTAATAATTGAAAATTATCTTCTTCAGATAAGTGACTATTGTATGTCCAATCACCAAATGTAATATCTCAGTCCATAGCTAGGGTCAAGAGTTCTTTTGTTACAATTTGATATCAATATGAGCTGTTAAAATAATCATCTCTACAAAGAGTCAAAAAAGATTTCATTTCAGCCTGCACACTAGGAGAGCACATAACTGTATCATGTTGTTTTGAATAACTAACAAAATCATCTATTAGAAACTGAGTAAGATCTTTTTTTCGATCCTTAAGAAAAAAGGACTGAACATCAGTATTCTTAAAGATTATATCTTCAAATTCTTCTTTAGTATATGGTAGTTGTGAAATGTATTTCTCATGCCACCTAGCTATATTCTTTTTTAAGATTCCAATAAATGTAGGCAATTTATTAGTTAGCTCATCTAGTAAGATTCTTCATACAAAAACACCATCAATCAAATCTCCAACATTAATAGCAATTCTATCTGACCATAAAACTATAGGTAACACTATAGTATCGATGGGAAGAGTTTTATCATACCAGTCGTTTATAGATGAACTATCGGAAAGTACTACATCTTTTTTTCTTCATAATAACGACTCACCTATAACTTTACGAACACTTATATCAATATCTCACTCTTTTAATGCAGTATCAACTAATTCTGCTCCAAAAATATCATGATTAAATACATATCAATATTTCTTCCCTACCTCATTTATTGCTTGTTCACCACGGTGTCAAAAAGGAGGATGTCACACATCATGAATCATTCCAGATATACAAGCAAATTCTTGTATTTTATCATCGCATCACATCTTCTTTGCTATGGTGTTTGCTATATAAGATACAAAGTGACTATGAGACTTCCTAGAAAGCGTTACTCAAGAAGTGGTATTTGTTACAAACTGATATATACTATCTAATCTCTCAATATGAGGATAAAGTACTTTATAGAGATCACTATTATAAAGATTATTATCTCTATTTATATCACCATGAAGACTTCAATACTTTTCTCAATCGTTTTTCATATACAAAATGAAATGTAAGTGTATAAAACCTAATAAACCGACATCGTAGCTCAATCTGTTTTTTCAACATCTTTATATTCTTTTTGATAATTTAGAGAGAAAGTAGTTTCATCTTTTGAAAAGGAAACATAGACTCATTTTGATTTAGCTTCTTTATGTATACTTGGTACTAATGATTTATCTATCTTTATATTATTGACCGACTGCTTAGAATTTATTCTATCTTTTAATCGGTCTGTAAATATCTTTTTATCAACAGTAGTATGTATTTTTTTTTCTGTATTATCCCAAACCTGTATAGCACTGAAAAGTCAATTCTTTGCAGCATCGTCAATCGAAGAATTAGTTATTACTTTGCAAGAGTTGTATTTACCAGAAATAGCACCTAACTTTCAAACTAAAAAAATATAATTATTATCACTTTGAGTTAATGTGGCAATTTTTTCGACAATAGTACCTAAAGTAGCAATATGATTCTCTCACCTAATAACAACTTTATGTAAAGATTTATTTGACAAACCATCAATATCATCTATAGTACTTATTCTTTGTCCAAAGCACAAATCCTTAAATTTACTCCAGTTTTCTTGTATAATTTTTGTATCAAAAATTTTCTTTTGTCAGTTTTTAGGAAAATCTTTATTTCACTCTCTTTGTACAATGGCATCCACATCATCAGACAATGTAATAAGATGTAGTTTAGTCTTTGATAGAAGAAATCAATCTTTATCTGATGTAGCAGGTATATATACATAGTCTCACTTTTTTGTAATATCCTTTTTTGACTCCAAACTGTTATATAATATACCAAGAGCTTTTGTCTTCTCACTATCTTCATATGTTGAGACTTCTGTCAGCAAATTATATACTAATTGAGTTTCAGATAACGTATCTGCTAAGTTATCTTGTTGAATTTTATCTAAACGTCTTTGTATAGATATAGATTCAGAAGCATTTTTAGATTCAGAAGCATTAGTTCTTGCATGTATAGTATCTGCCATGTTGTATATATTTGTTAATAAAATAATTAATATCGTTGAACTAGTTCCTTAGACTGTGAATACATCTAGAAGTATCGATACAATGAGACAATAAGGATTTACTTAAGTATACATATAAATATACTTTATGTCAATTTTTTAGATACTCCTAGCAAAGCCGCGATGCGAGCAGTGGGATTTGAAGTTGATCATATACATATCCATGTCATGCCACTGAATGCTTCGTGAGATCTACACAAAAAGAGACCTGACTCAGAGCCAGATCATATCGCGCTTGCGCGTGTTGTAGAGAAGTTGAAGATGTGAGAATTACTATTTCTTTAATGCTTCAAGTCTCCTATTTACTTCTGCAGCAGACACAGATCATACTTTTCATACTTTTGTACAAAGTCAAGAATCAAGAATATCTTTTGCATAATAAATGAAATTATCTTTCCCATTTTCATCTTTTACTATTTTATAGACAAATCAATCCTCTCTAAAATTGATAATTTCCGAGCTAATTGGGTCTGTAGTACCTCAAATATCTTCCATTTCTGAGAGTTTTAACCTAGATCAAGAAGTAGATCATAAACTTAAATTTGAAGCTAAGTCAGAACGAAGTTTTTTCACTTCATCATATACAATATATAAAACTCCAAGATCTGTCAGTACCGCTCCTCAAGACATTACATGTAAGAGATTAGTAAGCGAATCTGGAATAGTAGAATCTAGTCTGTAAGTTCATATATTAACTACAACTAATAATGTTCATAATACAGCTCTCTTAATAGTAATTTTGTTTCTTAAAAATTTTTTTACTATTTTACTTTTTGTTTGTTTCTCTTCTAAGATGGGATCTGCGAGTACAACAGAAATATTTTCTTTTTCTTTCACTATTTGTTGTAGAAATCAACGTGGAACTTCGATAGATTTAGATGCATTAGTTTGAGCAAGATTATTTTCCATTTAATAACATTACTTAATAAATTATGTAAAATTTATATATAATATTTCAACTAAGTCAATACAAAGAGAAATATATTTAATTTATAAATTAGCTGATAAAAAACGCTACGCATTTTAAAATAAATGCATAGCGTTTTTTATGAATAATTATTGGCATAATATTTATCTACCCTCTTTTACCAGCAGATTTTCTATCAGTTTCTTTGAGGTGGATTTTTCTAATTCTAATACTTTCAGGTGTAACTTCTACATATTCATCTTGTCCGATATATGAAAGTGCATCTTCAAGTGTAAGTTTTTTGATTGGTTGTAAGAGCATATTTTCATCATTTCATGATGTTCTCATATTAGATTGTTGTTTATTTTTTGTAAGATTTACAGACATATCTCCAGGTTTTGCACTTTCTCATACAATCATTCATTCATAGAGTTCTGTAGCAGGTTCAACAAATATCGTTCATCTATCTTGCAACTTCCAGATACTATATCTCATTGATTTTCAAGCAAATCCAGAAATTAGCGATCAGTTAACTCTTTTTTGTATATCTCATTTGTAATCATCATAGTGAGAAAAAGAAGAATATAGGATTCATTCTCATTTGGTTTCGAGAATAAAGTCTGCTCTAAACCCAAGCAATCCTCTTGTTGGTACATCAAAAATCAATGTTGTCATTCCGTTTTCTGTTTGCATGTCTTGCATCATTCATTTTCTTTGAGCTAGCATTTCAATAACAGTTCATGCAAATGATTCTTCTACAGTAACCACAACTTGTTCTATAGGTTCTTGTGTTTTTCCTCCATCTTTTTTCATAATAACTTGTGGTGCAGATACTTGCAACTCAAATCATTCTCTTCTCATCGTCTCGATCAACACAGACAAGTGAAGTTCTCATCTTCAAGAAACAGTACAACGATTTCATCATGCTTGTGGTTCAATACGTAATCATACATTTGTTTCCATTTCTTTTTCTAGTCTTTCCATAATATTTCTAGATGTTACATATTTTCATTCTCTTCATGCAAAAGGAGAATCATTTACACAAAAATCCATACGTAATGTTGGTTCATCTATTTGTAATGCAGGATATGGTTCTATTCATTCAGCTCCTATAGTTTCTCATACATAAATATCACCAATTCATGCGATAATTACAATATCTCCACATACTCATTGTTGTACTTCTTGTTTTTGGACTCCAAGAGTTGTGTATAATTTACTTATTTTTGCTTTTCTTTTTTGCCCTTCATTGTTAAATACTACAACATTGTCTCACACTTTTACAGTTCCTTCACGGATTCTTCATACTCACAATCTTCCTACGTAATCATCATATGCCAAGTTTGTAACTTGCATACGGAAAAGCATATCTGATTTGTCTTCTGCTGGAGTAACATTTTTCAAGATAAAGTCGAATAGTGGTTTCATTGTTGGGTTTTTTGCAGCTTCTTCAACTTGATCAGTTTCCATACATGCAAATCAATCACGAGCACTTGTGTATATCACTTTGAAATCAGCTTGTTCATTTGTAGCACCAAGAGCAAAGAACAAATCAAATAATTGATCAACAACTCGGTCTGGTCTTGCTGTTGGTTTGTCAATCTTGTTGATAACAACCAAAGGACGGATCCCTAATTCCAAAGATTTCTTGAGTACAAATTTTGTTTGTGGCATAGGCCCTTCATATGCATCGACAACTAACAATACAGTATCAACCATTCTCAATACTCTTTCTACTTCACTAGAAAAGTCAGCATGTCATGGAGTATCAATAATATTGATAACAGTTCATTCTCGACGAATTGATGTGTTTTTTGCATAAATCGTAATTCATCTTTCTTTTTCTTGATCATTACTATCCATAATAAGTGTCGCATCTTCCATGTGTTTCATTGTTCCAGATTGGATCAATAATTGATCAACAAGAGAAGTTTTTCCATGATCTACATGGGCAATAATAGCGATATTTCTAATAGCTGTCAAAATAGCCGTTAAATCTGCTGTCATAAAGTTTACAAAGCAATAAAAAAATAATCTGACACGTAACATGTCTTTGCTAGCTAGTCTAGACAAAACACGAACAATTGCAATGAAATTTGTCAATAGTTGTAATTCAAAGATATTTTTATATCATATTGCTCTTAATTTAATAAAAAAGATAGCATGAATATAATTTCAAAAATAATAAGAACAGTTTTACGACTCTTTTTATGACTTCTTTATATCTGTGGAAATGTCGTGATATGATGGTCATTTTTTTTCTGATCTTTAAGTATTATTGTATTAGCCTGACGGTGATTTTTTGCATATGATCAGCATTTCTTGTCTGACGCCCAACTAACAAAAAACTTTTCTCAAAATTTCGAAAGAGTGGAAATATGAACATTTTCTTATTCTTGAAAAACTATCCATTATGTGGATGTATGAGACATAAAAGACACACCAGTCTTATTATTACATGGCGCTCCTTGAAGCATAAACGATCGAAAACCGCTTTTAAAAATCAGTTCAATGCATAAGGGATATAGATTTATTATTCCTGATCGTATCGGTTACTGAAAATCATCATGGTGAATATCAGAACCAGACATTAACAAACACGCTCAAGCATATGCTGCTTTGTTTGAAAAACTCATCGCACCTACATGACAATTGGGTATAGTTTTGGGACATTCGTATGGTTGACCTATCGCACTATCAGTCCAAATCCATAACCCACACCTCATACAATGATCAATCATTGTTGCTTGAGCCGTTGATCCAGGTCAGGAAGTTATTTTTCCTGTTTCATATCTTGTGCAATACCAACCACTGTATTGGATGATTTGACCCCCACTTCGAGTCGCAAATGACGAAAAATTATGACATGTCGCTAGTTTAAAGAAAAGTATGGTGTGATTAGACACAATACAGACGCCTGTTGTCATTGTGCATGGAACGGAAGATATTCTTGTCCCATATGCAAATATATGATTTATGTTAGAACATATAGATTCATGAGTAGTAAAACTCATATCGCTATCATGACAAGATCATCCTCTGCAATACAAAAACCCACAAGCAATTGCAGACGCATTGACACAAAACTTTCCACAAAAACAAGACGGTCTTGCAAAATAAATGTTTCATGTGTATACATATGGTATTTATATCTTTTATAGATACTTACATGAAAAAGAAACATATCCAAACTCTCCTTTTGATAACATTGTTGGTTATTTCTGTCGTTATGATTGGCATATGAATTCAATCTGACATTCTCCCTCCTATTTTGACATGAATTGGATTTTTTGTTATTGTTGGTATGATGTACACTCGTGGGTAACATAGATAAAATAAAGAAATATGATTTTTTATTTGAACTATATTAGCCATGTATATAACCAAATCACTTTTTCGTGAATTTGTAGAATGTCCGATGCTTGCTCGATGGCATGCACACAACAAAGAAACCTATCAATACATCAACGATCAGCGTTATGGAGCAATGGACGCAATCTCGATTGGAAAAGAAGTCGAAGATATAGCAGCACGTCTGCGAAAAGACAAAACTATCATTAACATTGATAAATCAAAAATACATTTTGCTGATCGGCATAACAGCTACCACCAACTCACCATGCAAGCATTGGAGCAAAAACCTGATATCGTGTATCAAGCGTGATTTCTCTCAGACGGAGTCTTTTGTATGACTGATTTTTTGGTTCGCAATGAACAAGGAACATACGACATAGTTGAAGTCAAAAGCAAGACGTCTATCCGCAAAAAAACCAAAAAGGCTGAGATATACGAGGATTTGCAAGCCGATGCATGATTGCAACACGTAGTTGTGCAACAAGTCTTGAAAGAACTGTATAGTAACAAGATTTCGATTGCGTATTTGGACAAAACATACCAAAAGTCATGAGATATAGCTCCACAAGATATAGTCATTATTGATGATGTGAGTCAAGATATTATGCAACAAGAAACAGTTCTCCAAACTATCAAAACTATCAAAAGAAATATACAACTAGATAAAGATCAATTTCAAAGTATCTATCCGTATGCCTGAGAGTATCCGCTGTTGTATTTTGGACAAAAACCTGAGCTATGATCAATTTTGACAATTCCTCGCATCACTAGTTCCAAAAAAAAACTCCTTGAACTCTATGATCAATGAAAAAGAATGATAACTGACTTGGATCACGACGATATTGAATTGCTGAGTTGAGGCAAAGCCGATAGTGCTTTTGTTAGATTTATCCAGTTATTTCATGCTGGTAAAACACTTGATACTACTGCAATCACACAGCAACTACAGTCACTCACATACCCGTTGTATTTTTATGACTATGAAACAACCACAACGCCGATTCCTCTCTTTGAGTGAACGTCACCACGACAACAAGTCGTTGTACAATATTCTTTGCACAAAATAGACAAAGACGGAACAGTTACTCATCACGAATGACTCCTCAATCACAAAGAAACTAGCAACAAACGTATCATTGACAAACTTATCGCTGACTTAACTCAAACTAAGACATGAACATACATCGTCTGGTACAAATGATTCGAAAATACAAGAAACACAGAAACATGAGTCTTATATCCAGAACATGCAGCTGCATTTGAGCATATAAACAACAATACTTTTGATTTGATGGATATTTTCAAAGACATGTTATACTTCGATCCTGCTTTTGGATGAAGCTGTAGTATCAAAAAAGTCCTACCTGTTTTGACAGACATTAGCTACGATTGATTAGATATTGGTAATGGATGAGCTGCTGCTGATGCATTACAATCATTAGCAAAAAAAGATCTGACTCCAGACACCGTCACAAAAATCCGTCACGATTTACTTCGCTATTGTCGTCAAGATACTCGAGCGATGGTTGCCATCTGGCAAAAGGTCTGTGAAGAAATTGGATATGATATACCTGAGTTGAAGGGTGAAGTTGGGTAGGGAAGAAGTCATTATAGCGCATCGACTTTAAATCTCCAACATTAGATCAATCCACTACGAAGTAAAAGTCGCTCAATCATTAGTAATACATCCATCGCAAGCTCATTCGTTTTACTACAGATTCCACTTTGTTTTACTATAATTAACAACAATTAGTTTTAATTTGTAAAGTTCATTATGAAAAAAGATAAAGAGATTTCTAATATAGTTATTTATCAAACATCAAACGGGGCTCTTGCATTGAAAGGTGATTTGAAAAAAGAAACTATTTGGGCAAGTCTTGATCAAATTTCTTCACTTTTTGATCGTGATAAGTCAGTAATCTCAAGACACATCAAAAATATCTTCAAAGATAGTGAATTGGATAAACATTCAGTTGTTGCAAAAAATGCAACAACTGCTAGTGATGGTAAAACATATCAAGTGGAATACTATAATCTTGATGTTCTTATCTCTGTTGGATATAGAGTAAATTCTGTTGTTGCTACTCAATTTAGGAAGTGGGCAACAAAAACACTCAAAAAACATATTACCCAAGGGTATACCATCAATAAAAAGCTTCTTACCAGAAATTATACACTTTTTGAGAAAGCACTGACAGATATTCAGAAAATCTCTCACAATAAATTATCGTCAACTGATATTTTAGCATTAGTCAAAGCATTTAGTCAAACTTGGTTTTCACTTGACTCGTTCGATAAGCAATATGTTCAAACAAAAAAACAAACTCAAAAAAGTGTAGGTATTGAAGCAGGTAAACTTTATCAAGATCTAGAAATTTTTAAGCAAGAACTTATAAAAGAGAAACAAGCAACAGAAATTTTTGGACAAGAAAAACAATATTGAACACTAGAAGGAATTTTGGGAAATATTTTTCAAACTGCCTTTGGCAATGATGTATACCCAAGCTTAGAGTCAAAAGCATCTCACCTTCTTTACTTTATTGTCAAAAACCATCCATTTAATGATGGAAACAAAAGAAGTGGAGCTTTTGCATTTATTTGGTTTTTACAAAAATCTAAGTATCAATTTAGAGATAAGATTACTCCAGAAGCCCTTACTGCAATTACTTTGATGATTGCAATCAGTGATCCAAAAGAAAAAGAAAAGATGGTTAATTTAGTTATTTTACTTTTGATGGGAAAATAATATAACTTATAATAAGCAATAACCTCCTTCGCTATTGTCGTCAAGATACTCGAGCGATGGTTGCCATCTGGCAAAAGGTCTGTGAAGAGATTGGATATGATATACCTGAGTTGAAGGGTGAAGTTGGGTAGCAGAGAGGGTTTTAGTTTGATGGAGGTGAATACATTTAGAGACACGGGATTACTCTGTCCTAGAGATAAAAACCAATTGCCTTGACCCAAAAATATGACGTGGGACATGCCACGAGCAGGTCGCTAAGATCATCAAATAAAGAAATAATTATGTCATTTATCCATTTTTTATTATCAAATGACACAGTTTCATTCTCGTAAAACACCTCGCGCCCAACGATACGATTATACGTCATCTGGAATGTATTTTGTGACGGTTTGTACCAAAGATAGGGAACATTATTTTGGGGAAATTCGTAGGGATGTCCTCGTGGGGCATCCTCAAATTATATTGTCCGATATAGGGGAGATGTGCAACCACGAAATCAAACAATTAAACCAAAAAAAAACCGTCGATGTCCATGAATGGGTGGTGATGCCAAATCATGTGCATATATTGTTATGAATGGGGTGATTTGCACAAAATATGAATGAATGATACCGTAGGGACGACCTCGCGGGTCGTCCTGAAAATGAAATGAGTTGTCCTGAAAATGAAATGGGTCGTCTTGATAATAATGATAGGATACGTCACGCGAATTATGTTAGGACACGCCAAGAGCGCGTCCCTACGGTTGTGAAACATGAAAATTATCAATGACCTACATTGGGCCAAATCATCAATGTATTTAAATGAAACGTCACCAAATATTCCATCCAAACAGATATTCATTTTGCCCGACAATCAAGATATCATGACCATATCGTCCGTGATGAGAAGGCGTATGAAACTATTAAATATTATATACAAACCAATCCAGACAAACGAGCAGAAGATACACATTATACGAAATTTTAATAAAACCACCTTTATAAGCTCACAAAAAATATGCCAGACAACACGTATGTACTCCACAAAGCACACGACAGATGACATGCACAACACTGACGACTTGATAGTTTTCATAGCTTTAGTTTTGCAAACTACTATAATCCAGACAAAATGTGATTTGGTGCACTCAAAGTACTCAATGACGATCTCATAGTTGGTTGAGCGTGATTTGGTATGCATCCCCATCAAGATATGGAAATAATAACGATTCCTACCCAATGAGTCCTCGAACACAAAGATAGCATGTGAAATACATGACGTATTTCTGTCGATGAAGTACAAGTTATGTCAGCTGGTACGTGAGTACAACATAGTGAATATAACGGATCACCAGATCAACCATGAAAGTTCTTTCAGTTGTGGATAGAAACTCGTAAAAAATGAATAACTCCAGCATACGATCAAAAAAAGTTCGATCCAAAACTTATGGAAAATACTCGACAGCTAGTGGTTTCAAATGATTGACGTGACGACAGTCTCATGATTCATCAAGATGCATTTATTAGTCGTGTAACAATAACCGCATGAGAAAGTCTTCAGTACAAAAAATATGTACCTGACACATATGTGTACGTTTTTGTTATATCATGAACTGTTCACGCTTGAGATATAGTACTCAACCAAAGAGATGCTATTTGATATTATGACACAGCAAAGATTCCTCTATTTCTTGTTTCCAAGAAATCTTGATCAGCTATCAAACTAGAGAACTGAGAAGAAACACAGCTTCTTGTTATTGAAATACCTGCATAAATCTCGTCTCTTAAAGGCAAAATCTAGAAAAAGTACATAAGCTTCTTGCTTGCAAAGATACGCACATTTTGCTATATATAAAGTATAAATAGCCTTTTAGTATGACAAAAACATGGAAGCACAAAATAATAATACAACACAAAATAAGATAACAAAAGACAAGACAACAAAAACAATCAATAAAAAACTATCTGATTATCGATTTGTAGCAAAGGCGTATGGTGCTTGATATAGTGTTACGACTCGGAAGAGCCTTTTGGCAACGCTAGCATATTCATTTTGAAATACTGCTATTTTTGTAGGTATTTTGATGTCTTTTCCTGAGTATTGGCTTGTTATATACATTATGTTTTTTGTTACAATTATAGGAGAAAATATTCTTATATACAAAATATTTAGAGAAAAATTCTTGTGATCGTTCAAATGGAGATGGTGAGAAGATGTTCGCGATCAACTTACAAAAGTAGAATAACATTCACACAGAGTCAGTTTATATTTTTTTTGTATTTTATGAAAC
>Ga0210015_1004330_pt1 | contig 12071 bp, 10 predicted proteins | sample CryGeymeta201522_FD_185471 | JGI IMG/M metagenome (GOLD analysis project Ga0210015, IMG submission 185471) | Groundwater microbial communities from Crystal Geyser aquifers in Utah, USA - Crystal Geyser metaG 2015-22 (SPAdes) (version 2) | ecosystem: Environmental > Aquatic > Deep subsurface >... | reverse complement strand
ATTTCCTCTTTCCTTTCTTTTTTTGCTCTGCTTGAGCGGGTCAAAGCTGAAAACCAACCTTTGATTTCCAATTTTGGCCCGTTCAAGGAAAAAGCAAAATTACGCTCTTCTAAACTTTTAACATTTTTAAAGGTGCAATTACAAAAAATGCCCTTGGCGGGCGATGATAATCCTATAATGATTTCTAAAATTGTACTTTATTTTTTCACATTTGTAAAGCCATAACAATCGGTCTTTTCGTCAAGGTAACCATTGTTGTATAAAGTCATCTAGAACAAAATGTCGCTTCTGATCATTCATGTCATTCCCGACCTCAACCGGGAATCCAATCCGTTTTACCACATTTCCTACGGGATCCCGCATCCCGCCGATTCGGCGGGCGGGATGACAAATTGTTTTAACAACCCCAAATGGTGTCTATTCCGATTCTGAATGTAACTTCTGTGCAATTTTAATTTCCTCGGCCAGACGGATTCCGGCCAAAACCTCCTCTTGCGCCTTTTCTAAATCCCCTTCTGTTGCTAATCCCTTTGCTTTTTCAAGATGATCACTGACAATCCACGGATTGATATTGAGGTTTCTGATCTCCTCAATTTTCTCTTCTAATGCCTGAGTTAACTCAGCGAAACTCTTGTCAGCCAAACTTCCCTGCGCTGTAAACTCCCCTTTTTCATTTTTTCCCCACCGCTGCTAAGTCATTAACGTCTTTTTCGGTAAGTACACTCTCCTGGACAAATCCTTTTTGTTCTCCCAACGACTCGCCCTTTTTGAAAAGGTTGGAATTGTAGCTGAAAACTCCGACTGACAAAAGCAAAAAAATACTCAGCAAAATCGGCGGAGCCCATTTGAGTTTGGCGATATCTAAAATAATCCTCAAATAATTTTTCGGTCTTAAGATAATTTGCGGCACTATTCTTCCTCCCACTGATACAACCTGCCATTGCATAAAAACCCTAATAATTTTTCATCAAAAAAATAGGCCGGATCAAAGATAAACTTTTCTGCCGGTTGCAAGTTGTTTTCATCCAAACCCAAATCCCGGGTTAACTCTATTTCTTGAGTGGCTAAAACCGAGCCGTAAACGGTAAGGCTTTTCCCGCTCTGGTTGTCAATATTGCTTTTAAAACTGCCGTCAACAAGATAAACTCCGGCTATTTCAGAGACTCCCCCCTCCACCTCAACGTTTCCTAAAACAATCCAGACCACCCGGCTTTCCGGCGCAAGCTGAAAGCTCTTTTTGATTCTCAGGGTTCCCTCGACAATTATGACTGCCGAAAATTGGGCTTTTTCAAAACCGATTGTCAGCGAATTATCATCCAGGGTTATGGGCTGGGAAAAAAGATAAATTCCATCGACTGAGGGCACAATTCCATCTTGGACTTTGCGTGCTTTACTTTCCAGATTTCTAAAGCTTTTAATCATTAGAGTCAGCTGCTGCGAATCACCCGTATAGTGGCTGACTGTCCTTTCGTTTTCAGAGATAATGTTTTGAATTCCCTGTTGAGAAAAAGCATTTTCCAAAAGGTTGTAATTGCCTTGAGGGGGCAGACTGTTGGCGACAACTTCTCCTTGTGTGTAAAGCTCACCCCTGCCTTCTAATTGAAACCAAGCCTTAGAGGTGTTGATTTTGCTGCTTTGCCCTTCATTGCCGGCCACGTCGTCAATTTTGAATTGAAAGCTGCCGGTTATCCCGCTGGGGAAAAAAACCGGCTGGCTCTGAAGATGTACTTCATCTGTAAATCCATCCGAAGCCGGTGAAACTTGTAAAACCGGAATCCAGGCACTCCATTCTGAGTTGATGTCCGGATAAGAGCGAAACACAGCGGAGTTGACCTTAATCCCTGAGTTAACGTCAGAAACTCCGATTGTGCCGGTGTAGGTTTGATTTTGCTCGTCAAAGATGGTTCCAAAATAAGGGTCAAAATCGGGAGCTTGCGTATCAATTTTAAAATCCAGTTGCCGGGTGTCTTCTTTTCCTCCCTCAGTGTTTTCGGCAAAGAAATAGAGGGTGTGATTGCCGCTTGTCCCAAACGTAAAACTGGTGGAAGCTTCGTGAAAGCTGATTGTACAGAAGATATTATCCCAGAAAGTTATCCCGCTTTCTGCTTGGGTTACCAGCTTAAGATATGCTTTCTCCGCCTCCGGCGGGATTACAAAAGAAAAGGCTAGCATCTGCCAGTTTTCGGTTCCAGAAATTTTTTGAGAGGTGTATATTTTGCTGTCACCGCTCTCTTTTTGATCCCAAACTTCTATCCAAGAACCGTCCCCAACTAAGTTTTCGGTTTTGATGTAAATCGAGATGGTGCAAAGTTCACCTGGAATAACCGTAAAAGGAAAGTCAGAGTTATCCCAAAAAAAGTTTCCTGCCTGATAAACATAGGTGGCGGCAGAATAATATCCGTCGAAAACTTCTGTCTGAGTTCTCCACAGAGTTGCATCCTCAGACGGTGGATCGCTTTGTACCCAATAGCTGGGTTGAGTTAAAAACCCTTTTTCAAATGATGGGTTGGTGATCGGATTTTGTGGGGGCTGATATTCGAATCTGTGTGGCTCGCTCTGATCAATCCAATAAGTTACAGATTGGGGCGCCGAAAGCCGGTCTCGGGTTCTTAAAAGAATGTTAACCGTTGAAAGATACCAGTCGTTTGCGCCGCGCTTCCCTTCTAAAAAGGCTTGGGTTTCTAAAGGTTCTTGAGCGTCTACCTTGACTGGTACCATAAGTAGGAATAACCAGCAAGACAGAAAAAAAATAGAGATGGGTTTTATCATTGGGTTATCAATAAATGTTATACCCAAATAACTTTGATTGGTAATTTAAGATGTTGTTATTTGGGGAATACTCAACTCTATTGATTGCAAACCTGAGGAAGTTGAGTATATAAGATTACAATGTGTTCTTTTGTAACTAATTTGGACAAATTTGTCAAGATGTTACACTTATTCATTGTTTTTAAAAAGAGGAGAAGAAGGATGGATGAATCTTAGACAAGTAGGATAAAAAACAGGATAAGAAAATGAAAAACCGGTTTACCAAATCAAATTTATGAAAAACAAATAGCGTTTTTTATTGATACGATAACCTATGGCAAGTTTGGTTAAATTTAGCTATTGATGCAAACCTATGCTATAAATTCTACCTCATCTCCCAAAAGCATCACTCGTGGTTGCATTAAAACGGAATTGATGAAAGGATCATATCTTTTTTTCCTAAAATCGAACTCTTCTTCCGAGAAAATTGCATAATTAATCTCATGTCCATAGAATTTTTCCGCTTCCTTCACAATCCCCGCCACTTTCGCCTGGGAAGGACTACCGACTAACAATAAATCGACCTCATTTTGCGAAGCTACTCTTCCATAAAGCAAGTGGGCTGAAAGCATCATATATTTTACTTTACCGATATTTTTGGCTTCTTTGATTAATGATTTTCCTAATCCCGTTTCTTTGGCAATCATTCTTAAAATTTCAGGAAAAAGCGGAGATTCTTTGCGCAAAGAGTAACAAACTTTATTCCCCTGTTTTTCTCTCTTAAAAAAACCTGCCTTGTATAGTCGGTCGAGTTCTCTTCTGACAGCATTTATTTCTTCATCTACCTGTCGCGTAATTTCTCTTACGTGAAACCTCTCGGTCAAATGGGTAAAAAAAAGAGTTAAAATCTTCACCCGTGTTTTCGAAATAAAAATTTCTTCTAACATTTTTTCCCTCCCTTAGATTAAATTATTTAATATGAGATGGCTGTTCCATTGGGCAACGCTTCGATCCATGTTCTCCCGCGATTAAATTGTATTTCGCCACCTAAAGAATCATAAAATTTAGTTCTGCCGAGACGGCTTTCTTTTTTCCACGTACCTTCTTCAACCTGACCATCTTTAAAAATCAACGCCCTACCTTCACCTACGGTTTCGATAATTAAGTGCCCTGAAGAATCTCCGGAAGAATATTGATTAACAAACTCAATGGCCACATTTTTCGTATTAATTGTTTTCCCGGAATTTTTATCTTTTTGCTCTATTCCTCCATTATAGCGGTTATAAACATTTTCTTGCGGCTGATAAACCCACTTCACATCATACAAACTATCCCCCCCCGCACCAAAAGAAAAACTTACTTCCTGTTTTAATGCTCTCTCTTCTTTGGGTAATTCGTCCTCAAACTGCCAGATGTCGAATTTATCAAACTGGTTAAATCCCTCTCTAGTGGCCTCATCCCATAACTTTTGGATGGTTGAATATACGTTGTGCGGAGCAATTTTGTCTGTTCCTCTCCAATAGGTTGGCGACCCGAGGGAAAACTGATCTAAGTCTCTGATCCCATATTCAACAATTTTCCCGAGAGCATTGGTCGGACCGGCCAGAGAAGCTCCTCCCACATGAGCAAAAAGAGCATTAAACTCGGAAACCCAATCTAAAAAATAGATGCGCGCCGAACGGACAGATCCCACCTCTTCGGCATCTTCTTTTGAATAAAAAGCGAGAAAACGGGTGATGCCTCCCTCGGCTAAAACCTCATAAACTAAATCAGCTTTATTCAAACCCGCCTGCGGTCTGGCATCAAAATGATTGTCAAAAACCACTGCCAAGACTGAACGGGAGGTTATTTTATTATATTCAGCTTGGGTCACCAAAACTCCATCTAAAGGATTCACCTTATCTTTTTTGGCCACCTCGACTGAAGAGCTGGCTTCTGCCGAGGAGGAAGATTCCTGGAAAATATTGGTTGAAGACGCAGTTTCGCTCCATTTCCCAAAGCCTAAACCTTTAAGCAGAAAATAAATTATTAAACCCAGAGCAGCCAGTCCGACTAATATCAATACCGTTTTTTCCCAAACCCTCAGGTTCACAAACCACGATTTGACGGAATTAAACATCTTCTTTTTTGGTTTTATACCTAAATAACTCCATTTTGCCATAAATTTTTTGCTAAAATTCCTTCTTTTGTGAACAAAATGCCACATTATTTGGGTTCTACTCAACTCCCTTTTTGCATTTTACAGTTAGTTGAGTATATTTTCCTCATCCATAACAACCTTCATTTCTGTATGATGGCTTTTTTGACAGCACTCTCCTCTTCGGCTGAGAAAGTATGTTTCTCGGCCTTTCCCTCTTTGACTGTTTTTGCAAAAAGTCTTGTCTGGTTTCTTCCGTGAAGAGAGGAGATAACTATCCCGTTATTTTTCTTATCCAATAATGCTAAAATAAAACTTTGATCACCGCCTGTTTCCCGAAAAGGATTGAATCTTACAAAACCAATCTTTTGAAAATAGAAGTTGCTTTCCTCTTGAATTCTCTTCATAATCGCCTCTAAATCACCCATTCTTTGGGATACTTTCGCCACTCGGCCAAGATGACTTTCCAGAATCTCTTTAAGTTCTTTTCCGTCGGTTTCATTGAAGAGCTTTTTATAATATTTTTTTTGCCGATTTAATAATATCGTTAAAACAACAAGCCAAATCAATAATAAAAGGAAAAGAATTAACGTTAGATAATTGAAATTTACGTGAGAAAAGTCAAAAATATTACTCATTTGATATTACTCGAGGAACTTTTGTATTCATTAATTGCTATCTTCGTATATTATAGCATAGATATAAAAATTCGGTTTTAAGTTTACGATTTTTCGATTGAAAACATTTATAGTTTGAATTATACCCAAATTACTTCAATTTGCAAAAAATTTTAAGAAATAGGCTGTAATTTGGGGAATACTCAACTTTTTTTGTTTGCAATTTAATTGAGGTTGAGTATATAATCAACCGTAAGAAATGAGAAAAGAGAGGTAAAATGTCTAAAAGAAAGGGCGATAAAGAAGTCACCGCTTTGCGTGCCCAAATTGAAACACTTAAAAGCGAGCTGTCCGAGTTAAAAAAAGTTGAGAGGGGCAACCTCGGCAAAAATAACGAGGGCTTGCGTTATTCAACATTGGATTATTCTAAAAAAATTCAACCGGGATTTCTGCCTTCGCTCCAAAATCACTCAACCGTAAATTATGACCTAAGTTTTATCAAAAAGGATTTCCGCAAGGTACTTTTCCTTTCCCTGATCGCTTTTGGAGTTATCGTCTCTCTAAAGTTTTTACTCCCCCATTTACCTTTATTCCACTGATTTAATTATGATCCCGAAAGCGATATTGCAAAGCTTCGGCGATGTAGGCCGCACTGATTTTTTCCTGATTTTCTAAATCGGCAATGGTTTGAGATACTTTTAAAATTTTAAAATAAGATCTGGCGGACAACCCTAAATTAGTAATTGCTTCTTTTAAAATCAGCAGACCTTCTTTCTCTATTTGGCAATAAGCTTTAATCTCCTTTAAGTGCATTTCGGCGTTGCACATTGCAACCCCGCCATTGAATCTTTTTCTCTGTCTTGCTCTGGCATTTTCTACCCTTGCTCTAACTTCAGAAGAGCTTTCTATCTTTTCGTTCTCACTGGTTAATTTTTCAACTTTAACCGCCGGAACTTCAACTTGCAGATCAATTCTGTCCAAAATCGGTCCCGAAATCCTTTTTTGATAACGCGTGATTTGCGATGGCAGACACTGACAAGCTTTTTTTGTATCCCCCAGATAGCCGCAGGGACAAGGGTTGGCGGCGGTAACGAGCATAAAACGTGAGGGAAAAAAACAACTAGCTTTGGCTCTGGAAACCGTAACCACCCCATCTTCCAAAGGCTGGCGCAAAGATTCTAAAACTGCCCGCGGGAATTCGGGAAACTCATCCAAAAATAAAACACCGCGGTGAGCCAAAGAAATCTCTCCGGGCTTGGGGTTTGAACCTCCACCGATTAAACCTACGTGTGAAATAGTGTGGTGAGGAGAACGAAAGGGACGGTTCAGAATCAAGGGCTTGTCTTTGGGAAGAAGACCAGCTGTAGAATAAATTTTACTAATATCCAAAGCTTCCTTGAGGCTTAGTTTTGGTAAAATTGAGGGTAGACTGCGCGCCAGAAGCGTCTTTCCGGCTCCGGGTGGACCTTTTAAGGCTAGGTTATGACCCCCAGCTGCGGTAATTTCCAAAGCTCTTTTGGCTTGTTCCTGACCTTTAATTTCTTTTAAATCAAACTCAAATTCTACATTGAGGTTGGAATATTGTTCATAGTCTAGAGGTATCTGAACTTCAATTTTTTTCTGGTCAGTAAGGTGGAGAGATAAATCGTTGAGGCAGGAGACGGGATAAATTTCTATTCCCGCAATTAAACTGGCTTCCCTGGCGTTTTGCATCGGCAGATAGATTTTTTTAAAGCCCTTCTCTTGAGCTAGGAAAGTATAAGGAACAGCCCCGCGAATACTGCGCAAAGAACCATCCAGTGAAAGCTCGCCCAAGATGAGACTATGCGACAAATCCGCCTGCAGTTGGCCTGAGGCAATCAGAATTCCAATCGCAATCGGCAAGTCATAAGCCGGTCCTTCTTTGGGCAGATCAGCCGGTGCCAAATTGATGATGATGCGCTTCACCGGAAAAGTGGCGCCTGAATTTTTGATGGCGGATTTAACTCTTTCTTTAGCTTCTTCAACAGCTTTATCCGGTAATCCCACAATACCAAAATAGGGCATGCTAAATGAGGCAACGTCAACTTCTACCTCAATCAGAGTTGAATCAATTCCAACTAAAGCAGCTGAATAAATTTTAGCCAGCATAATTTTCAAAAACTTTGGTCTAAATCTTGGAAAAACCGAGATCTTTCCCGAACAGAAGGACTATAACATAAATTGTCTTAAAAAGAAAGAGAAGAAAAAAGAGAAGATTAGAAATGATTTATCGGAGTTAGAAACCAATCAATAGCATCCACTTTCGGGACGATAAGTGACGGTTAACCTTATATCATCGCCGCCGCCGCCCTCCCACACACCATTTGGCCCGGCCGAAATGAGATAAGAATCCCCGCAGTTTGAATTGACATCATTATCATCATAACAATAAAAATGGCCCCAGGGATCTTGCGGAATAGCGCTTTTTAAATACGGCCCGGACCAGTTGGCGCCATCGTTGCTACGCAGAGCTTCAATCGCCCGATCCCATTGGGTTTGTCCCCAGGCAGCCCAAGTGCCGCAGGCGCAGGCTGAGCAACAATCTCCGCGCGGAGGGAGTTCTCCAACATCGATTTTATAAGCATTCATCGCTTTGTCAATATTTTCAATATCCGCTTTGGCTTTGGAAATCCTGGATTTTGTCAGAGTTGAGTTGAAAGAAATAACCACAATTGAGGCCAAAATACCGATGATGACCACTACCACCAGAATTTCGATGATCGTAAACGCTTGTTCGTCCGAATGGTTTGATTTTGTCGTCATAACTTCTTACAATTTAAATGTCTTCGTTCCTAAAAAACCTTAATTGGTTTAGCGTATAGATCCGCCAGGCAAGCGGACAGGCATACCTTAATGAATCTCCATGAGCTTGATACTCATGGTATCTTCTTTTGCTCGCTTACGCTCGCAAAATAACATGGTTTCTAATAAGTTTGTCTATGATTTTAAGTATATATGAATCTACGCCCTGTATCAAATATTATACCCATAAACTTAATATTATGCTAACGCCAGCCAAAGGTTAGAAATCAAATAAGTTTTGAACGCGGAAAGGTTGATAATACAATTTATATGGCCTGTTAAGAAAGAAAAAGGAAAGCCTGGAATAACACGGTGAGGAGTAATATTACTCCAGGCTTTCGAGCTGCAGTGCCCAACTTCTGACCATCTCTTACGGATCTTCACGCTTAAGGTAGCGTAGCGCTAACTCGGCGGGGTGAACACCCAAAAGTGCTGCCAGTGGTGCAAAATTGCGGCCATAGCCATCGCTGACGGCAGTCGGCGGATTTGAGCTGCATAGAACTTCCGCAAGTCTCTCCGGACGATCAATCCTGTGTGGTTCATGGGAGCCGACTCCCTCGATCGTTACGTAACTTGGAAAAACCCAATGCAGAAGTATGAGCTGGGTCTCGACAACCTGCAGTGCATTTTTCCAAAAGTTCAGTTGACTTTTGAGTCTCCATCTCACAAGCAGTTTGTACCACTTAGTGAGGGCAATCTGCTTCTCGAGCGCGCAGACTATCGCCTGGCTCACATGCTCAAGAACGTTGAGCGCGTCGATCTGGTCACATGTGTTGAGTTGCATGGCGTCTGTCTCCCTTCTGCTGGAAAATGATGGACTACCACTCCTTGCGCCGTGGTATACTTCCCGCCGACTCCCTGCCTCGCCGGCAGGCGGGGGAGGGTCGGCGAGTTCGCAATTATTCGATTCATCCACGGATGAAGTCAGTGGTTTACTCGGATGGTTATAGATTCCCACGGGCAGGAGCCCGTGGTTCTCTGAAATCACGGGGTCTCCGCCTATTCGGCGGGCGACTTCGTCGGATATTTTAGAGGATCCATCCACAACCAGGGGGTTGTGGTGCTCTCCTGTGATCATAAAAAACCGACAAGCTCACACTCGCGGTTTTTTGATTCGCCCCTGTAACGTGCTTCGCACGAATTGCAAGCGCTTCATCCACCCGCCAACAACTGCGTAGCTTTGGGCGGGGGGGGTTCGCTCTCTTGAGATAAACACAGTGGTTTTCACCGCTGACCATCCGGAGGTGTTTATTTTCTCTTTTCTCCTTCTTGTCTTTATTGAAGATGGACTTTATTGGGCGCAATTAAAAAGATGGGCGCAAAAAATCCACAATTAAAGGTTTAAAGAAATGGCGCACGCGCATATATTGAGTAAAAGACAATTTTGGGAATACGATGGAAGAAACGATAATATAAAGAGGCGTGTGAACAGTTTTGATCCGCGGTATTTTTGTTTGATCCTTGATCACTCTAGTAAACGTTCCCTCTGGGCAGAGTTTGATTATGAGTGGATATTTAAATTTATCATATAGGCTGTTTTGTGTAAAGCAACATTTTTTGCTATAATACGTTTTACCTTTCAGGAAGCAGGGCGATTGCTCCGCCAATCCGCCAGCTGGCGGAGGCGGGGAGGAAAGTCCAGACAGCGCAGAGCACGGTATCCGGCGTAAGCCGAAACAGGCAACTGCTAGTTAGAGCAACAGAAACGTCTCCGCCGAATCGGCGGATTGAAACGGGCAATCCTTACCGGCTGCAACCGCATGACACTCAAAAAAGGCTGCTCGCCTTGAGTGAAAAGAAGGGCATCAGACAGATAATCGCCTGAAACAGAATCTGGCTTACTCGCTTCCTGAAAGGATTTGGAATGTAGCAGGCTATATTGGGGCTTGACCCTTATAAAAAGTCTGTTTGACCAATCAGCTAGAATGGAAGTTCATTCGGGGCGTATCATAATTTATTGGAAAGAGTTTAGAAAGACTTTTCCTAGTCTACTGCTTGCGGTGTTCAAGATAATCTTCAAGGATAGTAAAGCAGACTGCCATCACCGGAATTGAAAGTAAGACGCCGGTAACTCCCATCAATTTCCCTCCGATTAAAATGGCCAGAATGACAATCAGAGGATTCAGGTCTACTGCTGAAGACATAATCTTCGGAACAATAAAGGCATTCTCCGCTTGCTGAACTAAAATGTACCAAATCGCTGTTAAAAGGGCCAAAATAGGAGAAGAAACCAAAGCCACTAGAATAGCAGGAATGGCTGAAATGATCGGTCCGATGTTGGGTATAATTTCCAGAAAACCGGCAATAATCGCCAAGGGAAGGGCAAAATCAACGTGCAGAACTGTCAATCCAATCCAGGATAAAAAGCCCACGATGAAACATAAGAATGCCTGCCCTCTTAACCATGCTCCAAGCTTAGTTTCAATTTTTAAGATTAAATTAAATATTCTCTCTTGAGAGCCGGCCGGAAATAGATTGATGAACTGCTTTTTCAAATCCCTTTGCTCCAGCAAAAGATAAAAAGAAAACACACTTACGGCTACAATTCCCACTACTCCATTGACCAATTCAAAGGTGGCATTAAAAAGGTTTGAGGAAAAAAGAGAAAACTGTTGAGAAAGAAGATTTACCAAATCCTGAGAGGCAATGATGATGTTATACTGTTCCCCGCTATTTTTCAAAAAGCTGAAAGTGGGAAGAAGGTTATTGATAATTGCCGGCAGATTTTTAAAAAAGAGGCCGATTTGGGAAATAAGAACCGGAATTACCACCGCCAGTAACAAACCCACGATCAGAATCATGGCTAGATATGAAAGCATGATCGCCAGGGTGCGCGGCATCTTTTTCTCCAGTTTATCAACAACCGGATTGAGGGCCGACATTAAAATAAAAGCAAAAGCCAAAATAACAATTACTTCTTTAATCTGGTACAAAAGCCATAAAGCCGCCACAACAGCTACAAAAATCAGAATTGAGCGTAAAGAAATTTCGAGTTTGACGTCCTGCATATTATCTATTTTAACTGAGGGTGGACATTATTTCCACCCTCATTTTAACTTATTAAGTCGTTCTTGACAATCGCTCCTTTTTAGGTATTCGCAAATTTCTCTTTCGATCCTTTTTAAAACATCTTGTTCGTTCAGATTAAACCAGCTTATCTCGGGTTGTTTTTTAAACCAGGTTTCCTGTTGCCTGATATAAGCGTGGGTGTCCCATTTCAGCTTCTGAACACATTCATCGATTGATTTTGTTCCTTCGAAATAGGGACGAAATTGTCGGTAACCGATGCTACTCATGACAGGTAAATCCCAGGCGTACCTTTCTTCAAGCAAAGTTTTAATCTCATCCAAAAGACCGTTTCGTACCATCTCTTCCACTCTTCCGTCTGCTTTGGCATATAAAAGCTCGCGCGGTAGTTTAAGGCCAATCCATAAAAATTCCAAACAAGGCTCCTTTGTCTTTTTTGTAATTTGGTAGGGATTTAGTGCAATTTCGATGGCGCGTATAATGCGGCGAGGATTTTGAGGATCAATTCTTTTAGCCAACTTGGGATTCTGGGAAAGCAGCTCATCAAAAAGAGCTTTGGCCCCTTTTTCCTTATAAACTTGATCTAATCGCCGTCGCAAACTCCGATCCGGTTTAATCATCAAGGTATCTATTTTATCAACCAGAGACCTGAGGTAAAACCCTGTTCCGCCGACGACAATAGGGATTTTTTTTCTTTGCCGGAGATTTTCAATTTTCTC
>Ga0210015_1004308_pt1 | contig 12107 bp, 14 predicted proteins | sample CryGeymeta201522_FD_185471 | JGI IMG/M metagenome (GOLD analysis project Ga0210015, IMG submission 185471) | Groundwater microbial communities from Crystal Geyser aquifers in Utah, USA - Crystal Geyser metaG 2015-22 (SPAdes) (version 2) | ecosystem: Environmental > Aquatic > Deep subsurface >... | reverse complement strand
TTTCTCCGCCCCCTGTAAGTTTGCGAGCCCGACCGAAGGGAGGAGCGCTTGTCCACCGAAGTCCGAGTCCCGACGTAAGTCGGGACGAGGACGGAGGTGGAAGCATAACAGAACAATCCAGAAACGGTGGGGACTATTAATATATACCTTTAAAGGGGGTTCAAGGGGGAAGCCCCCTTGAACCCGCCGACTGGCTTGTCCTCCGAAACCCCGACCGAAGGGAGGGGTGAAGGAGGAAGGGAGGCGGGCAACATAACACTTGCGACTGCTCGGGTAAGTAAGGCTGGGAAGTTGAGAGTCAACCGGCGCTTAAGGTCGGCAGGGCGATTGGGATTTCGTCTTGTCGGGAGCAAAAGGAGGGATAGGAATGGTCGTCTGAAAATGCGAGTAGCCGCAAGCGGCTACTTTAAGGTTAGGGGAAATGCCGCCCCCCAGAGGAAAGAAGCCCCAGCACTTAATTCCATCAGCTCTGGTCAACGTTCTTGTGGCATCCTTCAGCTATGGTTTTTACGGCTCGAGATATCGCAAAAGAAAAAGCGAACTATCGCAAGTCGGGAGAAAAGATTAACCGTTGTTTTGTTCACCCGCCTTTGATAAAATAAGTTCGAGCAAGTTTATACAAACGCACCCAAGTCCCGACTTGTCGGGCGGCACGAAGTGCCGCCCAGTGAATTGGAAGGTCGCAATCCTCTGTTTTGATACATCTAAAACTCTCTTTTTTCAAAAAGATTTTTATCATCTCCCCTTTTTTTTCCTAACTTTCTCTCGACTTTCAGTCGAGTGATGCGATTTTATTTTTCCCCGCCTAAAGGCGGGGCTTTGCCCAAAAGCAATTGAAAAATCAAGAAAATATTTCTGATTTTTCTTTGATAATAATGACTCCTTTATCTAATACTGACTTAGTATGGATTATCAGATAAATAAAACTGATCTTGTTATTGAAAATCAAAAATAGAGGAGTAATATTTTTATCAAATAACATGAAAAGTCCTACCTACTTTATCTATGCCAGAAAGTCGACCGATGATGAGGAGCGTCAACAGCTGTCAATTCCGGCTCAGCTTGACGAGTTAAAAAGCTTTGCTCAAAAAGAAGGCTTAACTATTATTGATACTCTAATCGAAAGTAAAACAGCTAAAGTCCCTGGCAGAGAATTATTTAATGGAATGATTGAGAGGATAAATAACGGAGAATCACAAGGAATATTAGCATGGCATCCTGACCGTCTTGCCCGTAACGCTGTTGACGCCGGTCAAATCGTTCATTTACTTGATACGAATAAACTAGTTGATCTTAAGTTTCCGACTTTCTGGTTTCAAAACACTCCTCAGGGACTTTTCATGTTATCAATCGCTTTTGGTCAAAGCAAATACTATGTTGACGCCTTATCTGTTAATACCAAAAGAGGCCTTCGCCAAAAAGTCAGATTAGGTTGGATGCCTGCTCAAGCTCCCAGAGGCTACCTTAATGAAAGATTATCAAAAACCATTGTCAAAGATCCTAAAGAATGGAAGCAGATAAAATTGTTATTTGAATACTATTCCCAAGGTACTCATACTTTCTCTGACGCCTCTGACTTTTTGTCGAAGAACAATTTTAAATCTTCATATGGTAATAATTTAAAAATTGATGCAGTAAAAAGTATATTGAAGAACCCTTTTTACTGTGGCCTCTTTTGGTATTCCAAAGAACTCCACCCGGGCAAACATGAGCCAATCATCTCAAAGAAACTTTATGACACGGTTCAAGAAGTTTTAACTTTAAGAAGTAGACCCCAAACCAAAGTAAAGATTCCCAAACCTTTTACCGGTCTTATCCGTTGTGGAGAATGCGGAATGATGATAACCTCAGAAGTCCAAAAAGGTTATCTTTACTACCGCTGTACCAAGAAATCAAAAACTCATGATTGTCAGCAACCCTTTATCCGCGAAGAAAAACTTCTTGAACAGATTAATAGTCATATCAATCAAGTTTCTTTGAGAACGGATTGGGCAGATAAAATGCTAGCCAAATTAAATAAAGAAAAGGACGATATTTCCCAATCCGTTATGGTAGCCTCCAAAGAGCTTAAAGGTGAGTTATCCGGAATCAGCAAGAAAATAAATTTTCTTCTTGATTCTTTTTTGGATCAGACGATATCCCGTGAGGATTATCTTCTCAAAAAGTCCCAGCTTATCTCAAAAAAGAAAACTCTTGAGGAAAAACTTCTGGCTCTTTCGAGGCGACCATATGATTGGCTCGAACGAATGAGAGATTGGATAGTTTCCGCTCTACGAGCGGATAAAATCGCATCGGATAATAAAAATCTTTTTCAAAAAAGAGAGTTTCTTATTAAGTGCGGCTCGAACTTAACCCTGAAAGACAAAACAGTCGATTGCGACCTTCCAGATCACTGGGCGGCACTTCGTGCCGCCCGACAAGTCGGGACTTGGGTGCCGAGGGTCAGAGTCGAACTGACATCTGGGGTTTTTCAGACCTCCGCCGTGACCACCTTGGCTACCTCGGCAATGTGCGCTGGGATGGGATCGAACCATCGACCTCATGTTTATAAGACATGTGCTCTAACCACTGAGCTACCAGCACTTAATATTCATGAATTATATCAAATAAAGTGGACCTACCGAGAATTGAACCCTGCCTGCCGGCAGGCAGGTCGGATCTTTAAATTTCTAAAGTGGACTCGAGGGGAGTCGAACCCCTGATTTCCGCAATGCGAATGCGGCGTTCTACCAGCTGAACTACGAGCCCTGGTGCACCTGGGGAGAATTGAACTTCCATCTTAGGTTCCGGAAACCTACATTCTGTCCGTTGAACTACGGGTGCAAAAAAACACTACCCTTTTATTGCCTGTATATTTTTATATTATACAGCCGCCAATCCAGATAGTGTTTTTTGTTTTTAAAATCTTGGTCTATTATCTCGTCTAAAACCGCCTCCACCGCCTCGATAACCTCCGCCGGCTGGCCGTTCTTCACGAGGTCTAGCTACATTAACAACGATTTGTCTTTCTTCAACGGTCTTTCCGTTCATTTCAGCAGCGGCTTTTTCAGCAGCAGCTTCATCGGCAAAGGTAACAAAACCAAAGCCTTTTGATCGGCCAGACATTCTATCAGTGATAATCACAGCTTCAACTACTTCTCCATAAGAAGCAAACATTTCCTTCAAGGAATCATTAGTCATAGTCCATGGAAGATTTCCTACATAAAGTTTTTTCTTATCCATATTTATATTTCACCTCCTTTCTTTGTTTGATTTTCATTAGATATTTTCATTAAATCTTGAAGAAGCTCTTATAAACCGAAACGAAACGCAGTTTAAAAGTAAGTCTTCTCAAACTTTGTATATTATAACATAAATAAAAGTAAAGAGATAATGATTCGATAGATACCAAAAACAACCAAAGAATTTTTCTTTAAGTAATTTATCAACCACTTAATCGAAATATAGGCAAATATAAAGGAAATCCAAAATCCAAAGATCAAAATCCAAATATTATCGAGACTGGAAAAAATAATTTTTCTTGATTGGTAAAGATCAAAGGCGCCGGCGGCAAAAATTGTCGGAACTGCCAATAAAAACGAATAAACAGCCGACTCTTCTCTTTTATAACCAAAAGCCATCATTCCCAACATCACTGCTCCAGCCCGGGAAACGCCGGGAACAACCGACAATGACTGTACCATTCCGATCACGACCGCGTCAAAAATGGTTAATTGAATTATTGATTTTTTAAGAACAATCCTTTTGTTTTTTACTAAATATTCAAAGACTATAAATAATAATCCGACAGAAAAAAGAGAGCCGATAATTAAATAAAACGATTCGAAAAAAATATTTTTTATTACTTTGTGTAAAAGAAAACCAACTATCGCTGTTGGGATAAATGAGATTAAGACGCTTTTTATTATCTTAGGATTTTTCAATATATATTGTATATATATAAAGACAACGGCCAAGATTGCTCCCGACTGGATAAAAACTTCAAAAAACTTCTGGAATTCTGTTTGGGAAATGTTTAATAATTTTGAAGCAATAATTAAATGAGCAGTTGAAGAAATTGGCAGAAACTCTGTTATTCCTTCAACAATTCCTAAAATAAGAGCCTTGAATAAATTCATTAAAATATTCTACATTATCTTTGAGGTTCGAAGATACTTTTTTGAGACAATCGCCTGGGGCCCTTTTGGGGTGAGGCGGTCGAAAAAAACGGTATCGAGAACCTAAATAGGGTATAATTGTTCAATGAAAGTAGCTTTGATACACGATCAATTGAGAGAGTTTGGCGGAGCGGAAAGGGTCTTAGTCGCTTTAAAAAAAATCTTTCCCCAGGCAGATGTTTACACAACAACTTTTGATTTAAACTCTTTAGGCTCTCATAAAAATTTAGTTAAGAACTGGAAGGTCAACGTTTCCTGGTTTGGAAAAATACCCATTTTAAACCGCTTCTACTCCCCTTTTCGTTTTTTAACTCCTTTAATCTGGGAAAGTTTCGATTTTTCAAAATATGACTTGGTAATTTCTTCATCAGGTAGTTGGATGTCAAAGGGAATTAAAACAAAAAAACCCACTCTTCATATTTCCTACGTCCATCATCCGCCCCGATATCTTTACGGTTACGAAACTGCCATTGAATGGCAAAAATATTGGCTTGTCAGAATTTATGCCTATATTGTTAATCATTTTTTGCGCATCTGGGATTTCCAATCATCGCAACGGCCAGATTATTCCAATCATCGCAACGGCCAGATTATTTAATTGCCAACTCCGAAGAAACGCAAAGACGAATTAAAAAATTTTATCGCCGAAATTCCATTGTTATCTATCCGCCAGTAACTATTCTTTCTGGTCACTCTCAGGGTGTCCAGAAACAGAAAGGACACCCTAAGGGTGACCACTATATAACCGTCTCTCGTCTCGCCCGTGCCAAACACATTGACGTTCTAATAAAAGCGGCTAATAAACTTAAATTTAATTTGAAAATCGTCGGTACTGGCCGCGACGAAAAATATCTAAAATCAATTGCCGGACCAACAGTTGAATTTTTAGGTAATCTTTCTGATCAAGAATTCAAAAAAAAATTTTTAAATGCTAAAGGTTTTCTTTTCGCCTCAAAAGACGAAGAGTTCGGCATTGCTCCGGTTGAAGCAATGGGATACGGTCTACCGGTCATTGCTTATAATTCGGGCGGAGTTCCTGAATATATTAAAAACGGAGTTAACGGATACTTATTTAACCAGCTGAATGAGAATTCTTTAGTTGAAAAAATTAACGAGTTAACTCGTTTAGGTGGAGAAAAGTATTTAGAGATGAAAAAAGAAGCCAGAAAAACAGCTGAAAGGTTTGGTGAAAAAAGATTTGAAAGAGAAATTAAAAGTTTTATAAAAAAGGTCCTTCCTTATAAGGTCTGACCTTATAATGTATGTCCCATGCCAGAACTTCCAGAGGTTGAAACAATAAAAAGAAAACTTACGCTGGATATTATTGGTAAAACTATTTCTGAAATTGAGATTCTTTCCCCGAAAAACTTCATCGGTAATAAAAAAGATGTTATCGGCAATAAAATAATTAAGGTTAATCGTTATGGTAAAGTTTTGGTTTTTGGACTCATTAATAAAAAATTTCTTAACATTCATTTTAAGTTATCGGGCCAAATGTTGTTTTCGAAAAATGCTAATAAAGCAGTCTTCAAAAATACTATTCCTTTTACAAAAGGCAAAACAATGCCGGCAAACACCACAAGAGTAATTATTAGATTTACAGACAATAGTGGCTTGTTTTTCAACGATCTCCGCAAATTCGGCTGGATTAAAGTTAGCGATCAACCGCTTATTCCAAAAGGTATAGATGTTTTATCTAAAGAATTTACTTTGAAGAAACTAGTTCAACTAATTTCAACTAGTTCCCGACCAATTAAACTATTTTTGATGGATCAAGATAAAATAACCGGCATCGGCAATATCTATGCCAACGATTCTCTTTTTCTTGCTAAAATTCACCCATTACGAAAATCAAAAACATTAACAGAAGAAGAAATTAAAAATCTTTATAAAGCAATTTCAAAAGTCATTAACGAAGGTTTGAAGGACCAGGGTTCCTCCGGCGCCGACGAGGCTTTTATCCTCCCTGACGGATCAAAAGGCCAACATCAAAGACATTTCCTTGTTTATCAAAGGGAGGGAAAACCTTGTATAAATTGTAAAATAACCATCAAACGCATCAAACACTCAGGCCGAAGCAGTTTCTTCTGTCCGAAATGCCAGAAATAGTATAATTTATTTATGATTAAATGTACTTTTGAAGATGATGGAAAGGGATTACTCCGTCACGCGGTCGTTGACATGCTTGTTATCAAAGATAATCAAATTCTTCTTGTCAAAAGGGCGCCTCACCTGACAAACGGAAACAAATACGCGCTCGTTGGCGGATTTATGGAAAGAGATGAAACGTCAAAACAGACTGCTTTACGGGAGACTATGGAAGAAACAGGATATAAGGCCGAAATTATAGATTTATTTCGCATAATAGATCATCCGAATCGGCGCGGTGAAGATCGGCAAAATATTTCTTTTGTCTATCTGGTTAAACCTTTAGAAAAAACTGGAACATCAGATCGTGAAGTCAAAGAGCTTAAATGGTTTAATCTAGATAAACTGCCAACCCCTGAAGAATTTGCTTTTGACCATCTGGAAAATATCCAGCTTTATCTTCAGCACCTAAAAACTCCTTTTACTCTTCCGATTATCGGTAAGTAAAAATTATTCGTAGCGGATTGCTTCAACCGGTTCGAGGTTGGCGGCTTTCCGTGCTGGGAAAACACCAAAAGTAATTCCAATTGCTGATGAAACTCCTAAAGCAATAAAAACTGTAAAGAAATCAATATAAGCGGGAAAAAACTTTTGAGCAAAAAATATTCCTAGATAGGCAAGGGCTATACCTAATATTCCCCCAATTGATGATAAAAGCACCGCCTCGGCTAGAAACTGGGAAAGTATATCTGATTTCCTCGCACCAATTGCCCTTCTAATTCCTATTTCTTTGATGCGGTCAGAAACCGTCACGTACATAATATTCATAATGCCGATTCCACCTACGAGAAGAGAAATGGCTGCTATTGCCACCAAAACTAAATTCAAAACAGAGAAAATCGACGTGATCGCTGACATCAGTTCTGTCGGTTCAACTATACTGAATTCTTCATCTTTATATCTTTTCAAAAACTCTTTTTTTATATCTTCTTTTACTTGGGAAACGTAATTTTCGTTTTCTACTTTGACGGAGAGTCTAAAAAACTTTTTATCTGGATTAAAAATAAATCCTGTTGTGTAAGGAGCAAAAAGATAACTATCATAGTCAAATCCTCCCATTCCCCCTCCTCCTTTTGATTTAGTCACTCCGATAATGGTAAATTTAACATCATCTATGGTAATTTTTTTTCCGATTGCTCCTTCATCAGATCCATAATAGTCTTCTGCGATCTTGCTTCCCACCACCACCACTTTAGCTTTTTTGGAAACGTCAGACTTGTCAAAAAATCTACCTCTATCAACCTCAAGCCCCATAATATCGGAAAATGTTTCCGAAGAAAACATAATGTCGCCAAAATCTTCCTTTAACAATCCTTTAATTTTTGTTGATTTAAAGGCAAGTGGGGCAACACCGATAACGTTATTTATTTTTTTTAGAGTCTGTAAATCTCGATCGTCAAATCGACCGGCAATAGATGAAACACCACCAGTAAAACTACCAATCGTCAAATCGACCGGCAATAGATGAAACACTGCCAGTAAAACCACCACCTGACAAAACTCTCCCTGGTACTAAAAAAAGAGAGTTCTTACCCATGGCTTCAAACTGGTCAGAGATATATTTTTTCAGACCCAACCCTAAAGCAATGAGAACCACTACGGCAAAGACACCGATTAAAATTCCTAAGGAAGTTAAGAATGTTCTTAGTTTATTTCTGGAAAAGTCATCAATGGCTGATCTGAAAATAAAAATTAAATTTTTCATATAATCTCTCCGTCTTTAATGTTAATAATTCTTTTTGCATAAGCAGCAATGTCTTTTTCATGAGTAACTAGAACAACGGTAATTTTTTCTTCCTTATTTAATTTTTCCAATAGCATCATGATTTCATGACCGGTTTTGCTATCTAAATTTCCAGTTGGTTCATCAGCTAAAATTAACTTCGGTTTCATCATCAAGGCTCGGGTAATAGCAACTCGCTGTTGTTGACCTCCTGAAAGTTTATTTGGATATGAATTCCGTTTTTCTGACAGTCCAAAATCATTTAAGATGGATTCAGCTCGATCATTGGGATCAAAATCTAGTTCTTTCCGGCAGTAAATCGAAGGCAACATGACGTTTTCCAAAACCGTCAGCTTATTAATTAAATTAAACTGCTGAAAAACAAAGCCGACGAATTCGTTGCGAAGTTTCGAAAGGTCGTCGTCGGAAATTCTGGAGATTTCTTTATTGTCAACGTAGACTTTACCTGTTGTTGGTTTATCCAAAAGTCCTACAATATGCATCAAGGTTGATTTACCTGATCCTGAAGGTCCCATTATCGACACGAATTCTTTTTCCTTTATCTCGAGACTGGCTTTTTTTAAAGCGTAGAAAGTATATTCGCTATCAATAATATATTCTTTTGAGACATTAACCAATTTAATCATAAACAACGTCTCCAACCTCTAAGCCATTTTTAATCTCTACCTTGCTGTTAAATTCTTCTCCGCGCTTGACATAGATTTTTTCCTTATTGCCTTTTTTTTCTCTTGTTACATAGTTGCCTTTACTGTCCTTTTTAACAAACTGTATTGGCACAGATAAAACGTTTTTCTTTTCACTCAAAACAAAACTAACGTCTCCTGTCATTGCTAATTTAAGAGGCAACTTTTGGGTTTCTTTATCCAGGGTTAATCTAACTTCATAGACCGTTCCTGTCTCACCTGTCTTTGGAGAAAATGATATATAATCGATAACGCCGGTAAAGGTTTTATCTGGATAAGCGTCGAAAATTATCTCTCCTTCTATTCCTTTTTTAAGTAAAACTACGTCCGACTGCTCAGCGGTAACCGATAGATAGATAGTTTTTGGGTTAACTATGTCAAATTCTGCTCCAGCCGGAGTGATATTAACGCCCGGATAAAGAATGTCAATATGAGTCACTACTCCTTCAATCGGCGTCCAAAGATTAGCGTACTCAATAGTAATATTTTGATACTCGACATCCAAAACAGCATTGTTAAGATTGTACTGATTACTTTCCAAAACCCGCTTTACCTCGTCTCTTATGCTTTGGCTTAGAGCATATTGGTCGTTCCAATTATCGTCTTTAGTCTGCTCAAAAGTATTTCTTTGAATTGCGTAACTATTCAAGTATTTAGTCAAACGATTTTTTAAATCACGTTGGTCTAAAGAAGCAATCGTCTGATATTTTTTAACATAGTCCCCTTCTTTCACTCCCATCCAAGCCAACCGCCCCGAAGTTTGAAATTTCAAGGCGACTTTTTCATCGGCATCGATTTCTCCTGATAAGGTAAGAGTTTCTTGTAAGGTTTCTTTTTTTATTTTATATGTTTGGGGTCTTTTATCTTTGTTAGCTGGAGCTGATTGATTACGAATAAGAATAACCGCTAAAACTATAATCACACCCAAAACTAAATACCAACGTTTTTTAAAAAACTTTATCATAGGTATGGTTTCCAGTCAGCGATCGGCATCACATTGTAAATCATAAAGTTCCAGGCATAGAGATAAACCGCCAAGAGAATGATTATACCAACTATCAAAAACTTTTTCGAAGTAAAAAACTTTTCATAAGCGATTAACGCCATTGGCCATAGGGGTAAAGAGTAGCGGCTGATATCTCTATGCTGGATAAACAAGGCAGCGATATAAAAAACCAGAGAAAAATAAAACAGGCTTCTTTGTTTGATATTTTTTAGAGAAAAAATTGTTAGCCCATAAAGGAAAAAGTAAAAAACTACATCTTCAAGCCAGGCTGTTCCCACCCAAGGTTTTTGGAAGTTAAAAACTGAAAAGGGGAAAACCAGATGGAGGTTGTCTCCCGAATGAAAGTAGGCAAAAAAATCACCATACTGCTTCCAAAATATCCCAAATGCCCCTAACAACCCTAAGGGAATAAGAATGATCCCTAGCCACTGCCAATTGGTTTTTTTCTCTTTAATTAATCTTTCGACAAACACCAAACAGTAAGCGCCAAAAAGTAATATTCCTGGCGTTTTTGTTATTGCTGCCAATCCGCCAAACAACCCAGCCAATAGATATCTTTCCTTTTCAAAAAAATAAAACGAGCCTAAGATTAAGAGAATAAACAGGCTTTCTGGAGCACCAACAGACCTAACCACCAAAAACCGGGGAAGAAAAAGGAAAACTGCCGTTAGTAATAAAGGTTTTTTCGTCAACTTAAACTTTTTCAGAAAAAAGTAAAAAAATAGGGTTAACCCAACTGTCGCCAAAAGATTGGCGATAAGCATAGACTTCAAATATCCCCCAAAAACCCTAATCTCCCTAACTACCCTAATTAACATCGGATAGCCGGGTAAATGAGCCGCAAAATACTTTGGAGGAATGCCAATCTCTAAAGATTTAGGATTGTATAAAGTCTTGGCAGGGATAATATATAACGGCCCGTCATAATGGCGATAAACATAGTCAAAACTCGGCTGGCTGATTTTTAGTCCAAACCAACTGTTGGCCTTAAGAAGAAAAGGTGACCAGAGCACTAAAGTGGAGAGAAAAACTACCAGAGTTAAGGTAAAATAAGGATATATGCGCCGCATACTAAATATTGTAGCAAAGAATTGGCTCTTGGTGCTAATGTTTTTTTGCGGAATTTTTTTAAGATTTTATCGCTTTTCCGATTTTGCCACCTTTTTAGGAGATCAGGGACGAGACGCCATCGTCATAAAAAGAATGCTTACCTTCGAACACCTGCCGGCCATTGGCGCTCCTACCTCAGTTGGTCAAGTCTATCTTGGTCCTTTTTACTACTATTTTATCGCTCCCTGGCTTTTACTTTTTAAATTTAATCCCTTAGGATTAACATTCGGCGTCGCTTTATTTTCCAGTCTGTTTATTCTCATTAATTATTTTATTGTCAAAGAACTTTTCGACAAAAAAGTTGCCCTGATTGCTGCCTTTTTAACCAGTTTTTCTTATGTCTTAATCGATCTTTCCCGTTTTTCCTGGAATCCCAATCTCCTGCCTTTGTTTTCTCTTCTGACGATTTATTTTTTTATCAAAGCCTTAAAAACCAAGAAAAAACTTTTCTATCTTTTATTTGGTGCTTTTCTTTCTTTTTCTTTCCAGCTTCATTACTTGGCTCTGGCTCTTTTTTTACCGATTATAATCCTTGCTCTTCCTAAATTAATTTCTAAATTTCCTTATTTCCTTATTTCTTTATTTTCTTTTATTTTCTTCTCTTTTCCTCTTATAATCTTTGATCTTCGCCATCAATTCTTAAATAGTAAAAACCTGATCTCTCTTTTTAAAACCTCTTCCTCAATCAAAACCAACCTGTTGAAAAATATTCTCGATACTTTTTCTACTTTAAACCGTTATCTTTTTAATACCAACTTTAGTAATTTAATAAATATTATTCTTCTAATAGCGATAATTATTTTCCTCTTTACTTATCTAAAAAGAAAAAAAGACCAGATCTTTAACTTTCAGCTGATTTTTCTTCTTTCTCTTTTTGTTCTATCACTTTATAGCGGAGAAAAGCATCCTCATTATCTAGCAGTTCTCTATCCTTTTTATATTATTGTTATTAGTGTCTTTTTGTCTACTTTATTGAATAGTTTCTGGGAGAAAATCCTTGTTATTATTTTTTTAATTACCTTTGTTATCTTAAACTTCCAAAAATATAACTTTCTTTTCTATCAAGGAAGTAATCAACTGAAAACTGCTCAAGAAGTTGCCCGAACTATCTTTGATAATGTAAAAAAAAAGGGCTTTACTGTCACTGCTCTTCCCGAAAAGTATTCTGACTCGACTTACAGATACTTTCTCGAGATCTGGAAAAAACGGCCGATTGAAAAAGACTCGCTGGAAAAAGCTGAAGAACTTTTTGTTGTCTG
>Ga0210015_1004307_pt1 | contig 12108 bp, 12 predicted proteins | sample CryGeymeta201522_FD_185471 | JGI IMG/M metagenome (GOLD analysis project Ga0210015, IMG submission 185471) | Groundwater microbial communities from Crystal Geyser aquifers in Utah, USA - Crystal Geyser metaG 2015-22 (SPAdes) (version 2) | ecosystem: Environmental > Aquatic > Deep subsurface >... | reverse complement strand
CCACACCATTCATTAGGGTTAGTCCCACCAATGACATTTATTAATAATTTGAAAATGGAGAGCTGATTCCGAAATGTATGCGACCAGTACACATAGAAGTTGGAAGATACCTGCCTGCCGGCAGGCAGGGAAGTGGGAAGCGGGAAGAAGTTGAAATCGCTCTGGGAAACTGGAGCGATTTTGGATGTATAGCCCACAAGCTGCCTCTTGACAGGAAGAAAAACCCTGATAAAATAGTAGATGTATGGAGTTTATTCAAAGAAAGGTCTATTTTAAGCTAAAAGACCATTTGCACCAACCTGAGATTTCTTTGATTCTTGGCCCAAGGCAATCGGGGAAAACAACCATAATGCTTAAGCTAATGGAAGAGCTGAAGCAAGAAGGAAACGCTTGCGTTTATTTTAATCTGGATGTTTTTGAAGATAAACAATTTTTTCAAACCCAGCACACCCTTTTGGACAAGATAAAACAAACAGTTGGCGAAGGCGACGCGTTTGTGTTTATTGACGAGATCCAACGATTGGAAAACGCGGGACTTTTTTTAAAAGGGCTTTATGATTTAAGAACGGATTATAAATTTATCGTTTCCGGCTCGGGGTCTTTGGAGTTAAAGGCTAATATTATTGAACCGATGACTGGCAGGAAAAGAATTTTTTACTGTCTGCCTCTTTCCTTCTCTGAATTTAGCGCCTATAAATTCGGGTCAGAAATTGACAAGGTTTTAAAGTTGTTGGAAACCGATCCTTTAAAAACAGAAAGGATTGTGAGTGAATATTTATCATATGGAGGTTATCCCCGCGTTGTTTTAGCTTTGACCGAAAAAGAAAAAGTGGAAATTCTCTCTGAAATTTTTAGAAGCTATTTGGAGAAAGATATTCAGCTTTTACTGGGAGTGGAGAAGGCGGAAGCTTTTGAGCTTCTGATAAGAATTTTAGCCAGCCAGACAGGTAATTTTATTAATCGGGCGGAATTAGCGTCAACCTGTGGTATAAATGAAAAAACGGTGGAGAAATACTTGTTTCTTTTAGAAAAAACATTTGTTATTTCTTTGGTTAGACCTTTTTTTAGAAATGCTAGAAAAGAATTGCGGAAGTTGCCCAAAGTTTATTTTTTGGATTTGGGATTTTTATCTCTGGCACAGAAGAAGTTGCCTTCAGGAGAGTTGTCTGGAAATTTTTTCGAGAATGCTTGTTTTTTGCGGTTGAACGAATTGGACACACTGCAGGATATTAAATGTTGGCGTTCTTCCTCTGGGGCAGAAGTAGATTTTATTGTGATTGAACCTGTTGCCGGCAAGCCTATTCCTATTGAAGCAAAACTGACTCCCAAGGATAAGAATTTAGGGAAAAGTATGATTAGCTTTATTTCTCAATATCAACCGACGGAAGCATTTTTTTATACCAAGCAAACTGCGGACAGTTTTGAAAGAAATGGGGTGAAGATAAGCTATTTACCCTACTTCAAACTACCTCGATTTTAATTGAAACTTTGGGTAACCGGGACGATTTTGGTATAATCACCCTGATGAAAGAAATTTATTTAGCCGGTAGCGTGCCAAAAGGAGATAAGGACCAAGAGAATTTTATTGACTGGAGGATAAGATGGGGGCAAGTGTTAACGAGAGTTTTTAAGAATACTCAAATTATTGATCCTTATAACGAGGATTTAGATGAAGGAGATTTTCTTCAGGTGGTCGGAGCAGATTTTGGATATATAAAACAAGCTTCGTTGATTGTAATAAATGCAGAGGAAAAAATTGGTGCGGGTACAGCTATGGAAATGGTTGCGGCAAAATATTTGAAGAAACCTGTCGTAACCGTTCTTCCCAAGAATACACACCATAGACGATCGAATGTAGTCTTCCATGGAAAACTGGTTGAGGACTGGATCCATCCGTTTATCTGGGCTTTTTCTGATTTTGTAGTGGAGTCTGTTGAAGAGATAGAAGGACTTAAAGAGCAACTTGATAGTTGTAAAGTAAAAGACATAACAGTTATTGACCAAGCGATTGAGTACGCAGTTCTTAAAAAGGAACAAGTTTAAAAGAGAGTTTTGAAGCCGTTTTTCTTGTAAATTTCATCAAAACTGAAAATCCCGTCAAGTTGGCTTTTGTATCTTTCCATTAAAGCCATATTATAACAATCGATGTAGGATATACCCCTGCCTTTTTGTTTGAAAAACCATTTTTCTGCCAATTCTAAATGTTCGGGAGAAAGAGAATAAACCGGAAGATCAATTTCCTTCATTTCTTTAACAAAACCGATTGCTTTTGCGTGAGAAATTTTATAGCTTATAACAGTTGCCGCTTCGTAAAGAGTAAAAGGCGAAAGGATGAATTCTACTCCCTTTTTCTGGAGGCTTTCACACAGTTTTAATGCTTTTGAATGGTTTGAATCGTCAGTCTTTGAAATTGCGACAAGGATATCTGTATCAACCAAAACTTCTTTTATGCAGGTGTCTGAATCTGCTTGAGTTGCGAGGGACTTATCGTTTAACAACCTTGATAAGGTCATTTTTGGTAGAGATATTTATCAATGTTTTTAGATAAATCTTTTGGTCCGCTTTTAATACCAAGCCTTGCAAGAGAGCTTAAAGATCTTTGTTTTTTCTTTTTCTTTCTTTCTTCAACAACACCGATAGTAATAAAGCTTCGCAGTAGTTCGGCCATGCTTTTCCCTTGTTTTTGAGCTAAAAATTTAGTTGCTTGATGAATTTCCTCGGGAATATAAATTTGTGTTCTAATCATGATTAAATTATATGTTTGTTGTATATGTCTTGTCAAGCGGCAATAATGCTCCGGGAAACCGGGGCGATTTTGATAGTTATGCAAACAGCAACTCCGAGATTTTTAAAACTTATCTTTTTGTTCTGGATGTTGTAACATCTTAATTATTTGCTATTATGGGTTAAGTTAATTTTTGGCGAGACTGAAATGAAAGAAAAACTGGCAACTTTAATTTCGGGTGGCGGAACCACGATGCAGGCAATAATAGAAGCTTGCCAATCCCATGAAGTGCCGATGGAAGTTGCTTGTGTTGTCTTCAGTAATTCTTCAGCCGGTGGAATTGAGAAGGCAAGAAAATTAGGTATTCCCAATGAAAATATCGTGGTAGTTGATCCCAATAACTTTCGAGGAGGTGATGGTAAGGTAGATCAAGACGGATTTGGCCAGGCAATCCTAAGAGAGTTGCGGAAGAGAGGAACTACGATTGTTGCTCAGAATGGCTGGCTTCCATTAACTCCTAGAATTGTTATAGACGAATTCCCGGGGATGATTTTTAATCAACATCCCGGACCGGTTCCAGAATTTGGTGGTAAGGGAATGTATGGCAGAAGGGTTCATGCGGCAAGGTTAATCTTTGTCAGAATGACCAAAAGAGATTACTGGACTGAAGCAATCGGCCAAAGGGTGAATAAAAATTATGATCAGGGTGTGGTAGTTAAGTCGGCCAGAATCAATATTCTTCCAGAAGACACAGTTGAAGATTTACAAAAAAGAGTTTTGCCGGTAGAACATCAAGTGCAAATAGCTTTACTAAAAGATGTCGCCAATGGAAACATAAAGGAAGAGAAAACACGAGAATTTTTGATAAAACCCGGAGAAGAACAAGTTTTATTTGAAGCTAAAAAAGTAGCCAAACTTTTATATCCTCACGGATAATTTATTATGAGGAAAAGAGGAAGAGAGAAAGAATAATATATGGCAATCTATGAGGTTAGAGTTAGGCAGACAGATGCTGACGTTATCGGTGAGGGAGTATTACATGAAGTTAGACGGACACTTGATATTCCGAAACTGAAGCTCGTAAGAACAGCAAAAGTGTATCGGTTAGAAGGGATTACCAAAAAACAAGTAAAACTTTTAACAAAACAACTTTTTTATGAATCAATTAATCAAAAATTCACTTTAAACTCTCCAATTATCAATGCCCCAGCTCCAGACTATCTTGTTGAAGTGGCTTACAGACCTGGAGTTATGAATCCGGAAGTTGCCTCAATTATTAAATCTGCTAAAGATTTGGGAATAAATTTATTAGCCGCTGATTCTAGTATGGAATATGGTTTTAATGGAAAGATAAAACCCGAAGAAGTTACCAAAATAGTTGATCGACTTTTGGTAAATAAAACAGTCCAAAGAATTGTAACCGTAAAACCACAAACATTATTGATTGCGGGTAAACCAGGACCGGTGACGGTTGTCCAAATAAGACATGCTTCGGATGAGGAGTTGATAGAGTTATCAAAGGATAAGTTATTTCTGAATTTAGAAGAAATGAAAGTGATTCAAAATTATTTTAACCAACTAAAAAGAGAGCCGACTGACTGCGAGCTGGAGATTATTGCTGCCAGGTGGAGCGAGCATTGCGGACATAAAACCTTCAAAGCGAAAGTAATTGTTGATGGTATTGAAAAACTGCCATTGTATACCAGAATTAAAGAAGCCTCTTATCTTTATTTTGGGGATTTGGTTTTATCAGCTTTTTTTGATAATTCCGGGGTGATGAGATTTTATGAAGGTCAGGCAATTTGCGGAAAAGTAGAAACCCATAATAGCCCTTCGGCGATTGAGCCATACGGCGGTGCGGCGACCGGTTCCGGTGGCGTTTTTCGCGACCCCGCAGGAACTGGCCAGGGGGCGGAGATTTTTGCTTCAACCGATATGTTTTGTTTTGCCCCCTGGTCTTTAAAAGAAAATGATTTACCTACAGGTTGTTTACATCCGGATTATTTGCAAAGGAGAGTCGTCAAAGGCGTTGGTGATTATGGCAATCGGATGGGAATTCCCACCAATAATGGTTCTGTCCATTATCATTCCGATTTTAAGGCTAAGCCAACTGTTATCGTTGGTGCCTACGGAATTCTACCTATAAAAAGATCAAAAAAAGGAAAACCTAAAAAAAACGATCTACTTATTATGGTTGGCGGAAAAACAGGTAGAGATGGAATTCATGGAGCGACATTTTCTTCCGGAGAAATGACTGAACGTACGATAAATGTTAATGCTGCCGCGGTCCAAATTGGTAATGCTATTGAGGAAAAAAGAACGTTTGATGCCCTAATCGAAGCGAGAGATAAAGGTTTAATCAGGGCAATTACTGATTGCGGTGCCGCCGGACTTTCCTCAGCTGTTGGCGAAATTGGCGAAGACATTGGGGTAAACGTTGATATAAGCAAAGTTCCTCTTAAATATCAAGGTTTGGCACCTTGGGAAATTTGGTTGTCAGAAGCTCAAGAGCGAATGGTATTGGCTGTAAATCCGGTTAATCTAGATAAATTTATGGATATTTGCCAAAAATACAACGTCGAAGCAACAATTTTAGGAAATTTTGACGGAACTAATCAACTGGCGGTTAACTGCGGAAAGCAAAACGTCGCCAAACTTGATTATAAATTCTTAAAACACGGTTTACCCCAAAGGGTAATGAAAGCTTATTGGAGAAAACCGCATTTTGAAGAAAGAGAAATTGAACCGCCGAAAAATTGGGCGGAGGCAGTAAAAAAAGTTTTAGGCCACGGTAATGTTTGTTCTAAAGAGCCGATTATCAGACGTTATGATCATGGTGTTCAAGGGACCAATGTTTTACCGCCCCTTTCCGGTGTTAATTTAGATGCTCCCAATGACGCGGTTGTCTTGACTCCGATTTTAGGTAAAGATTATGGAGTAGTTGTTTCTCATGGTTTAAATCCGGTTTTAAATAAGATTGACCCTTATGAAGGTAGTAAGTGGGCGGTAGCCGAGGCAATGGCTAACTTTGTTGCCGTTGGTGGCAATCCGAAGGAAGCTTGTTTGATTAATAATTATATTTGGCCGTTTCCCGATGAAGAATCGATGGGATCGTTAGACCGTTCGGTTGAAGCGGTTTGTGACTGTATGCACGCCTTAAAAAGACCGGTGGTTTCCGGCAAAGACAGTCTTTCGTCAACCTACCGAGGTAAAGATGGAACAATTATTAAAATTCCGCCGGTTTTATGTATATCGGTTTTCGGCCGAATTCCAAATGTAAAGCAAACCGTGACTTCAGACATTAAGAAAGAAGGTTCAACCCTTTGTTTGGTAGGAAAGTTAGACGATAATCTTGGCGGGTCAATCTATTATGATACTTCCGGTCAAATTGGCAATGTGGGTCCAAGAATTGATTTAAAAATTTTACCGAAAGTTTTAAGAGAAGTTTATAAAGCAATCAAATGCGGCGAAGTCTTAGCTTGTCATGATATTTCCGAAGGCGGGGTAATTACAACCATTGCGGAAATGTGTTTTGGCGGAAACTGTGGAGTAGAAATTAATATCAACCAATGTCGGCCGGACAGATTTCTGTTTAATGAAACCGCCGGCTGTTTTCTAGTGGAAGTAAAAAACAAATCATCGGCTCACCGTTTATTTAAAGATTTGCCTCATCAAATTTTAGGAAAGACAATCAAAGGAAAAAAAATTCGTGTCCGCCAAGGGAATAAGTTATTATTTACTGTTTCTGTTGACGATTTAAAAAATGCTTGGCAAGCGCCGTTAAAGGGGATGTTTTAAATATGGGGAGGAGAACAAAACCGTCCGTTTGTGTCTTAAAAACCGATGGTATTAATTGTGATCGGGAAACATTGCATGCTTTTGATCTTGCCGGCGGAAAGACCCAATTAGTTCATATTAACGAACTCCGGTCTGGTGAACGCCGTTTAGAAAGTTATGAGATCCTCGTTATTCCCGGCGGCTTTTCTTATGGTGATGATGTTGCTTCAGGAAAAATCTTAGCTTTAGAATTAAATTCCTATTTAGGCGATCAGATCAATGAATTTGTCCAGAGACGGAAAGGTTTAGTCCTGGGAGTTTGTAACGGTTTCCAGGTTTTGGTAAGAACAGGCTTGTTGCCCTTTGGGACTATGGGAGAAATGCAATCGACACTAAGCCATAATGATTCTGGACACTTTGAATGCCGTTGGGTGAATCTAAAAGTAGAAGATAATAACGCTTGTGTGTTTTTAGAAGGAATGAATGGAACAGTTTCTTATCAAGTAGCTCATGGTGAAGGTAAATTTTTTGCTAGGCAGCCAGAGTTAAAGAGAATAGAAGCAGAAAAACTAGTCGTATTCCGTTATTGTGACACATTAGGAAATCCAACCCAAGAATACCCCTTAAATCCAAATGGATCTCTGAATGCTATTGCCGGTATTACTGACCCATCGGGTAGAATTCTTGGTTTAATGCCACATCCAGAAAGATTTGTAAGACGAACGCAACACCCTATTTGGAGAAGGATGCACGATTTAGAGCCACAAGGGCTTCCTATATTTGAAAAGATGGTTAGTTATGCTTCACAAATGTAAAAATTATGAATACAAAAGGAAACAAACCAATAACTTATTCTTCGACAGGTGTTAATTATGACGCAATGGATCCTTTTAAAAGGCTAGCTCAATTAAGAGCGAGAGCCACTTCGAAAAATTTTAATCGTTTTGGAATGAGAGAAATAGAGGCTAGTCGTGGAGAATCTGCTTATGTATGGGAAGAACAAGATGGGTATAGAGCCTTTGTTATTGAAGGTTTAGGAACCAAAAATCGTGTAGCCGATGAAACAAGGAAAATAACAGGAAAAACTCACTACGATGCTATTGCACAAGATACAGTAGCGATGATTGTAAACGACCTTATTGTTGTAGGAGCCGAGCCTCAAGTTGTTAATGCCTATTTTGCGGTTGGTAGTTCTGATTGGTTCTCCGACGAAGAAAGGTCTAAAGATTTAGTTGAAGGATGGGCAAGGGCATGTAATTTGGCTGGTGCAGTTTGGGGAGGGGGAGAAACTCCAACCCTAAAGGGTATTATAGAGCCAGATACAATTGATTTATCTGGTTCTGCTATAGGTATAGTTAGGCCAAAAGAGAGACTGGCCTTAGGAGATAAACTAACCGTAGGTGATGCGATTTTCCTTGTCGAAAGTAGTGGTATTCATGCAAACGGATTAACACTTGCAAGAACTGTAGCTTCAAAACTTCCCGAAGGATATGCGACACCTCTATCAGATGGAGAAAGTTATGGTGAGTCCTTACTTGCCCCAACTCATATTTATGCTGGTCTCGCAAGAGATTTATTTGAAGCGGGGATAGATATTCATTATATGGTTAATATCACTGGACATGGTTGGAGAAAACTGATGAGAGCAAGTAGAGATTTAAGTTATGTGATTGATCAAGTGCCTCAGCCACAACCCGTATTTCAACTAATTCAAGAACAATCTAGAAATAATGATGCTGAAATGTATGGTAATTTTAACATGGGAGCGGGGTTTGCGGTTTTTATGCTAGAAAAAGATGTTGAGTTAGCTCAAAGAATTGCAATAGAAAAATACGGATGGCAGAGTGGAAAAGCTGGATATGTAAATCAAGGACCCAGGCAAGTTATTATTCAGCCTAAAAAACTTACCTTTCGAGGAGAAACTTTAAAAGTTCGGTAATTTTTCTCTTCCTTTTTTAGATTAAGATAATCTAGTTTAAAACAGTGAAATTGAGTTGCTCCGAGAAATCGGGGCGATTTTGGTTTTGTTGACAAAGTATCTCTTGACAAGGTTTGTATAGTACGTAAACTAGGGTAAAGTCAAATTTTAGCCACTTGATTTAATAATCTTTGTATCTGTTTTTCGATTGATAATTTTCGGTAATTATACCTCCAAACATATTCAGCAAGATAGTAAGGCAATCTTTCTCTTCTGATACCCCCTCTTGAAACTAATTGTCTTTTAAGGTAGCCAAAGAATCCCTCAAGGCCGTTGATATGAGTGTTTCCTTGGACGTATTCTTGCTTGGCATGTTCTACCGCTCGGTGAACGAAACCTTTGGTGGCCAAGCCGGTGTATGCTCTCCAAGTATCAGGATGAATAATTGATCCTTTCTTGACCTTGCCTTTAATGATTGGTTCAAGATCTTTTTTCTCAACATCAGCCACAATTTTTGCCCAAACATGACCTTTTCTAGCCAAGATGCCAAACACCGGTTGTTTCGTTGTTCCGCATCCTTTCTTGCTTGGTTTTTGACTTCGTTTGACTTTCTTTCTCTTGTTTTTCCAACTGCCGCCAAGGTAAGTCTCGTCAACCTCAACAATTCCCCCTAGATTCTCTGGTATATCTTTAGCCATCACTTGTCTGACTAAGTTTAAGGCTTTGAGAATCTTGTATTTGGAAATGTCTGTTTCTTCAATAACGACATTAATACTTTGACATCTTAAAAACCATTTTAAAAGAGCTTTCCATTGATATCTGGTTAGACTGATTCCTCCCACCTTAGGAACAAATTCATACCGACAGTTTTGACATCTTAATTTACCTCTTCTAACCTTCCAAAACTTTTTTCCGGAACATTTTTTACATTTAGTCGGTAACATAGCCCCAAGTTTAACATTCTTAGTGGCTATTTTTAAACATTACCCTAGGGAATATAATAGAAAGAGAGTATGTTAACAGAACAACTTAGAAGTTTCCAGTCTGAGGTGCCCGCAGCCAATTTTTCTAAAGGACTTTTAGAAATCAAAGAACTACCCGATTTTGGGCCAAGGACAACTCAGGGAAAAGTACGAGATATTTGGGTAGTAAATAATCAAAAATATGGTCAGGTGCGGATAATGATAACGACTGATCGTACCTCGGCCTATGACCGTCTTATTTGCACTGTCCCAGGTAAAGGACAAGTTTTAAACAAACTTTCTGAATTTTGGTTTAGCCAAACAGCCGATATTGTTCCCAATCATCTTTTGGCGGTTCCTCACCCGAATGTAATGATTATTCGTCAGGCCGAGGCCATGTTGCCAGTGGAGGTAGTTTTACGCCGGTATATGGCCAAAAGTTCTACTTCAACCTCAGTTTATCATAATTATATTGAAGGTGGCAGGAGAAGAATTTACGGTATCGATTTTCCGGAAGGACTGAGAGCTAATCAGGAATTTCCCCGGGGGACAATTTTGACTCCCACTACAAAGGCGGAGACAGGACACGATTTAGAATTAACAGATGAACAAGCACAGAAAATAGTTGACGGCAAATTAGGAGAGGATACTTGGGAAAAGACAAAAACAGCGGCTATGGCGGTTTTTGACCAAGCGTATGCCTATCATAAGAAGCACGGATTAATTTTAGTCGATACCAAATATGAGTTTGGGGTCGATGCTGGTGGGAGAATAATGCTGATAGATGAAATTAATACTCCCGATTCTTCGCGATTCTGGCTGGAGTCTTCATATGAAGAAAGAATGGGTAAGGGGGAAAATCCGGAAAGTTTTGATAAAGAAATTCTTCGTCGTTGGTTAGCGGATCAAGGGTTTAGAGGAGAAGGAAGGGTGCCTGAAGTTGATTCGGCAGTAATTCAAAAAATGAGCGAGGCTTATCGTGAGCCATATCGAATGATTACCGACCGAGAGTTACCAGATAGAGATACCGACAGTTTGCTTTACGATCCTAATTTTATAAGCGCGAGAATAAAAGAGTCTTTAGCAACACTTCAGTCATAAAAATCGGGGCGATTTTGGTTTTGTTGACAAATTATTTCGAGAAGAGTTAATATTTAATTGTGATTGGTTGGATAAAAAGAAATAAACTCTCTTTTCTTCTTCTTTTAGTAGTTGTTTATTTGGTGGTCAAACAATCTTCTGGGGTTAGGCCTCTGTCTCAACCGGCAATGTTGAGTATCGGCGGAGCAGGAGAGGAATCTGTTGCTTTAAAATCAGCACCCTCGGTAAGCAGTCTTTTACCTTCAAGAAATTATACCCCTACAACAGAGACCGACCGCCTCGTGGTTCAAGAATCAAATCTTTCTTTGGTCGTTAAAAATGTTCGCGAATCCTCAGACAAGGCAACTGACTGGGCCAAAAGTGTTGGCGGGTACATGGTTTCTTCTTCTCTAAGCCAACCCGAGGAAGCACCATATGCTTATGTCGTTTTAAGAATTCCTGCCAAAGATTTGAAGCCGGCAATCGAATATTTTCGCTCGCTGGCGATCAAGGTTTCTTCTGAGAATTTATTGGGGACAGATGTTACTGATGAATACATTGACATTGATTCCAGGCTAGACACACTTAACAAAACCAAGGCAAAATTTGAGGAGATATTGAGCAAGGCAACTGCCGTGCAGGATATCTTGACTGTTCAGCGGGAACTAATAAATCTTCAAGATCAGATTGATTCTCTCAAAGGCAGGCAGCAATATTTAGAAAAAACCGCTGAGTTGGCAAAAATTTCTTTACATTTGTCAACTGATGAGTTTTCTTTACCATATGCGCCATCCCAGCCTTTCCGGCCGGCAGCGATCTTTAAACAAGCAGTGCGCTCGTTAGTAGGAACCTTGCGTGGTGGTGCCAAACTGTTAATTTGGGTAGGAGTTTACAGTCCAATTTGGCTTTTAATCCTGGGGGTAATTTGGTTCTTCAAACGCCGGAAGAAAAAGCACTCCTAACTATAGTAAAATTTCTTCATGAGGAGATGGGCTGTTTGGTTGGCAATCTTGAGTGTTTTAGTTTTTGGGGGAACACTAGTATTTGATCTTTACCGCGGGGATAAAGGAATTGTTTCTCCAATAGTTTCTTCATTAAAATCCCGTTCTTCTACCAAGGAGGATAAATATTCACAATATTCTTTTGAAGCTTTATCAACGAGGGAATTCGCTTCTGGAAAAATTAATCTTGGGGCGGTAACTAAAAAAGAAAAGAATTTTACGACCGATGTTTTTACTTACCAAAGTGATGGAAAGACCATTTCTGGTATGGCTAACATTCCGAGTGGAACAGGTAAATTTCCAGTGATCATTCTTCTTCGTGGGTATGCAGATAGAAAATATTACCATATTGGGCTGGGAACGGAAAAATCTGCCAATTTCTTAGCCGAAAATGGATTTTTAACTTTAGCACCGGATTTTTTGGGTTATGGATATTCGGATTGGGAAGATCAAGATATTTTATTGGCTCGCTTCTATCGACCAGTGGAGGTTTTGAATCTATTGGCATCTCTGGAAAATTTGCCTCAAGCGGACAGTGGGAGAATAGGATTGTGGGGCCATTCGAATGGAGGCCAGGTCGCTTTGTCAATTTTAGAAATAACCGGCAAGCCATATCCAACCAGCCTTTGGGCACCGGTCTCGTTG
>Ga0210015_1004305_pt1 | contig 12111 bp, 10 predicted proteins | sample CryGeymeta201522_FD_185471 | JGI IMG/M metagenome (GOLD analysis project Ga0210015, IMG submission 185471) | Groundwater microbial communities from Crystal Geyser aquifers in Utah, USA - Crystal Geyser metaG 2015-22 (SPAdes) (version 2) | ecosystem: Environmental > Aquatic > Deep subsurface >... | reverse complement strand
GTGACCCCACACGGATTCGGACCGTGGTACCGAGGCTGAAAACCTCGTGTCCTAGACCACTAGACGATGGGGCCAAATTTAGTTAAAAGTTCAAAATTAAAAGTTTATGGTTAGTTTTTGTTTTCAGTAACTTTGCACTTTGAACTTTGCACTTTGAACTATTTTGTGAGGCGTGATGGGATCGAACCATCGACCAATTGCTTAAAAGGCAACTGCTCTACCACTGAGCTAACGCCCCTCGTCGTAGCACTCCTCGGGGTAAACCCCAAATGTGCTAAAATTACTCTAAAATTTTACCATAATTTTATCTGTGCCACAATCGTTTTTAATCGGGCCACTAAGGATCAATATCTACGGAATATTGGTTGGTTTGGGTGTTTTCTTCTCTTATTGGTATTCTTCCAAAAAAAAGGGTTGCTTTAGTTTGACCCAAAAGCAGATCGATATAACCTACCTTTTCGGTTGTTTTTTTGCTTTAGTTGGCGCCAGATTTTACCATGTTTTAAGCAGTTTAGACTATTATTTAGCCAAACCTAGTGAAATATTTTCTATTCAGAACGGAGGCCTGGGAATTTTTGGAGTAATTTTGGGAGCAATATTTGGCATTTGGCTATCGGCCCGTATTCAAAAAATTTCGCTTAAAAACACCTTAAATCTAACTTTTCCTTCACTTTTAATTTCTCAGGCTATCGGCAGAATAGGAAACTTTTTTAATCAGGAAGGGTTAGGTCCAAATAGATTTCCTACTTTCTTTCTCGAATCCTTTTTTTGTTTTTTCGCCTTTATTGTTTTTTACTTCTTGTCAAAAAAACGCCAGATTCAAGGTTTTCCGTTTTATCTAATTTCTTATGGCCTTATACGTTTTTTAACGGAATTTTTAAGGTATGACACCTGGAAGATTAATAATATTCAGGTTGCTCATGTTATCTCACTCATAATGATTAGCGCCGGAGTTATCCTGATTAGAAAGAAATATTTTCAATATGATTGATCTTTTTGACCTCAAAATCATTTTTCAATACCACTCCCACAAAATCAATTCTTAGAAGTTCCGGAAGTTCGGGGTGCAGATTTTTGTAAAAAAGAGCAGTTCTTTTTAGGGTCTTAATTTTCCAAGGAGTAATTGATTCTTCGGGGCTAATCCTGTCAGACTCCATCCTAGTTTTGACCTCGACAAAAACTAAGGTATCTTTATCTTGGGCAACGATATCAATCTCACCCCACCTTTTATGAAAATTCATTTCAATTATCTGGAAGCCTTTGGAAGAAAGAAATTTGGCGGCGAGCCTTTCACCCAGTTTCCCAAGTGAAATATTTTCCATTGATTTTACTTTTTGCGGAGATAATAAACAAGTTTGTTTCTAACGAAATAAAGCTTTGCTCGTCTCCCCGGCATTGCCTTTTTAAGCACAATCTTTGCAATAGTTGGTGAAAACAAAGGAAAAATTCTCTCTACTCCAATATTATCAGCCCCAATTTTTCTCACGGTGAAGGTTGTATTCGGCGCCCTTCCGCGAACAGCGATAATCTTTCCTTCAAAAAGCTGACTTCTTTCTTTTTCTCCTTCTTTCAGTGTTTGCTGAACATGTATGAGGTCCCCGACATTAAATTTTTGGTTTGCGAAAGTCATATATCCTGCCATAGGCTATTATTTTAGGCTAAATTGCCTAAGTTTTCAAGAGAGAGTCGATTTCCGAAGCCAAAGCAGCATTAAAATCAACGCCAAAGTTTAATTCAAGTTTCTTTTTTTCTCCATTTCCGTTTTCAAAGATTAAAATCCCCATTTTATCTCCAGATCTTTTTTTGAGAAGCTGGTTTAAATTCATTAGTACCTTCGAGCTTGTTCCGTTGGGAACTCTAACTACAAAATCGTATTTCACTTCTGCATTAGGATTTAGAGCTTCCGCCTTGTCTGCCACCACCGTTACCCTTTCATCCCTTGTTTCGATTTTACCCTCGACAATAACAACTCTGTCTTTGACCCATAGTTCCCTGTATGAAGAATAGGTTTTCGGAAAAACGACTAATTCAATTTTTCCAGTTTCATCTTCTAGAGTAGCAAAAGCCATTTCTGAACCATTTTTCTTGGTAACCACGATTCGCAGAGAGCTTAAAATACCTCCCAGTTTAATCTTTTGTCCGGGAGAAGCGTTTTCCAAATCAATTCTGCCAATTTTCTCATCTACTTCCATGGCTAAAGCTGAAAGTGCTGAAGAAAGTGGGTGTTCTGTTAAAAAAAAGCCCAAAAGCTCCTTTTCTAGGGACATCAAATCTTCCTTTTTGTATTCATCAATATTGGGGAAATTATCATCTGGAATTGAAGAGGAATTTGCTTCGTCATCACTAAATAAACTTTCTTGACCTTGGGATTTTTGTTTAAGAATTTGATCGCACTTTAGCCGCAATGAATCTAAACCCGCCAGCATGGCTGATCTTTTGCCAAAACGGTCCATTGCTCCTGACTTAATCAGACTTTCCAAAACTTTTTTGTTAACCTTTTGGCCATTAACTCTCAGGTAAAAGTCACTAAAGCTCAAAAATTCACCCTCTTTTTCTCTGGCACCAATTATTTCCTCTAGGGCAGCCTCGCCGACATTTTTGATTGCGTTCAGCCCAAATCTAATCGCTTTTCCGCCTAACGATTTCTCATTTTTTTCAATATCGAAATCGCCCCGGGATTTATTAATGTCAGGGGCTAAAACAGCAATTCCCATGTTTCTACATTCGGTGATTCCCTCCACAATCTTATCAGTATCACCGGATTCTGCCGTCAGTAAGGCAGTCATGTAATCAACGGGCCAATGAGCTTTTAAATAAGCCGTCTGATAAGAAACAATGCCATAAGAAGCGGCATGAGCCTTATTAAAACCGTAACCTTGAAATGGAACAAATAAAGCCCAAAGTTTTTCTGCCTCTTCTTTTGTCATTCCCGAACTTTTTTGGCAACCGTCGACGAAAATTTCGTGTTGTTTGGCCATTTCCGCAGGAATTTTTTTACCAATTGCCGTTCGCAGCTTATCAACAGTTTCCCAGTTGTAACCGGCCAGCTCCAAAGCAGTAAACAAAACATCTTCCTGATAAACCAAGAGTCCATATGATTTATCCAAAAATTTTTCCATTTTAGGATGCATATAGGTCACCTTTTTCTTTTTATTTTTTCGGGCAATAAATTCCGGTATGTTTGCCAGTGGACCCGGTCTAAAAAGAGCAATCATAACCATCAAATCTTCGATCCGATTGGGTTTAAGCTCTTTAAGCCATTTGGTCATGCCGGAACCGCCAAGCTGGAAAACTCCCATTGTTTCCCCGCGGGTAAGCATTTCAAAAGTTTTTTTGTCGTCAATTGGTAGATGGGCGAGGTCGACTTTTTCTCCTGTTTGCTTTTCAATAATTTCCACCGCGGCATTTAAAATCGAAAGGTTACGGATTCCCAAAATATCAAATTTCACCAAACCAATATCTTCACAGGCATGCATTTCGTATTGGGTTATAATTTTGCTGCCATTAGGCTCAAGCTGCAAAGGGCAGTAATCAGTCATCTCGCTTGGCGAGATAACTATTCCGGCCGCGTGTACGGAAGCGTGGCGGACGTTTCCTTCGATCTCTTTGGCTAAATCAAGAATTTGTCTTGATGGCGGATCGCCGGCGTATAGTTCATGAAGTTCGGGAGTGATCTCGATCGCGTGAGTAATTGTCATGGGAAAACCCTGCGAGCCTAAGGGAATTAATTTGGCAATCCTATCAGGAATAGAGTATGGATGTCCTAAAACTCGGCCGATGTCACGGACAGCCGCCCTGGCTAACATACTACCAAAGGTGCAAATTTGGGCAACTTTGTTAGAACCATATTTTTCAACAACGTACTCAATCAACTCATCACGATGGTTATCGGCAATATCCAAATCAATATCAGGCGGTTTAGGCCGAAAGGGGTTTAAAAATCGTTCGAAAGGAAGACCGTATTTTAAAGGATCAACCGTCGTTATTCCCAGAACATAAGAAACCAATGACCCGGCGGCAGATCCCCGGGTATTGGTAACTATTCCCTTCTTGGTACACCAGTTAACCAAATCAGCCATCATCAAAAAGTAAGGAGCATATCCTTTTTTGATAATTACGTCAAGTTCGTATTGGAGACGATCCTTGACAGAGCTTGAGGGATTCGGATATTTCACAGGCAATTTTTCCCAGCAACTTTCATTTAAAAACTCAAGGGCGGTTTTTCCTTTTGGTAATTCAATATTGGGAAAGTACCACTTACCGAGTTCGATCTCTAAATTAACTTTATCAGCAATCTTGACCGTGTTTTCTAGTGCATCAGGAAAGTCCGAGAAAAGCTCGGACATTTCTTCGGGAGACCGGAGGTGCAAAGAGGGCGAATCAACATAGCGTAATCGGTTTAAATCAGAGACATTTCTCGCGGTGTAAATGCAAACTAAGGCATCTTGAGCCACTGCATCAGTTTGTCTTAGGTAGTGAACATCATTGGTTGCCACCAAAGGAATTCCTAATTCCCGACTGAGCTTGACCACTCCATTTACCCAAGTGTTTTCATCTTTTTGTGACTTTCGCAGAGAATCTTTAATGGCTGCTTCAGGTGTTTTATCAATAAAATCAGAATATTTATGTCTTTGAATTTCCAGGAAGTAGTCTTTGCCGAAGACTTCTTGATACCAAGATGCAATTTGTTTTCCTTTTTCCCAATCACCGGAAATTAGAGCCTGACCGATCTCTCCTTTTGGGCAGGAAGAAAGACAAATTAAACCATCTTTGTATTTTTGGAGAGTAGCTTTATCAAAACGTGGTCGATAATAAAAGCCCTCCAAATGAGCAATAGTGGAGAGCTTCATTAAATTTTTATATCCTTGGTAATTTTGGGCGATTAAAACAATATGGTTGTTTTCTTTATTCTCTTTACCTTCTTTTTCTCGGTGATCCTTATTAACGGTATAACCCTCCATGCCGATCAATGGTTTTATTTCGGCGGCCCGACATTCTTTGTAAAATTCAATTGCGCCATACATTACCCCATGATCGGTTAGAGCAACCGCTTCCATGTCTAATTCTTTGACATATTTCACCAGGTCGGCGATTTTTGGCAAACCGTCTAAAAGAGAATACTCTGAATGGACATGAAGATGAACAAATTTGGCCATTATTTTTGTGTTGAAATGATTTCGACTATCCTTTCTATTGGTACTACTATTCCTATTTCTTTTTTAACCAATCCCACAATTACCCCCAAAGCTTGCATTTTACCTTTCCTGTACCCCTCGACAACTTCCGGATGTTCTAAAACCAATTTTTTAATCAGCTCGTCCACTTCTTCTTTAGCCTTCCAAGACGTCGTCTTGGAGGCACAAACGAATTCAACTAACTTTTGTGGTGTTAAATTCTCCGGCGCTCTTTTATTGATAATCACGTTTGCTATCTCAATCCCCGCTACCCCCTTACTCCTCCCAATCTTTACACATTGCTCATAATAATTCGCCACCTCTTTCTCCTGAGTAAGAATTTTTGTCTGGTATTTAGAAAGGTTATATTGTGTTTCAAATCTTTTTCTTTTCTGCCAAGGCAATTCGTAACCCTTAATACTTGATACATAATACTTAATACTTTCCTCGCTCCATTCAATCGGGGGAATATCAGGATCGGGAAAATACCGGTAGTCATTGGCTTCTTCTTTCTGCCTTTGCAAAATGGTTATTTGTTTATCTTCATCCCAACCCCTCGTTTGTTTATTGCCATGCATCAAGCTAGGCTTATTGCCATGCATCAAGCTATGCTTATTGCCTTTTGTTTTTTCGATTCGAGTCTTTTTAAATTCTTCAAACTGCCTTTTTATTTCATAATCAATCGCCTTTTTGACAAATCGAAAAGAATTGATATTTTTCAATTCCACGATTGGCGTAAAATAAATCTTGTCTCCATCCTTGATTTCCAAATTAACATTGGGTTCACACCTCATACTTCCTTTTTCCATCTCCGCGCTAGAAATTTCTAAGTATTGCACCAGTTGTTGGAGTTTTTCTAAATACTCCTTTGCTTCATCCGAAGAAGAAAGATCCGGTTCCGAAACAACTTCCATCAAAGGCACACCACTGCGGTTGAAATCTATCAAAGATACTTTTTCTCCATTGATTGTCTCGTGCAAAAGTTTGGCGGTATCTTCCTCGAGATGCGCCCTTCTGATATGAATAATTTTTCCCGAGTCTAAACTCAACTGCCCGTTCACACAAAACGGTTTATCATATTGGCTAATTTGGTAGCCCTTGGGTAAGTCGGGATAAAAATAATTCTTTCTGTCAAAACGGGCAAACCGAGGAATTCCACAACCCAAGGACAAACCTAAAAGAATTGTCCAGTCAACTGCTTTCTTGTTTGGCACAGGGAGAGCCCCGGGAAGTCCAAGACAAGTGGGACAAGTCTGGGTGTTTGGTTCTTTGCCGAAATGATCACCTTTGCATGAACAAAACATTTTAGATCTTGTTTTTAGCTCAATATGAACTTCAAGGCCGATGATCGTTTTAACTAATTCCATTTTCCTCCTGGGCAATGAGTAACCGGGCTTTATCCAAAAATATTAAAGACAAAAACATTGCCGCGGCAGCAATCACAAGAAATAATCTCACCCCCAAGGCATCAACAATACTGGCAGAAAAAAGCAAGAAAGGAAGGGTGACAATGTTCGCCATAAATCCCCAGGTGCCGAAAACCCTTCCTCTTAAAAGCGAGGGAGTATTCTCTTGAAGCAATGTTTGGCTGGGAATAAGAATAAATAGTCCTGCAATCCCCAAGGTAAACATCAAAGAACCCGCGATTATGACTCGATAAACCCCTAGAAAGGGTAAGATCAAGGAAAACAAAGAGAAAACCAAAAAAGCTATTAAAAAGCCTTTTTTCATTAGGTTCTTTTTTCTGGTTGTGGAGAAATGTTTTGTTATTACATATGTGGCCAGAAGAGCCCCGAGCCCAAGAGGAAGGATTAAAGATGGACCGGCATCCTGAACATCTATATTAAGAATCTGTGTAGCAAAACTTGGCAGAAGTATTGCCATGGTTATCGAGAAAACTTGAAAGAAAGTTAAAAGGACGATGGGATACAAAACTTTCCGATGGTTAAAAATAAAGGAAAAACCGATTTTAATTTCCGAAATAAATTTAGAAAAATTATCCAATTTTTTCTTTACCCTTGAGGGTTCGATCTTTGGCAGGAAATAGGTTGCCACTGCCGCCACAAAACATCCTAAAGAAGCAAGATAGATGGGAATATTTTTACCAAACAATCGCATCACTAGACCGCTTAAACCTAAGCCTACTACCAAAGAAGCTTGAGAAGTGAGCAAAAAAAGACTATTTGCCAAAGAGAGATCCTTTTTTTTGACCAGCCAAATCAAGGAAGCAGCTTCGGCGGGAAAGTACAAAAGATTGGTGAAAGAATACAAAAAAACAATCGGGTAAATTAGGTAGACTTTTGGTCCGGTAAAAAGAAAAAATAAAATTACCACACCCTGAATGGCGTTTATATAGGTAAGCATCGTTCTTAACTTTATTCGGTCAACGAAATAACCAGTGAAAGGACCAAAGATTATTGATGGTATGTAATAAAAAACCCAAAGGAAAGAAACAGCTAAAGTAGAACCAGTTTTTTCATAGATTCTTATTGCCATCACGAAGTTAATCATGTTAAGTATTACTTGAGAGAGGAATTGTGAAGTCCACAAATAAAGGAAACTGCGGCTTCTGTTCAAGAGATTTTTTACTTCAACTCTTTTCATATGTTTGGTTTTTTCTTATGAAAGTCCGTTAAATTTTGATATTTTTTCCCGACTTCAAAAAGTAAATCTTCCGAAAAATGAGGTCCTAAAAGTTGCAAGCCAACAGGTAAATTATTTTTGGTAAATCCACAAGGAAAAGCCAGACCGGGGATTCCGGCCAGATTTGCGCTAACGGTCAAAATATCCGCAATGTACATTTTCAAGGGGTCGGAAACCATTTCGCCAATTTTAAAAGGGGGTGTGGGCGAAACCGGTCCTAAAATCAAATCAACTTTCTCGAATGCTTCCAAATAATCTTTTTGAATTAAAGCTCTTACCTTCAAGGCTTTCAAGTAATACTCGTCAAAATATCCAGCCGATAAGGTGTAGGTTCCCAACATAATTCTCCTTTTTACCTCATCTTCAAAAGTTTCTCTTTGATGACCAAACCTATTTCCGTCGTATCTGGCCATATTCGAAGAAATCTCCGAAGGAACAAGAATATAATAAACTGCGATTGCATATTCAGTATGTGGTAAGGAAACATCTTCTATGGCAAAACCGCTCTTCTCCAGCGTCTTTGCTGCCTCTTTTACTAACTCCTTAACTTCAGAATCTATACCTTCGGTAAAAAACTCCTTTGGTAAACCAATCTTTATCTTACTTGCCCGCCGTAGTCCCGCCGGTTGGCGGGACGAAGGAGGGTTCTTTTGATCTTTTTCGCTTGACGTCGCATCTCTTCCGTCCTTCCCTTTCATCAAGTTAAAAACAATTTCGCAGTCTTCAACCGATTTTCCGATTGGTCCAGGGCAATCGAATGAAGAAGCCATTGCCAAAAGACCAAACCTTGAACAAGCTCCATATGTTGGTTTTAACCCGGAAACGTTGCAAAAAGAAGCCGGCTGTCTAATTGATCCGCCCGTATCAGTTCCCAAAGCAAAAATGCATTCATCGGCTGCAACTGCTGCTGCTGAGCCACCACTTGAACCACCCGGGACTCTTTCCAGATCCCAGGGGTTTTTTGTCGGTCCAAAACCTGAGTTCTCCGTTGAAGCGCCAAAAGCAAAAGCATCGCAATTTGTTTTACCGACAACGACTGCCCCTGATCTTTCAATCTTACCAACAACGGTTGCTTCGTATGGAGGGACATAATTATCTATGATTTTCGAAGAAGCTGTTGTCCCAAGATCCTTGGTTGAAAGAACATCTTTTACCGCGAAAGGAATTCCCGGTAAAGGCATTTCTTTTCCATCTTCTTGTTTAGAAACTTTCTCTTCGGCTGTTTCGTCAACAGAAATAAAGGAAAAAAGTTTACTGTCGACTTCTTTTATGCGTTTTAAAGTATCGGTAACGAGTTCTTTTGCGCTAAAATCTTTTTGTTTTATTCCTGAAATTGCCACTTTAAGTGATAATTTGTTTAAATCGCTCATCTTTCAAAAATTGCTTTAACTTTAAAAAATCCATTGTGCGTTGAAGAAGCATTTGCCAAAGCTTCTTTTTGTGATAAAGAAGCTCCTACCCTATCTTCCCTAAAGACATTCTTTTTCCCGGTAACATTGCTTAAAGGAGGAATTTGCTCTGTATCAACTGACGAAAGTTTGCCAACAAAATCAAGAATTTCCGTAAGTTCCCTGCCAAACTTCTCCGATTCATTTTGGGTTAAATCAAGATTAGCCAGTTTGCCGATATGTTCTACTTCTGATTTTGTTAGTTTTGTCATTTATGTTTATTCTTCTCCTTCGACTCAACTCAGGATAATTACATTCCCTCCAAGGCTTTGATTCTTTCAGTGACTGGAGGGTGAGTATTAAAAAGATTGGCAAACCAACCGATGTTCTTTTGATCAACTTTAAAAGGATTTTCAATATAAAGATGGGCGGTTGCTTTATTGGCTGCTTCAAGCGGTTCATGATCAGCCGCAATCTTTTTTAAGGCGCTGACTAAGCCACTTGGTTGTCTTGTTATCATCGCCGATCCTGCGTCAGCCAAAAACTCTCTTCTTCGTGAGATAGCGAGCTGAATTAACTGAGCGATTATTGGTGAGAGTAAGGCTAAAACAAGTCCAACGATCATAAAAACCGCCGCCGCCTGGCTTTTATCGTTATCATCACTTCTTCTTCCAAATGAAGAGCGAAGTAGCCAGTCGGCCAATAAAGTTATCATCCCCACCAAAACCGCCACTACTGACATTAGTCTCATGTCATAGTTCCTGATATGAGAAATTTCATGAGCAATAACGCCTTCGAGTTCAGTTCTATTTAATTTGTCCAAAAGACCGGTAGTAACACAAACAACAGCGTGATTTATGTCTCTACCGGTGGCAAAAGCGTTTGGGGCACTGTCTTCAATAACAAAAAGCTTGGGTATAGGAATTTGTGCTCCAAGAGAAATATTTTCTGCTACTTGCCTAAAAAGACGGTCTTCTTCTTTGTTGGCCTGTCTGGCACCAGAAATACCCAAAATAATTTTATCTGAATACCAATAGCCGGCGAAAGACGATATTCCTGATAAAATCAAGGCGATACCAATAAAAGATGGGCCATAGCCGAATGCTCTGCCCAAGAAATAGATGGTCGCGGCCACAAAAATCGCAAATAATATTACGACTATGGCTGACCGTCTCTTATTAAGATCAATCTGTTCGTAGACATTTATCATCCTTGCATTTCCACTTTGGGAGTTTTCATTTCCTCTCCACCTACCTCGAGGTGTTCACCTTCTTCAGGAGTAACCAGACCTTTTTCTGCGGTAAAGTGAAAAATATTCGCCACAATATTGCTGGGAAAAGTCACCACCATAATATCGTAGTCAGCGCTTAAGTCAATGAGAACTCTTCTCGAATACATGATTTTGTCGGCAGTATCTCTAAGATCCCCCATAAGCTGAGTAACCGCCCCAACCGCTTTTATTTCCGGGGTACTCTCCATCAAGGCTTGAAATTTCCCTAAAGTTCTTTGGGCAACAGCGCTGGCATCAACCATCATTTGCGGGTCATTGGTAGCGGTTGCTTCCAAAATTGTTTTCCTTGCTTCGGTTAGTGAAGTAAAAATCTCCTTTTCGTGAGACATATATCCCTTTACCGAATCAACAAGGTTGGGGATCAAATCAGCTTGCCTTTTAAGTTGATTTCCGATTTCTTGAATAGAAGCGCGGATTCTTGTTTTGGTGGTAACAAATTTGTTGTAAACTACCAAAAGGTAAAAACCGATAACAGCTAAAACAACAAGTAAAATAATCATAAATTTATTTTCACCTCCTCCTTCATGGGACAAAACCTTGTGCGCCCTGCAAGCGCGCTAAAATCTTTTCCAATAAGTCACGTTTCTTGCCGTATGAAAATGCCCAATAGTTGATTACTCTTCACTTTATGAGTATATCACTTAGTTCCTTATATGATAAAGTATTTATAATATCTTCTTTTTCTGCCCAGCCTCTTCTTGCCACCGAAACTCCATATTTCATCAATTTCATCTGATCAACATGGTGGGAATCCGAATCAATTATAAGCTTAACCCCCAATTTCACTGCTTCCCTTACTAAAACGTCTGGCAAATCCAGCCTGTTTGGCCAGGCTGAAATTTCGAGGATTTTTTTATTTTTTAAACAGAAATCAAAAACTGCTTCCCAGTCTAATTCATAACCTTCCCGCTCCTCTAAAAGTCTTCCGGTGGGATGACCGAATATTTTGATCTTTGGATGGGCAAGTGCTTTTAAAACTCTTTTGGTCATTTTTTCCCTATTTAAACCAAAGTTTGTGTGGATGGAAGCAATGACAAAGTCCAAAAGGTCTAAACATTTTTCAGAAATAGACAGTTCCCCGTCTGGTTTGATGTCAACTTCTAACCCGTTAAGAATGTTGATGGGTAATTTTTGTACTCTTGATTTCCTACTTTCCCCTGCCGAGTATCTAAGTTGTTCAAAAGCTTCTTCTTTTCTCTTTAATAAATCAATAACTTGAGTCTCGGTATGTTTGGAACTTGAGGGATTATGTTCGCTAAACCCCAAATATTCATATCCCAATCTCTCTGCTTCTTCTACCATTGCTTTTGGATCGGATTCACCAAGATCATGGCTTGGTTCAATGGGAAAATCCGAGTGAACATGAAGGTCGCCTTTTATATCTTTCAGTTCCACCAACTTTGGTAACTTCCTTGTTCTTGATGCTTCGATCTCTCCTCTCGCCTCTCTTAACTCTGGTGGTATCCACTCCAAACCCAACTCGTGATAAAAACCCTCCTCGTCCTCAAAACTTTTAACTTTTAAATTATCACTTTGAACTTTGAACTTGCCCCTTCCGGGGAATTTCTTCGAAATGGAACTTTGAACTTTCTTTATCCCGTATTCCGAAAGTGAC
>Ga0210015_1004302_pt1 | contig 12115 bp, 9 predicted proteins | sample CryGeymeta201522_FD_185471 | JGI IMG/M metagenome (GOLD analysis project Ga0210015, IMG submission 185471) | Groundwater microbial communities from Crystal Geyser aquifers in Utah, USA - Crystal Geyser metaG 2015-22 (SPAdes) (version 2) | ecosystem: Environmental > Aquatic > Deep subsurface >... | reverse complement strand
GGTCTACTCGGCAAATCATCGCGGCTGAAAGCCGCTCCCACAGATGATGGTATTTCCGTGCCATTTGCGGGAGCGGCCTCCCGGCCGCAATAAAAACCACCCTCCGCGCCCTGCGGGACGCTACGGGAAAAGGGTCAAAGGGACAAATCAATCAAAGTGTCAGTCCTCGAGACAACGGACACTGAGACCGCCCGCACGGCGGTCGTAGTAGGTGCCGGCGTAGCCGCTGTAGAAGCGCAAGGCGCGCGCGTAGACACCATCCACCGAACTGCCCCAGTAGCCGCCGAAGCTGCCTGCGCGGTAGATCGAGCCGTCGACGTCGTCGCGGTACCCGGCCGAGACAATCTTCAGGGGCGAAGCGAAAGCCCCGGCTGAATCAAGTGACGACCAGGTCGCTATTTCAGCCTGCCATTCTGCTTCTGTCGGTAAGCGGAACCCGGATGGGCAGGGATTGTTGGTGCCGGTCACGCCCTGCCAGAGATTATCGTTCTGTGGGCTGCGCCAATCCCAGGATGAAGAAGACGTGATCCCAATAAAGCTGCCATGCCCTGGGGTATCCGAGGAACTGAGGGTTGTGGTGGAGGCGCTGGTGCGCTGTTCGTGGCCGTCGGTGCCTCGACCCCACTGGTACAAATCGCCATAGGCGGCGGCATCGTCGACCGACAAGGCCACCTGAGAAGCACCGAGGTTTCTGTCCATCCAGACCCGACCGGTTGCTGAGATGACTGTGCCGGGGGTGGGCTGGTTTGTTCCTGAGCCACTGGTAAAGGTCCCTGATGTCAAAGAAGAAGTCCAGGTTCCACTCACAGTTCTGTTTGAATCTATTTGCCCTGAGAAAACAGCACTTCCGTTGGCACCCGTCACGTTGCCCGACATGGTGAATACTCCGTTAGGCTGAAAAGTGCCGGAAACTGAAAAATTGCCGGTCTGGTAAGACGTAACAGACCCGGATATGTTGCCAGAGGAGTCAAACGTCGCGTTCCAGGTTCCTTGATAGCCGCCAGAAAATGTTCCTGAATAATAACCTGCGTACCCCCCCAAACCAGCGGATGTGTCTATTACCGTTATCGACTTGCTGGCCGTCTTGGTCACACCACCACTGCTGTAGCTGACATTCACGCTGGCAGTGGTATCGGAACTGACGGATCCCGCCTGCACCAGCCCGCCACTGACCGAGGTAATGGCTGTTGAGCTTTCTGTCCAGCTGGCACTTCCGGTGACATCGGTGGTGCTGCCGTCGCTCCAGCTGGCGGTGGCGGTGAGTTGCAGGCTGCTGTTTTCGTTGACCTGGGTGCTGCCGCTGATGCTGACGCCGGTGAGGGTGGCAGTAAGATTGTTGACGGTGATGTTTTTGCTGGTGGTTTTTGTCACACCGCCGCTGGCGTAACTGAGATTGATGGTCGCCGGGGTATTGGCACTGACCGACCCGGCGTTGACCAGACCCCGGTTAACACTGGTGAGGGCACCGCTGTTTTCGCTCCAGGTGGCGGTGCTGGTAATGTCGGTGCTGGTGCCGTCGCTCCAGCTGGCGGTGGCGGTGAGTTGCAGGCTGCTGTTCTCATTGACCTGGCTGTTGCCGCTGATGCTGACACTGCTGAGAGCGGCAGTAAGATTGTTGACGGTGATGGTTTTGCTGGTGGTTTTTGTCACACCGCCGCTGGCGTAACTGAGATTGATGGTCGCCGGGGTATTGGCACTGACCGATCCGGCGTTGACAAGCCCCCGGTTGACCGAGGTGATCGCCGAGGAGCTTTCTGTCCAGCTGGCACTGCCGGTGATATCGGTCGTGCTGCCGTCACTCCAGCTGGCGGTGGCGGTGAGCTGCAGGGTGCTGTTCTCATTGACCTGGGTGCTGCCGCTGATGCTGACACTGCTGAGGACACGACTTTGCGTGGCGGCTGGTGGGGTATCATCACGCAAGACCCGAACTAACTGTTTTCTTGAATCTCTTTCGATATAATAACCGTGGGTACTGTCGGCAAAAACATAATATCCCATAAATGGCCCTAAATTGTTTACGATTTTTATAGAGGCCTCAGCAGCAATGGCTGCCCAACCCGATGGGTTACTGATTTTCAACATTGAAGTGGCAATAGATTTAGCAAGATCTCCTGGATTCTTAAAAATTATACCAATAGCTATCTGTATAAACGATTCTGCAATAGAATAAAGATTCCCAGAAATTTTCTCATAAGGGTTACTCCCACCACTAGAAGAATTACCTAACCTGGAAAATCCAATATCGGTTGTTTGCAGAAGATTTAAAATTCCACCGCCAACTTGAAGCACAGCAAAACGAAAAGCTTCATTTTTTATAGCTTTTTTTAAACCATTATCGACTGCTGGCAAAGAAACGAGAAGAGAAGACAATTGATAGATCAGAAGAAAAATATCCACCCCTCTAATGATATTAGCCGGCGTATGATCCCAGGGATCGGTGTAGGTTGTAAAGCCATACTTGTTAAGCTGAACATAAGCAGCCTGTGACGGAATATCGAGGATTGTTTGTGCCGCACCGCTCTGTAACCTTTTTTGAATCAATGAAGATGGCCTGCCGACATACGTCCAATTGGAGAGTCTTGTTCCATCTGCTTTGAAATATTCGGCCGCGTAGGGAATCAACGCCGGGTTCCCTGCAGCAATAACTTTAGGTGCATCGACGGGTCGCGCCAGGAAAGGCATTTCCCAAAAGTCGCCACGGTCATCGTTGTACCACAGCCAGGGATCACGACTTTGCCAGGCACTTGTAAAAATACCGTTCACTTCACGACCAACAACCTCTGTTGCAGTTGCAACAGAGGCCGTTTGGGCAAGAGCTTGGCTTTGGAAATCAGCAATGTAATTTTCAATGCCCTGTGCGGCTATTTCTGCGGCCGCGTCCGGGATTTCAGGGTATTGATCCAGGTGGGTCAAAAACCCGCTATCTGCGGCGAATGTCTGACTGACGGTTTGAGCCAACGCGTCAAAGCTCGCCAGTGACAAAACTTCGGTCGCGATGGTTGCGCGCTCCTCCCCGGATGTTCCCAAAAACAGGGGGCTGGTCATAACCAGCGCGAGGGCGGTGCTGCGGGGTGAGACTTCGACTGACTCCGAGGAGGTCACGCTCGCGGCACGGGCCAGTTTCGCCGCCCCCACCCGACTTGCCACAGCCACGCGCGCGCTCACGGGCAACGCATAGCCCAGCAACAGGGTATCGCCGTTGTTATCTGAAGCCATGACAACAGTCGGGCCACCGACATCGGTGATTGTTGGCTGGTTGGAGGTATCGGTTTCGTCATCAAGCACACTTCGAACACTAAGGTCGACGGATGTAATCCCATCCGGGTTGCCGGGAATATCAAAATTTACCTGGTCAACATGCACCGTTTTTACTTCTATTGGCTGCCAGGGGTTTTCGCCAAACTGTTCAAAGAGGGTTGCTTCGATGCTTGAGGTGGGGCTTCCCCCCAGGATGGCTTCGATATAAGTTTCATGGCCGCCGTCCTGATCGGGTAAGATTCCAATATAGGGGAACATCGTCTGATAGCGGTTCTGCAAGGGATGAAAGAACAAGACGTCGCGATAATCGACCGTGCCGTCCTGATTCAGATCTTCACTCAAAAGCACCCGACTGGCCAGCAAATCGAGCCGTTCCTGCAAGGCATCGGCGTCTGACAAGGTATCCTGGGCATAGTGCCAGGCCATATCGCTTAATGCGGTTACCTGAGCGCCGGCACGCCAGTCGGCCGCGCGGCCCAAGGCATGGATTTGACCAAAATTCTGTGTGGGAGTACTGTCAACCACGCCGTCATCATCCGCGTCAATATCGTAACCCCCAGAAGCGATAACCAGAATCCATTCGGAATCATCAACTCCAGTCAAATTGAGCGAGAACTTCCCCGCACCTTCAAGGTCAGTAAAGGATTCCGTGGCATTAATCGGCCCTTCGACCGGAGCGTTCAAATTCGTCAAACGGTAGGCGCGGATGAATGCGCCAGACAATGAGCCCAACAGTACCTGGCAGTTTTTTTCGACTGTCGGATTGTCGGGAACAGCGGTTGACGGTGAAGAATCCCCCCCGCCACCTCCGCCGCAAGAAGAGAGTGACAGCACTGAAGACGCCAGCAGAAAATAGATGAGAACATAGGAAACCCAGGACATTTTACGTCGAAAGAAACAAATCATTGACTCCTCCTCGCCAGAACATAACCCAGAAAAATTGACTACTAGCCGCTGAATTTAAAAAAGAAAAAAGGACTCGCCCCTGCCGTAAAACCTTAGGCAGAGACAAGCCCTTCGACCTGTCGGGCACAACGCACCCTCGCTTCCCTCTGCGTATCTATAAAATTGCGTTTGAAAATTACCCCCCCCCCCCCCCCCCCCGAAATGTCAACTTATAATTTTAAATATTCCTGCTGATTTCGGAAAAAAACATCATCGGCTCCCTTTCAGTTGACCTTGGGCCGTTAAATCATCGCGGCCGGGAGGCCGCTCCCACAAATCGAGGCTGCCCCCACAACCATTGGGAACACAGGGGAAGAAGATTACTCCTCTCTCCTGTAGGAGTGGCTCTCCAGTGAGTAGCTTTCTGTGGGAGCGGCTTTCTAGCCACGATCAAACCCACTCCAGCAGAGAGTAGCCCAAGCATCTGGCAAACAAGGGTTTTTCAGATTCAACTGTCAATAGTGGTAACGGCACTGGGCAATAATAACCGCATCATCGGTCAACTTGTAAACAAGCCGGTGTTCGCGGTCGATGCGACGAGACCAGTAACCCGACCAGTTGTGCCTCAACGGCTCGGGATCACCTATTCCCGCAAATGGTGTCCGCTGGATTTCGCGAATCAGCGTATTGATGCGCCTGACAATCTTTTTATCTTTCTGCTGCCAGTAAAGATAGTCGTCCCAAGCCTGCCCTGCCCAGGCCAATATCACGGGTCAACCAGATCGCGCGCAGCAAAATTTCCGGCCTCGATCTCGGCAATCGCGTCGTTCAATCGCGCTGCATTTTGGGGACTCGCCATCAGGTAGGCGGTCTCTTCGTAGGCATGAAAATCTTCGAGGCTGATAACCACCGCCGGTTTGCCGTTCTGACGGGTAATCAGTACCGGAACATGGTCATCATTGACCTTGTCCAACGTCTTCGCCAGCTGCGTCCGAAAAATCGAGTAACTCATTGTCTCCATTTTGTCACCTCCATACGTACAAATCATTGTACTTAGAGAGGCAGCTGTTCGCAAGAAAATTTAAGGTCACCCAAGACCGATGGAAGTGGCTTTCAGCCGCGATTAAACGGGGATTTGATCGCGGCCGGGAGGCCGCTCCCACAAATAGCCCGATAGAGACTGCCTCCACAACCATTGGGAACACAGGGGAAGAAGATTACTCCTCTCCTGTGGGAGTGGCTTTCCAGCCACGATCAAACTGCAACAGGCTGACAACCAGCACCCTTGACCATTTTTGCCGAGATTGACTATGATGCCGACAACGAAAAAGGATTGGAGTTTATTAAATGATTGAAACAATTGAAGATATTCCGCTGTCAAATTTGACGGACAGCCGTTTCTATAACATTACAAACCTTGAGACAGAAATCCTGGCCGACCAATACTGTCAATCGTTGCTCAAACATTTTCATCACTGGCTGTTGCAATCCAGACAGTATGCCCCCCTCAAGGCCGGACAGCTAGCCGCCGGAGCCGATTATTTTCTGCGTGAATTTCTCATCGGATCCCGCCGCATGAATATTTTCTGCATCACCCCACGCCACATCAGACAATTTGGAGGGAACTGGTATATTGTGCAGAATCTCGAACCGAATATGGTTGAACTGAAACCTATGCTCGACGGCGCCGCACATTTTTATCATTACTGCGCAGAACTTGAGATCATGCCATCCCAACTGGCGACTGACATAAAACGAGAAGCTGGCGAAATAGATTACTACCGACAGCGGATTGAAGACTTTCACGCCCTGACCGACATCGGCTATCACGCCTGGGAACAGGCCTGTACCCTCAAACGATGATGAACCTAACCAATCCCAAAATTCGTGCCGCCGCGGTATCCATCAGCTCCGCAATTTTGCTCGCAATTATCAAACTCTTCTTTGCCTTCACCAGCGGCTCCATGGCCGTGCTGGCTTCAGCGGTTGATTCATTGCTCGATATTGTGATGTCGGGGGTTAATTTTGTCGCGATTCGTCACGCCGAGCAGCCTGCCGATGACAGCCATCCTTTCGGGCACGGCAAGTTCGAAACCCTGGCCACTCTGTTTCAATCTCTGATTATTCTTGCAACCGGTGGCTGGATTATTTTTGAAGCAGGTAACCGTCTCTACCACGGGCAGACAACGCTTAAGGTTGATCAGGGGTTGGGGATTCTGGCCTTCGGTGCCCTGGCCGCCTGGGGAATTTCATCCTACTTAAGTAAAGCCGCCAAACGCACCGAGTCCTCTGCCCTAGCCGCCGATGCTCTGCACTTTCGCATGGACATTTTCAGCAACCTGGGGCTGCTTGCCGGGATGTTGCTGATTCGCCTCTTCGACTTGCCCTGGCTGGATCCAACCCTGTCCATTCTGGTTGCGGCTTATATTCTGTCCGAAGCCTGCAAATTGGTCCGTCACGCCCTGTACGACATGCTGGATCATGAGCTGCCGCTCGAAATCAAGGAGAAAGTCGAAAAGGTTATCGAGGGACAAAATATCCTGCATGCTGGCTACCACAATCTGCGCACCCGGCGGGCCGGTTCACGCAAAATCATGGATTTTCATTTAGAAGTCTGCCGCCATATGACCGTCGAAGAGGCCCACCAGATTGCCGACAACCTCGAAAAAGGCATCGAAGACGCCATCCTCGGCGCCGACGTTACCATCCATGTCGAACCCTGCGCCGAAACCCATTGCGCCGGAGCCAGCAACTGTCCACGTGAAAAATCACGCATCGTATGAGCTGTTGACATGCTTGTCTCGCGCAGAGCCGCAAAGTCGCAGAGAAGTTCAAAAGCGTAATTTAACGCTCAAGGCCAGAGAAAATCCCAAAAAGTCAGGTTAAACCCTCAGCATTAAAAAAGGTCTTTGCCTTTCTCTGGGTCTCTGCGGCTGGTGCGCGAGCGGCCCTTGACTCTCAAGGCTCATTTTCACGCCAAGATTGCTGAACCCTCAGAAAAAGTAATGCCAAAGCAAATCAAGGCGACCACGACAGATGAGTTTTTTACCCGAAAAGCGCATAATTTCACGCACTTTTTCGCGATGGCCAGGTCGGTAGCAATGGACTTGGCAGTGCTTACAGCTGGGCTTGGGGTCGAGGGGGCAGCGCCTCCGGCGCTCAAAGGCATAGGTGAGGAATTCGGCACATGCGGCGCAGTAGTGGTAAGAGTCTGTGGCGGGCAGATCAAGATCAGCCTTGACCAGTGCCCGCCCCGCATGATGATGTTTGCAATAAATTTGGGTAAAAAGCGCCAGAAGACGCAGGTCTTTCGTTTCTTTATCCATCATTGATGATTTCACCAAAAAGCCCATCTGGAAGGCTGAAACCTTATTTTTGCTGTCCGGCGATCCCAATGGTGACAATTTTCAACGGGATATCTACCCCACTTTGAGCCAGGGCCTGGCGTACAATCGCCACCAACCCCGAACAACAGGGGACTTCCATAATCGCAACGGTTAAACTTTTCATGCCGGCTTCACCAAACATCTTACTGAGTTTTTCGATGTAGGCCTGGCCGTCGTCGAGTTTGGGGCAGGCAATCAGCAGGGCTTTATCCTTGAGCAGATCTTTATGGAAATCGGCATAGGCAAAGGGCACGCAGTCGGCAGCGATCAAAACATCTGCCTTGCGCAGAAACGGTGCCGTCGGCGGCACCAGGTGCAGCTGTACCGGCCATTGCCGCAGTTCGGAAGGGCGCTGACCCGCGGTCTCGGTTGACGCTTCACCCGCTGGAGTAAAGCTCTTCACCTGGGCCGAAGGACAGCCGCCGGTGGCAGGCTGACCCTGATGCAGGGCAGGCTGATAACGGCCAATCTGTTGGAGCCTTTCCTCGACCGCATGTTCATCAAATTCCTCGGCGGCCCGCTTTTCAATTTTGATCGCCCCCTGCGGGCATTCCCCCAGGCAAGCCCCCAGACCATCACACAGGTTATCCGCCACCAAACGCGCTTTGCCGTCAATAATCTGAATTGCTCCTTCTGCGCAAGAAGGCACACAAAGCCCGCAGCCATTACATTTTTCTTCATCAATTTTCACCATTTCACGTAGAGCCATGAGGTTTCTCCTGTCAGAGGTTCAGGGGCTGGTTGAATGAGCTGAGCTTAAACCAGGCACAAACGCATCTCCTTGACCTGGATCAACTAAAAAAGCCTTCGGCAAGAACCGAAGGCTTTTGATGATCATGGTGAGTAAAGTTCTAGCAGTCGAAATAAAGATTGAACTCTTCCGGGCAGGGGCGCATGCGGACTTTGTCGATTTCGGCGCTACGCTTGTAGCTCAACCACATGTCGATAACATCCTTGGTGAAAACATCGCCCTTAAGCAGGAAATCGTGATCGGCTTCGAGGCAATTCAGGGCTTCTTCGAGGCTGCCGGCAACATGGGGGATATCGCGCATTTCTTCAGGCGAGAGACCGTAGAGGTCTTTGTCAATGGGTTGACCCGGATCGATTTTGTTTTCGATGCCGTCAAGGCCAGCCATGAGCAGAGCCGAAAAGGCGAGATAACCATTGGAGGCCGGATCGGGGAAACGGCATTCAACCCGACGCGATTTCTCACCCGAGCTGTTAGGAATACGCAGGGCGGCCGAGCGGTTGCGGTTGGAGTAGGCGAGATTGACCGGGGCCTCATAACCCGGCACCAGACGTTTGTAGCTGTTGGTGGTGGGGTTGGTGAAGGCATTCAGGGCCTTGGCGTGCTTGATGATGCCACCGATGAAGTAAAGGGCCAGTTTGGACAGGCCGCCGTAGCCATCGCCGGCGAAAAGATTTTTGCCGGCTTTCCAGATGGACATATGGCAGTGCATGCCCGATCCGTTATCGCCAAACAGGGGCTTAGGCATAAAAGTTACGGTTTTCCCGTTACGTACGGCGACATTCTTAATAATATATTTAAACCATTGGAGGGTGTCGCCCATATTCAGCAGTGAATCGAAACGCATATCGATTTCGCATTGACCACCGGTTGCGACCTCGTGGTGAACGGCCTCAATGTGCATGCCGACACTCTGGAGCATTTCAACCATTTCATTACGCAGATCAACCAGGCTGTCGGTTGGAGCACAGGGGAAATAACCTTCTTTGTGACGTGGTTTGTAGCCAAGGTTGGGAAATTCTTCACGACCGCTGTTCCAGATGCCTTCGGCGGAATCGACGCAGTAGAAAGATTCATTGGAACTTGAGGAATAACGGACATCATCAAAAATAAAGAATTCGGGTTCAGGACCAATATAAACCGTGTCCCCTGCGCCGCTGGACTTGAGATAAGCTTCCGCTTTCTGCGCGATGTAGCGCGGGTCACGGCTGTAACCTTCGCGCGTAATCGGATCGACAACGTTACAGATCAGGCTCAGGGTCGGAACTTCAATAAAAGGATCGAGTTTGGCGGTTTCGGGCTGAGGAACCAGCAGCATATCCGACTGATGAATCGGCTGCCAGCCGCGAATGGAAGAGCCATCGAAACCGATCCCCTCTTCGAAGGTGTCTTCACTGACTTCAGTGATGGGGGTCGAAAAGTGCTGCCACACCCCGACAAAATCGAGAAATTTGTAGTCAACCATTCTGCAGCCGTTGTCTGCGGCAAATTTTAACGCTTCTTTTGCTGTCATCTGAGGTATTCTCCTGCGCTGAAATTAAGGGGTTATCTCTCTATCGGTTAAAGCGCGTCTTCGCCGCGCTCACCGGTGCGAATACGTACAACTTCGTCAATTGGCGTTACAAAAATTTTGCCATCCCCGATTCGCCCGGTTTTCGCGGCATCGGCAATCACATTAACTACCTGTTCAACCCGATCATCACCAACGATAATTTCCATTTTGATTTTCGGGATAAAATCAACGACATATTCAGCGCCGCGATAAAGTTCGGTGTGCCCTTTCTGGCGGCCAAATCCTTTAACCTCGCTGACGGTAATCCCTTCGATCCCAATTTCATTAAGAGCTTCCTTAACGTCATCAAGTTTGAAGGGTTTTATAATCGCTTCAACTTTGCGCATCATCGTCCTCCCTGGTTTAAAAAACGGAATCTGTGGAATGGCTGCAAACGATAGCATTATCCAGCAGATCTGTGCACTGTTTTTTCAACTTGTGTGCCCAAGCCGACAAGTTTCTGTTTTTAAAAAAATACGTTTATTTTCCAGCATCTTGTGCGCGTTAGAAAAAGAAATTTCCTCCCCCTGACACCGAAATCTTTGGAGCTGTCTGCTCATATTTTGCACACAATTGCGGGGGGGTTGCTTAAAAAAAAGCCGCTCACAGCTATCAACTACGGTCAAAAAACGGATTCTTGCCCCTAGCCGCCAGGGGCACCCCGTAAACCAGACGCACTTTGCTGGGCAGGAGGCCAAGTTCCAGTACGGCTTTGCCAACGGAATACATAATGCGGTTATCAACCCGCATATCGGCAGCACGGCTGACCGCCGAGCCAACAGCAATGCCGAGATCGCCGACATTAAAGCTGCAAAAGCCCCCTGCCTGCTGCATGTCGGCACAGTTTTTAAAACCACAGTATCCACACTGGGGCTGGCCCAGGGGTTCTTTGGCCGTTCCAAACAAGACCAACAAACCGGCGGCGTCGAGATTATCGGCATCACGCAGAAAAAAAGCCAGGTCGCAACGGCGACCGATGACCCGCATCTGTTCGGCAATCTGATGTTTTTCCGGATTGCTGACAACTGCGGTTTCGAGCAAATCTTTACCCCGCCCCTTGGGTGCGGTGCGGGCAGCCAGGCACATTTGACGCGCTACAGCTTCCAGCCCCTGGGTTTCAATGGTCTGATTTAATTGCAACATAGGTTTATCCTTTTATTGTTCAGGGGACAACAAAGCAAATTATTCGCGCACAAACAAAGAAAGGCTTTCCAGGTGCCAGTTTTGCGGGAACATGTCAATGGGGCGACTTTCCTCCAGGGTATAATGGTTATCGAACAAAATGGCCATGTCTCGCGCCAGGGTCATGGGATCGCAGGAAACATAAAGGATGCGTTTCACACCCTGACGCACAAGTTCGGGTATCACGTCTCGTGCACCGGTGCGTGGCGGATCGAGCAGCACCAGATCGAAACCCGCGGCACCGGCAAATTCCCGGCACGCCCCCATGGCATTGCGGGCGTGAAATTCAATATTAGGTATGCGGTTAGATCGCGCATTGGCGCGCCCCTGCGCGATGGAGGCATTGAAATCTTCAATGGCGACCACCTGGGCAACCCGGCGTGCAAAAGGCAGACTGAAATTTCCCATTCCACAATAAAGGTCAAGCACCCGCCAACCGACTTGAGGCTGAGTCATGCGCAGGGCCTCGGTGACCAGCCGACGGTTCTGGGTTAAATTCACCTGGGCAAAACCGCCGGCGGCATAAGCCAGATGAAGGGGTGGGACATCTACTTCAATGGACAAATGCGGGCTGCCGCTCACCAGCTGCAAAGATGTTTTGCGCCCGGACTGGATCAACACCGACAGGGGTTGGTCGGCGGACAGTCGACTCAAATGCGCGGCCAAACCCGCGCTATCTTCACCAGTGTAGTGAAAAATCAGCCGTACCTGATTCTGGTCATCCGTTTCCATATCGATTTGCGGAATGTCCTTAACCAAAGAACTGTCCTGCAAGCGACTACGCACCAGGGGCAAGAGCGCATTAAAGACAGGCGCGGCTATGGCACAGCTTGCAACATCGACCACAGAATGGGTGCCGGGCGCATAAAAACCGATCAATAGGTGATCATCCACACTCATCTGGCATTTAAACTGAACCCGACTCCGATAGTTCCACTCAACCGGAGATTCAAGAATGGGGCTGATTTTCTTTGCATCCACCCCGCACTGACGCCGCAGGATATCAGCGAAAATTTGTTCTTTGCAACGCAATTGCTCGGTATAAGTCAGCATCTGCCACTGGCAACCGCCACAACGGCCGGAAACCGGGCAACGCGCGGTGCA
>Ga0210015_1004294_pt1 | contig 12129 bp, 10 predicted proteins | sample CryGeymeta201522_FD_185471 | JGI IMG/M metagenome (GOLD analysis project Ga0210015, IMG submission 185471) | Groundwater microbial communities from Crystal Geyser aquifers in Utah, USA - Crystal Geyser metaG 2015-22 (SPAdes) (version 2) | ecosystem: Environmental > Aquatic > Deep subsurface >... | reverse complement strand
GAGCCTGTCGGACGGAAGATCATCCGCGTTTGTACGGATCAAGCCTGCGCGCTGAAGGGCGCCGACGGGATTCTCCGCCACCTGTGTTCGCACCACGGACTGGAAGCGGGTCAGACTACCCCAGACCTGTCACTCACCATTGAGGCGAGTCCCTGCCTCGGCCTCTGCGAGCAAGCCCCCGCGGCGCTCGTGGACGACAAAACCGAAACGAACATTGACCTCGAAACGGGCGCGTACAACCTCGGCCGTCCGCAGTCCATCGTGGCTGGTTCCCTGCGACTCTTGACAGCCAACTGCGGGGAGGGGACAACCTCACTCGGAAAATATGGCAAATACACAGCCTTCCTGAAAGCGCTCGAAATGACGCCCGATTCAGTGGTTGCGGAAATCAAAGCCTCAGGACTCGTCGGTCGCGGCGGCGCGGCGTTTCCGACCGGCGTCAAATGGGAGGGCGCGGCAAAAGCGGATGGCGATCAAAAATACGTGGTCTGCAACGCGGACGAGTCTGAGCCGGGCACGTTCAAAGACCGCGTCCTGTTGCTCGACGATCCCAACCGCCTGATCGAGGGGATGCTGATCGCGGGCTACGCCATCGGCTCCGACAAGGGATTCATCTATCTGCGCGGCGAGTATCCGTACATTCTGCCTGTGCTGGAAGAGGCGCTGGCCGAGGCGCGCATGGCGGGCCTGCTCGGCAAAAATATTCTCAACTCTGGCTTCTCGTTTGATATCGAAGTCCGCCTCGGCGCGGGCGCGTACATCTGCGGGGAAGAGACCGCGCTATTCGAGTCCATCGAGGGCAAGCGAGGATTTCCACGGGTCAAGCCGCCGTTCCCAACCACCAATGGCTTGTTCGATAAACCGACTGTCATCAATAACGTGGAAACGTTTTTCAATGTTCCTTTTATTATTGAGAAGGGCGCGGCGGAGTATCGCAAGATCGGCACCGAGAAATCCCCTGGCTCGAAATTATTCTGCGTCTCTGGCGACGTGGCACAGCCTGGAGTCTACGAAGTGCCGTTTGGAATCACCCTGCGCAAACTTCTGGAGATGGCTGGCGGCGTGGTGCGGAATGATATTCCGCAATTCCACAATTCGGCGGAAGATGTGGTGCGGAATGGCATTCCGCAAGACCCAGCGTTGGCGGGATACCATCCCGCCCCACAATTGCAAGCGGTTTTGTTCGGCGGCGCGGCGGGCGCGTTTGCCACGTCCGCTCATCTGGATGTCAGGCTTACCTTCGAAGATTTGCGCGCCGCGGGGCTTCCGCTCGGCTCGGGCGTGGTGATGGTCTTCAACGAGACGCGCGACCTGCGCGACGCGCTCAAACGATTGGGTAAATTCTTCGCGCACGAATCTTGCGGCAAATGCTATCCCTGCCAAATGGGGACTCAGCGTCAGATGGAAATTTTGGATCGTGTAGCCAGGGGGGAGACTCTGCCCGATGACGCGCTCCGTTTGCAAGATGTCGGCTGGACGATGACGGACGCGAGTCTCTGTGGCTTGGGTCAGACCGCCGCCAGCGCGGTGCTGTCCGCGATGAAGTTGTGGCCGGAACTCTTTGTCGAAGGTCAAAGGTCGAAGGTCGGTTGACCTTTGACTTTCGACTTTTGACTCCCCAAGGTGAATCATGTCTGTAGCCTTTTTCATGGATGGCAAGCAAATATCGGTTGAGGAGGGGAAAACATTGTTGGAGGCCGCGCGGGAAAATGGGATTGATATTCCTACCATCTGTTTCCACGAGGCGACCACGTCCAACGCGTTGTGCAGGATCTGCGTCGTGGAGGTGGAGGGGCAGAGACTGCTCCAGCCTGCGTGCATCGTCAAGGCGGCGACCAACCTCAAGGTCCAGACGCGAAGCGAGCGCGTGGTGCGGGCGCGGAAAACCATCCTGGAGATGCTGGCGTCCACGATGGATCTGTCCGACGCGCCCGAAATCCTGACGATGATGGATGAGTATGGCGCGGACGCGTCCCGCTTTCCCGACGCGCAACGCCGCGAGTCGGAAGTCAAAGATGACAACCCCATGTTCATCCGCGATTACTCGAAGTGTTTGTTGTGCTGGCGCTGTGCGCAGGTTTGCGCGGACGACGCGCAGTACGCGTTTGCGATCAACTTCAACGGGCGCGGATTCGAAACGCAGATCGGCACGTTCTTCGAGCGGACGATCCCTGAAACGACGTGCGTGCTGTGCGGGCAGTGCGTGGGCGTGTGCCCGACGGGCGCGCTGAAACCGAAGCGTGAGTATCTGCTGGAGCAGGGACTGACGCCCGACCAAATCTCTGTGCTGGGCACGGGGCGGAAGAAGAGGAAGGCGTGACCTTCACCGCGATTTTATTTGGGCTGGCCTCCGCGTTGACGTGGGGCGCGGCGGATTTTGGCGGCGGCATCGCCAGTAAAAAATCGTCGCCCTACGCGGTGGTGTTCTGGGGCGACCTGGTGGGCATGACGGCGGTGGCGGTGTTGGCGGCCGCGCGGGGCGATCCGCTTCCATCCCTGCGAAGCGTGGAGTTCGCCGTGCTGTCAAGTTTTTGCGGCGCGATCGGCATCATCATGCTCTATCGCGCGCTTGCGGATGGAAAGATGAGCGTCGCCGCGCCCGTGTCCGCGCTGATGGCGGCGGTCATCCCTGTGGTGGTTGGGTTCGTCGCGGTTGGACTGCCCAAGTGGCTGACGATGGCCGGCGTGGGACTGGCGCTGGTTTCCATCTGGCTGGTGGCGCGGACGGAGCGCGAGGGCCGCGTCCGCATCCATTGGGCGGACGTGCGCCTGCCGTTGTTTGCCGGCGTGCTGTTTGGGCTGTTTTTCATTTTTATGCACGAGGCGGCGGGTGAGTCCGCGTTATGGCCTGCGGCGTTGTTGCGTATTGCATCCGCGATCCTGCTGGCGGGAATTGCTTTTTTCAAGAAAGAATCTCTGGCGGTCGTTCGCGGACACTGGTGGCTGATCGCCTTTATCGGGATTTTTGACGTGGCTGGAAACGTGCTCTACATCCTGGCCGCGCAGACGGGGAGAATGGACATCGCCGCGGTGCTCGGTTCGCTTTACCCCGGCGCGACGGTCGCGCTGGCGTGGATGGTTTTGAAGGAGAAGATTTCAGGTTCGCAATGGCTCGGAATTATCGCGGCGCTGATGGCGATTGTGATGATTTCGGTTTGAACAAGGAGAGACGATGGATAACTTTTTCTCGTTTTTGTATAAATTCATTCTGGTGATATTTGTATTCATCATGGTCTACAAAATCTCCCTATACGTTGTGATGAGTAAGTTGACGAATCGAATTCATACTACCAGTGATGAAGAGAAATCGAAAATAATCCATTCCCTTTCCAGAGTTCTTACAATTTATAAAATCCTTTTCTGGATGGCGCCTTTAAATCTAATTTTTGCCCCGATTGCCATTTATTTCTATTACTCAACCGCATTTATCGAATTTACAATTTCGGTTGCGCTCATGTACATTGCGGTGTTGGAAGATTACTTTTACAGAAAAACAATTTTGAGAAGAATTGGAAGTTAGAAAGTGAGACTTGAATGATTAAGCCAGATCGAATTACCACCACCACCTGCCCCTACTGCGGAGTGGGTTGTACTTTACAGTTACACGTCAAAGATGACTTTATTTTCAAGGTCACCTCGCCATTTGACTCACCCGTCAATCACGGCAACCTGTGCGTGAAGGGACGCTTCGGGTACGACTATGTCTATCATCCGAAGCGCGTCACCACACCCTTGATCCGCAGTATTCCGCAGAAAGCGGGGGAGCGCACACAAGCCTTTGACCTGTCCGAGTGGCGCGAAGTTTCGTGGGACGAGGCGCTGGATTACGCCGCGGATCGTCTGGTTGAAATCTACCAGCGCGACGGCTCAGACGCGATGGCGGTCTACTGTTGCGCCAAAGCCACCAACGAAGATAATTATCTTTTGCAGAAGATGTATCGGACGATCTTCCGCACGAATAACATTGATCACTGCACACGCTTATGCCATGCGGGATCGGTGGTGGCGTTGCAACAGGCGATCGGATCGTCGGCGATGAGCAATACCGCTTCGCAGGTGGTGATGAACGATGTCTTCATCGTCACAGGCTCGAACACCACCGAGAACCATCCGATCATTTCATTGCAGATGAAGGAAGCGGTCGAGAAGTACGGCGCGAAAATGATCGTGATCGATCCGCGCCGCATCGAGCTGGTGGACTTCGCCGAGATGTGGCTGCCGCTCAAGCCTGGGACGAACGTGCCTGTCTTCACTGCGATGGCCTACGTGATCGTCGAAGAGAATCTGGTCAATCACGATTTCATCAATGACCGCACCGAGGGCTACACCGAGTTTCTTTCAACGCTTGAAAAGTTCACGCCCGAATACGCCGAGCAGATCAGCGGCGTGCCCGCCGAGGATATCCGCAAGGCCGCGCGGCTGTATGCCAACGCGAAGAACGCCGCCATTTATTGGGGCATGGGCATCTCGCAGCTTTCGCACGGCACGGCCTCCGCGCTGGCGCTGATCCATCTCGCTTTCCTCACAGGCCACATTGGGCGCGACGGCACGGGACTGAATCCTTTGCGCGGACAGAACAACGTGCAGGGCGCGAGCGACATGGGCGCGATGCCTTTTCATTATCCTGGCTACATGCGCGTGGACGATGAAGCCAACGCCGCCAAATGGGAGAAGACCTGGAACATCGAAGCGGGCGGTCTCTCGCGCAAGCTGGGACTGACCACCACCGAGATACTTTCCCATGCCCACGCGGGCGGCATCCGCGCGTTGTACATCATGGGCGAGAACCCGATGATGTCCGAGCCGAACCTCAACGAGACGCGCAAACACATGGGGCAGCTGGAGTTCCTCGTGGCGCAGGATATTTTCATCAACGAGAGCGGCGCGTTTGCGGATGTCTTCCTGCCTGCGACGCCCTTCGCCGAAAAGGATGGGACGTTCAGCAATACGGACCGACGCGTGCAACGAGTCCGCGCCGCTCATCCGCCGCGAGGACAGTCGCGTCCTGACTGGCAGATCCTGTGCGATTTAGCCCTGCGCCTCGAGTCCAAGCTGGGGCTGGCCACCGCCAAATGGGATTACTCCAACCCCGAGGAGATTCTGCGCGAGATGGCGGGTGTCAATTTGGATTACGCGGGTATCACCTACGAGCGCATTGACAAGCTCGGATTGATCTACCCCGTGCCTGACCTGACTCACCCAGGCACGCCGACCCTCTTCACTGAATCCTTCCCGCGCGGACGCGGCAAATTCCATCCGCTGGATTATGTCCCTGTGATGGAGGAGGCCGACGACGAGTATCCGTTCATCCTCACGACAGGCCGCGTGCTCGAACACTGGCACGGCGGCACGATGACGCGTCACTCGGCGCTCGATGAAGCCTATCCCGAAGCGCGCATCGAGATGCATCCCGCCGACGCGGAGATTCACGGCATTCGAAACGGCGACCCGGTCAAGGTCCAGGGCAGACGCGGGGAGGTGGTGCTGAGGGCCACGGTAACGGAGAAAACGTCCGTGGGAGTCGTCTTCATCCCGTTCCACTTTGCGGAAGCCGCGGCAAATTTATTGACCAACGACGCGCTTGATCCGCAGGCGAAGATCCCCGAGTTCAAGGCCTGCGCGGTGCAGGTCTTCCCGGCGCGGGAAAGCGAGCTGGCAAATCCCGAAGCGGCGCAGGAACGGGGGAGATATTAAGGCTCGACCGCGGCGACCCCGTCCGCAGGTCGAGGGGCGAAGCGTTCCTGTCTGCCGAGTCCCACAGGTGCAATGCCCAATAACTGAGCGCGGAGACGGCGCACAGCGCTCCGCCGATGTACCATAGCAGGTTCGGGTTGAAGTTGTCGAGAATGTAACCAGCTGCGCCCGGGCCGATGGTTTGGGGAAAAGCCCACGAAAGCCCGAAGACCGCCATGTAGCGGCCGCGCATTTCCTCGGGCGCGAAGTTGGCGGCCAGTCCCTGGCTGACGGGTACAACGATCATCTCGCCAATCGTGATGACCACGATGGCGCTCACGAATAGCGGATAGGCCGAGACGAGGCCAAACATGGTGAAACCAACCATGTAGAAGAGCGTGCCGAAGGCCATCATGCGGAAGGGCGCGCGTCCGCGCAGCCAGCGGCTGACACCGAATTGGAATAACACCACCGTGATGGCGCTGGAGGTCATCAGGAGGCCATAGCGCTGCGGATCAATATTGTGGACATCGCGCAGGAAGACCGAGAGCGATCCATAGGCCTGCTGGTAGACGAGCAACATCATCACACTGGCGACGATGAAAGCCATGAACGCGAAATCACGCAGGGCGACGCGATATCCGAGCACGGTCTGCCAGATGGACTCGGATTCCCCGGTATGCGCTTCGGCCTTGACCTGGGGTTTGGTCTCCGGCAACAGGCGGAAGACGATCACTGCGACGACGCAGCTGAGGATCGAGTCGATCACGAAGAGATAGAAGAAATCGTACTTTGCCACGAAGCCGCCGATGCTCGGACCGATGATCCAGGCGAAGTTGCCCACCACGCCAGGATGCCGAAGCCTTCCTGGCGTTTCTCCTCGGGCAGGATGTCGGCGATCATGGCGTTGTGGGCGGGATTGGAAAGGCTTCCGATCAAGCCGACGACTACAGCCAGCGGGTACATGACGCGGATATCGGTCACCAGGCCGAATGACAATGTGCTCAGCGCGCTGAATACCAGGCCGAAAAGGATGAGTTGCTTGCGTCCGAAGCGGTCTGTCAACGCGCCGCCAACTATGCCGCCGAACATGCCGAACAGCGAGAACATGCCGAGCGCGATACCCGCCTCGGTCATACCGACGTTGAACTTCTGTGTGATGTACAGGGCGAAGAACGGGAAGAGCAGGGTCCCCCGATACCGTCAATGAAGCTGACGCTAACCACGATCCAGAATAGGCGCGGATAGTCGGCGTAGATTTTTTGGAGTTTGGTGAACATGGCGCTATTGTACCTTTGTAGGACAAATTGCTAATTTGTCCAGCGGATCAAATTGGCAGTTTGATCTACGTGTTTAATGCTGTCCCAGCGTTCCCAATATCCTTACCCGCCGCTCCAGGGACCGGAAGGAGGCGACGCCCACCCACAGCATCACAAACATGAAGACAACCAGCAGAACCATCTCCCAGTTGAGCGGCAGGATCGGGGTTGTTCCGATCAAATGCGCGCGGACCGAGTCCAGGCCGTAGGTGAGGGGCAGGGCAAGAGCCACCGGTAAAAGGAAACGCGGCAGGGCGTTGACGGGGAAGTTCGAGCCGGAGAAAATCTGTACCAGGAAACTGCTCATATCCACCAGGCTGTTGGCTTCGCGGATCAGCATGACCACCGCTGCGAAGGCAAAGCCGAAACCGTACAAGCCGATCATCATGGGCAGGATGGGAACGAAGGCTTTCAGCACATCGCCCGTTGGGTGGAATCCGAAGACCAGCCCGCCGAAAAACAACATGCCCGCCGAGGTGATGGCCGTCACGATGAGATTCGTCACCGAATGCCCGACCAGGATCAGCAGGCGCGGAATGGGCGTCAGCCAGTTTGATTCCATCACACCCGAGTCCATATCGTTTTTGAGAGCGAAGCCCATGCCCCAGAACACGGCGTTGATGAAATTTTCCAATACGGTGCCGAGCAGGATGAAGGACATGAAATCGGTCGTGCCGCTGTATTGCGCGAAGCCAAGCGCCTTTCCGTTGGTGCTGAAAGTCAATCCCATGAAATAGACCGGTGCTATCCAAATCAGCGGATGAAATACCGACGAGACCGCGTTGAGCGGATAGCGCCAGTATTGCTTCCAGTCCTTGCGGATGAGCGCGTAGAGTGCGCGGGCGTGAGAAGCGAGAGTGGGTTGGGAGAGGTTTTGCATTTTAGTATTGTCCGATCGCGCCAGTCTGGCGGGCACGGCGTTCCATCCGGTTGAAGAGTGCGAAGCCGGCAGCCAACCAGAACGCGCCGAAGAGCAGGATCAATTCCAAGTCATGGGCGATGCCGCCGAAACCTTCGGTCGAGAGCGCCGCACTGCGCATGGCGTGGATGATGTAGGTCTGCGGCAGCCATTTCGACACGGCCTGCATCCATTCCGGCAGGATCGCCAGCGGATAGGTGATTCCGCAAAACAGCATCACGATGCCGCGCACCAGAAAGACGAAGGCGTTGGACTCTTTGGCAGTGATGACCACACTCGCAAATGCAAAGCCCAGTCCATACACGGCGGGGATCGAAGCAAGGATGACCAGCAAAACCAGTCCCAGACTTCCGCTGAAATGCACGCCGAAGATCAGGGCATATTCCAGGCCGGAGATGAAAAGCATTGTCAGCATGGAAACCAGTTGCGGCACACTGCTTCCGAGCAGGTACGCGAAGCGCCACGTCGGCGAGAGCCAGTTCGATTCCAGGGTGCCGCGCAGTTGTTCGTTTCGCAAAGCGTAACCCACGTTCCACAGCACCATGTTTTGCCACATCCAGATCATCGTGCCCACCGCCAGGTAACCGACGTACTCGGTCAGGCCGGTCGTGGCCTGGAACTGCGCCAGCCCACTGCCATCCACGCCGGAGAGGGCGCGCGCCGTCAGGATGTAACCCATCGGGAAGATGATCGGCCAGACGAACAGCGACACGATCCACGAGGGGTAGCGCAGGAAGATCGTCCACTCGCGGCGGATGACGGCCCCGAGGGCGCGCAATCCGTTCCACGGGGTGGAACGTCCCAGGGAGGAAGAAACGATCATTTCGGACCTCATGCCTGCCTCCGTTTAATCGCGCAATGCCTTGCCCGTCAGGTGGATGAAGACATCCTCCAGCGAGGGCTTGACAATGTTCAGGTTGACCAGGCGCGTTCCGTTGCCGCTGATGTGTTCCACGATGCGCGGCAGGGCCGAGCGGCTGTTTTGGGATTGCATGTTTACCTCCCACAGATCGGCCTCGCCTTGCTGATGGGCGGTGAGGGCTTCGATGCCGGTGATATTTTTCAGTTTGTCGGCCAGGTCGTCGTGCCAACCCGTCAGTTCCAGGCGGATCACTTCCTTTTGCCCGATGCGCTGTTTGAGGTTCTCGGAGCTGTCCAGCGCGATAACCTTGCCCTGGTCAATGATGCCGATGCGGTCGGAGAGCAGGTCGGCTTCCTCCATGTAGTGAGTCGTCAGCAGGATGGTGTGGCCTTCCTGTTTCAGTTCGGCGATCAACTCCCTTAAACGGCGGGCCGCTTGAGGGTCCAGGCCGAGCGTGGGTTCGTCCAAAAGCAAAATGGGTGGACGGGCCAGCAGGGCTTTGGCGATGGCAATCCGCTGGCGCATCCCGGTCGAATATTTTTCCACCAGTTCGCCGGCGCGGTCTTTGATCTCCATGCGCTCGATCAACTCGTTGATGCGTTTCTTTGCGACGGCGGGCGGGATGTGATACAGGGCGGCGAAATACTCAAGGTTCTCGCGGCCGCTTAATTTCCAGTAAATACTGCGCTCGCCCGCCAGGAGCGTGCCGAGGTTGCGGCGGACTTCGTTGGCCTGTTTGACCACGTCGAAGCCGTTGACGCGCGCCGTGCCGCTGGTGGGTTCGAGCAACGTACACAACATGCGGATGGTGGTGGACTTGCCCGCGCCGTTGGGACCGAGCAGGCCGAAGATTTCGCCGCGATGGATTTCCAAATCCACGCCATTGACGGCGGTGAACATGATTTTGGGTTCCTTTTTGCCAAAGGGCCAAAATCCGCGCCGCTTGGCGGGGGCGGATTCGCCCTCGGCTTTTTTGTCTCCGCCCGCGCTGGTGCGGGCGGGGAACTTCTTGACCAGTTGGTGAGCTTCTATGGCGAGATCAGACATGGTGGCTCCTTTAATGCGTATATCAAGGAAGTGAATGTGCTTATTGATATTCTTGAAGTTTTATTGGCGTTGTGTTGTAGATATTTCTGAAAACTCTGGAAAACTTTTTTTGGCCGTTTTTCGCCCCCATATACAGGGGCTTTACGAAACTCACCCGTACATACGGGGGGTGTAAATGGTTGTTCTAGACTTTTCCAGAGTTTTCAGAGATATTACAACTTAAGTTTTATTATGTCAATACTGAATTTGAATATTTCAAGAAAAATCCGGCTGGGAAGCGGGATTTTTCAAAGGTGAGTTGGGGAATCCGAAAGTTCTACTTTCGGAAGTCGTAGAGCCAATCTTGTTGCCCGTCCACCAGGCTTAGTTTCATGCGCCTGGTGATGGTGTCGGGATCGAGCTTGTAGTGTTCGGCGAAATATTTCAGGTTGTCCAACCCGCTGAGACGGCTGTACAGTCCCTTGTTGCCGCCGAAGGTGAACCCGATGCGCGGACGGATCTGGCTCGTGTCCTTGAGGATGTCCAGCCCGAAGATGCTGGCCGTTCCGCTGGTGGGGAGCAGGAGCGTGGACTATACCCCGGGCAGGGACAGGGACAAAAAATCGGCTTATCGGAATAGAAAAATCCCCCGCTCCAAATGGAACGAGGGACTCTGTGATGCGATGTTGTTTTGGCGCTAGGCGCGTTCGACGCGCGGCTTGGCGACATTGACCTTGAGCGCGTTGTCGGCCAGGGAATAGGCGTTGAACATGCTGATCGCCTTATCCGCTTCCGCCTGGGTGGGCATGGACACAAACGCAAAGCCCTTCGAGAGGCCGGTGCCCTTGTCCTTGACGAGATCCACCGAAGAGACGGTTCCGGCTTGCGCGAACAGGGTGTTGATTTCTTCCTGTGTGGTCGTCTTGGCCAGGTTTCCAACGTAAATTCGAATATCCATTTTATTACATCCTTCTCCGGCACGGCCGGAAATAAAATGACCGCCAGCCCTTTAACAGGGTCGGCGGCCAAGGTGATCCAGTTATTACTTGCCCAGTGTAACACAGTATCCCACCCACTGACAAGGCAATTTCAAAAATCGTATCCTCTAAAAAAGTTGTGGCAGTGGAGACTTCCGAAGTCTCCGAGACTTCGGAAGTCTGATCTTGCCCCGAAATATTGAGAAGATACCAAAAATCTCGGAGTTCTGCAATCCCCTTATTTTTACCGCGGCCCCACAATTTTTGTAAACCTGGGGTCATCTCGTACCCATTGCAGGTCAGGGTCATCCCATGCCCAGGCTGGATTAAACCCCTCTGCTTGTGCCGCTCGTTGCAGATGTTCAAAAGCCAAATCGAAATTGTCACAAATGCTTTCCAGGCATGCACGGTTGTACCAGTCATCTTCTGGCATGAACTGACGAGCCTTTTCTGTATGATCGTTTGAAATGTCTTTTCCCAATTGTTTGTTGACGGAAGCCATCGCAAGATAGGGATTGAAATCTTCGGGATTGATTTCTAATACTTTTTCCAACAAAGGCATTGCATCTTCGATCCGATTAATCAAGCGCAACAAGATAACGAGATTATTGTAGGCGGCGGATTCCGACGGATCGAGTTCGATGGCTTTGCGATAGGCGGCTTCGGCTTCGTCGTAGCGTTTCAGGTCATCCAGTAAACTGCCCAAGTTGGAGTAGGCTTCTGGTAACGACGGATTGAGTTCGATGGCTTTGCGATAGGCGGCTTCGGCTTCTTCGTAGCGTTTCAGGTTTTTCAACAAGATGCCCAAGTTGGAGTAGGCGGTGGCGTACAACGGATTGTCCCCTGAAGGGGATGCTTCGCAAAGTTCGATGGCTTTGCGATAGGCGGCTTCGGCTTCTTCGTAGCGTTTCAGGTTTTTCAACAAGATGCCCAAGTTGGAGTAGGCGGTGGCGTACGACGGATTGTCCCCTGAAGGGGATGCTTCGCAAAGTTCGATGGCTTTGCGATAGGCGGCTTCGGCTTCTTCGTAGCGTTTCAGGTTTTCATCGCTGAGAAGATTACCCAAGTTGGAGTAGGCGGTGGCGTACAACGGATTGTCCCCTGAAGGGGATGCTTCGCAAAGTTCGATGGCTTTGCGATAAGCGGCTTCGGCTTCTTCGTAGCGTTTCAGGTTTTCATGCAGAAGTAAGCCCAAGTTGTAGTAGGCGGTGGCGTACGACGGATTGTCCCCTGAAGGGGATGCTTCGCAAAGTTCGATGGCTTTGCGATAGGCGGCTTCGGCTTCTTCGGTGCGTTTCAGGTTCTTCAACAAGATACCCAAGGTGGAGTAGGCGGTGGCGTACAACGGATTGT
>Ga0210015_1004292_pt1 | contig 12135 bp, 17 predicted proteins | sample CryGeymeta201522_FD_185471 | JGI IMG/M metagenome (GOLD analysis project Ga0210015, IMG submission 185471) | Groundwater microbial communities from Crystal Geyser aquifers in Utah, USA - Crystal Geyser metaG 2015-22 (SPAdes) (version 2) | ecosystem: Environmental > Aquatic > Deep subsurface >... | reverse complement strand
CTCCCATGTCCCAAGTTGCTTCCGGCATTACCGGCGCCTCGCCGATCTGGAATAAAATCATGACTTTGCTTTTACAAGACCAGCCCACCCAGACCTTCACTCCTCCCGCCAATATTGTTAAGGTCGATATCTGCACTCTTACCGGCCAGCTTACTTGTAACGATTGCCCGACTAAGCCTGAGTATTTTATCTCCGGCACTGAGCCAAAAACCCACTGCTCGCCTGAACAAATCAAAACCATGCTGGAAGAAAAGGCCAAAAAAGACCAGGAAGAGCGCGATAAAATCCTCACCGGTACTTCAATCCCCCAGCCACTCCCAGACTACCCGGGAAATTTTCACTAATAATTCCTGCGCCTCGCCGTCATTAACTTCAGTTGACAGCACACAAATCACGTAAGGATTTTTCGCCTCCACAATCCCGCAGTCATTGACTACCCCGGCCTCGCTGCCGAATTTGTGAACCACTCTCACTCCCTCCGGCACCCCGGCCGGAATCCTGTCCTCGCTGACCGTATTCGTTAAACTGTTAAATAATTTCTCTTTGCTGCCGTCGCTGATCAATTTATTCTGGTATAGCTCCACCCATAGCTTCCCCGCTTCCTCCGGCGTCATCTTCTCCGGCATCGTGGTTTTTAAAAACTTCTGCAGCAGTTGTGCACCCATATTATCACTCTGGTTAGCGGTTAACTCCGCCACCTCCTGATAACTGAACTTAGCCCCGGCCGGGCTATTTTGCAGACTGCCGCTGCCGTAAACCAATCTGTCTTTTTCCTCCAGAACATAGACTGTTTCCGGGTCAATCCTACCTTTATCCACCGCCTGATAATAAGCAATTAATAATGGCAATTTCGCTACCGAGGCCGCTGTCAATTTCTGCTTCTCATTAATACCCATTTCTTTATTACTGCTTAAATCAAACGCGTAAATTCCATACTGCCCAACCTTGCCTTCCAGCATTTTGGTAATTACTGCCTCTGCGTCTGTATTTTGTTTAATCTCCATCTTAAACCCGCCTGTTTTCCGCTCAATTCTAATCACCTCATTCCCTTTGCTGAAATTCAAGTCTAACCCCTGCCACCATTGCTTTAACTGAGGCGGCAAATAAAACATTAAACCTAAAACAATTGTCACTATCAGTCCGATTAAAGTCTGCTTCCGGCTCCCTTCCTCCCCGATTGTCTTTCTCGGCCGCCGCTTTGGCACTTGCCCTGATCCGAAATCTTTCTCTCTTAAATCCTGCCCGTCTTCCTGGTTCATCATAACTTTTTCAGCCAATCAGCCGCTTCCGGTTCAAACAACAACCCCGCTTTCGGCCCAAAGTGTTCTGTCACCGATGCTCCGTTAGCCAATCCCAGCTTTAAGGCTTTTTCCAAGCTGGTGAACTTAATCAGTCCGGCCACCAAACCGCAGCCAAACCCGTCGCCGGCGCCGGTTTCCTCAACCGTCTCCGCCTTCACTGCCGGCAGACTAATCACTTTTCTGCCTTCAAGTAAAATCGCCCCCTTCCTCCCCTCGGTCATCGCCGTTATTCTTGATCCCAGCTTTCTCAAATCAGTTAAAATCTCTTCTTTATTTTTAAACTCATGCTTGGTTAGCTTGGCCGCTTCCTGACGGTTAACAATCAACACTTCCACATAAGGCAAAAATGCTTTTAATTTTTCCGGTACTTCAATCTCGCCGGAGCCGGGATTTAAAGCCACCTTAATCTTTTTTGCCTGCGCCGTCCTGATAATCTTGGTTAACAAATTCAAATCTCCGCCTAAAGACGATACATAAAACCAGTCCGGCTCTAACTTCTCCCACTCCACTTTATGCCACGACAGCTTACTGCTCGCCCCCCGGTATATTAGTGCCGACCGGCCTCCATCCGCGCTGACTAAAATTGTTGAGTAACTAGTCGCTTCGTCAACCTGCTGAATATATAAGGGGCTCACCCCTTCTTTTCTTAACTCCTGCCTTACAAATAGTCCCCAGTGGTCCTTGCCCACACAGGTCACACACCCGGTTTGTAGGCCTAATCTCTCAAATCCGACTGCTGTGTTGGTGGCCCCGCCGCCGGTCGTGATCACTAATTTTTCCACCGCCACCTTGCCGCCATAAACTTCGCACAAAGCCGTACCGGTCGGGCTGCTGCCGGTCTTCACCATCTTAAAACCCTTGGACGATAAATACACATCCACAAAACTGCTGCCAAATGTCACCACGTTAAACTTCATATCTTTTATTCTAGCTGGTGCCGGCTCTTTCCGCTAGCTGATTCAGTCGCTTCCACTCTTCTTCAATATCTTCCGCCTGCCATAAACAACTGCCCACCGCCAGCACATCGGCCCCGGCCTTAACGCACTTTCCCATCGTCTGTTCATTCACTCCGCCGTCCACGCAAATCTCTTTGGCAAAACCTCTTTTTCTCAACTCCCGGACCCGGCCTAAGCTTTCTTGGTTAAATTTCTGGCCCTCTTTGCCCGCTCTCACCGCCATGATTAAAATCAAATCTGCTTCTTGGGCCGCCGGCCAATCCAGTTCTTTTAGGTCTGTTTCTAAATCCACTCCCAACCCCACCCTTAAATTTAGCTCTTTCGCTTCTTCCACAAACTCTCTTTGGCTGCTCATATTTTCAATCTGGCCGATCGCTGTTTTTACTCCTTCTATCTTGCAAACTTCCAACCAGTCCGCCGGCTCAACCGTCATCAAATGCACATCTCTTTCCAAAGTCGTCGCCACTTCCAACATCTTTTCCACCCCCAGGGTTGGTTTCGACGTAAACTCTTCATCGGCCACATCCAATTGCACTCTGGCTGCCATTTCTTCATACAGCTCCAGTCGCTCCTGCAATGCTGCCGAACTGCTCACAAAAATAGTCGGGGTAATTATCGGCATAAAAGAACTAATTCCATCATCCTGACTACATAACCCCACTCATTGTCATACCAGGACAGTATCTTCACTAAATCGCCGTCAATCACCCGCGTCATTTCCAAATCTACCAAAGATGAATACTCGCAGCCAATTACGTCGCTACTGACCACCGGTTTATCAGTCACCCCTAAAATACCCTGCAAATAGGTCTTGGAAGCCTTAATTAAAGCCTGGTTTACTGCTAGCGCTGTCGTCTTTTTCTTCACTAAAAAAGTAAAGTCAGTTAAAGAACCGGTTACCACCGGCACTCTGATGGCTATCCCGTCAAATGTCCCGCTCAACTCCGGCAGCACCACACTCACCGCATCCGCCGCCCCGGTGGAAGTCGGAATAATATTGATTGCGGCCGACCGGGCCCGCCTTAAATCTTTATGGGAATTATCCAGGAGTCTTTGGTCCGAAGTATAAGCATGAATTGTGCTCATTCCGGCTTTCACCACCCCAAACTCCTTCACCATCACTTTGGCGATCGGCGCCACGCAATTAGTGGTGCACGAAGCATTAGAAAAAACTTTATCATTACCTTCCTTGTTAGCGTTTACCCCGACGATATAGATAGGTATGTTCCCATCTTTCGGAGGGGCGGAGAGTAACACTCTCTTCGCTCCTGCTTCCAAATGATCATCCGCCTCTGCCACTTTTCTAAATCTGCCCGTACACTCTAAAACCAAGTCCACGCCTAATTTTTTCCAGGGCAGTTTTTTCGGCTCCAACTCTGCCAACACCGGTATACTGACTCCATCTACTATTATATTATTACCTTTAACCGCTACCTTGCCCTGATATTTCCCGTAAGTAGAATCATACTCAAATAAATGGGCCCAGCCCGCCGCCGCCATATTGCCTGAAGTATTGATCGCCGCCACTTTCATGGTTTTTTTATGCTTCTTTAACGCCACCCTTAAAGCCAACCTGCCGATTCTGCCAAAGCCATTAATCGCCACTTTAATCATATAAAATTCCTTTCTTCAATTTGTTTTATTTTATCAATTCTCCTTTGATATTTTTCCTCCGGTCTTACTTTTGCCTCTAACCATACTTTAATCATAGCGCAAACTTGCTCTTCGTCCACATAATCAGCCGGAATTCCCAGCACATTGGCATCCCGGTGTTCTTTGGCATGCCTGGCTGTGGCTAAACTCCACGCTTCCACCGCCTCCACGCCTTTAAATTTATTAGCGACCAAGACCATCCCTCCGGCCCGGCAAAACAAAATCCCTTTTCCCAATCCTTTTTGGACCTTTTCTGCCACTTTCACTCCGAAATCAACAAAATCATCCAGAGGATCATAAATAATGTTCCCCATGTCTTCATAACTTATTCCCTGCTTTTTCAGCCACTGCTTCACCGCCTCTTTTAATTTAAATCCCCCATGGTCGGCGCCAAGATAAATTTTCATAAGTTCTTCAGTGCTTCTAAGACCTCCCCCTCTGTCTCGGCAAACTTAAATACTTTCATTGCCTTGGCCGGAACCAACATTTCCTCTTTCAATACTCTGATTATTTTCCGCCAAAACCGGCCGTACAAAATAAACGGTTTATGATGGGGATAATACAGTTTTCCTAAAACCCAAGCAGTGCTGAATTCAGACAGCGTGCCCGTACCGCCTTTAAAAACAATAAAACAGTCGGCGTGTTCCAATAATTTAAACATTCTTTCCGTGTAATTGTGGGTTTTAATTTCCTTGTTTGCTTTATTGGCCAAGTATCGGCCTTCAAATCCCGGCGCGTCCTGAGGATTAAAAGTGATCGTCAATGTTTCTCCGCCGACGGAGATTGCTCCCTGGGTTGCCGCGTTCATAATTCCGGGGCCCCCGCCGTTCACCACCGTATAGCCTTTTTTGGCTAAAAGTTGAGCAATCCTAAAAGCCTCCTGATAATATTTGCTTTCCGGTTTTAACTCGGACGAGCCGAAAAAGGCAATGTTTTTCAGCATTAAAAACTGCCCTCAACAATATGTTTGTCCGGGGCCGCGTTGCCGTCCTCCGGCTCCAAGGTCACCACCACTCCCCTAAACTCGCTTTTATCTTCTTTCGTTTGATAATACAGCTTGCCTTGTCCTTCTGCCGCCGCCATTCTGCCGATCGAGAAAAAACCTTTATCGCTCACCAGCCAACCCTCATAATAAAAACCTTTTTCCCCTGCCGGTAAATTGCTCACTTCGACTTTCAGCACAAAATTAGTTCCGTCAAAATGTCTCCAGCCGGTCCCGACTGCTTGATTGCCGCTCACGTCTTTCAACATCGTCATCTCCGCCCCTTCCTGCGCAAAAGTTTTTTCAATCGCTTGTTTTTCCGCCTCAGTCATCGGCGCCACTAAATTAGCCTCGCTCTTTATCATTTTGGTTGACTCTAAAGTTATCTCCGGACTGATTTTCTCTTCCGGCTTCTTGGTTTTCTTTATTAACCCTATACCGCCGATTATCAACAAAACCACGATCACCCCGATTAAGGCTTTTTTATTCTTCATATTTTTTCCCTCCCCCTTTAATTTAATTAATTAAATCTGTCTATAATTTATTATAATTACCCTATGAAAGCAAATCCTAAAAAAATCTTAATCTTAATTTCTCAGGTTGGCGGCGGCCATCTTTCGATCTCGCAGGCCGTTCAACAGATTATCACAGCTCACGCTCCTTGCCACCAGATTAAAATTTTTAACAATACTCCCGTCATCGGTTCTCTCATTCAACGGATTATTGGCAACTACTTTGCTAAATTTTACACTAAAAATTATCAAGCCTTAGATAATGAATCGTCTGCCAAATTAGTTCATCAGTTAATCACTCCTTTAATCTTTCCCAAGCTTTCCCAAGTCATTGTCAACTTTAAACCCGACCTCATTATTGCCACTAATTCTTTTTCTACTGAAGAAGTGAACATTACCTTAAAAATCTTAAATGAACGCATCCCCCATGTCATTATTTTAGCTGACCCTTTTTCCATTCATCATGGTTGGACCTCCTATAAACAAGCCGACCTTTATCTAGTCCACGATTCTAACGCCCGCTCTGTTTTCATCAATCGCAGAATTAATCCTAAAAAAATCAAAGTTACCGGCCTGCCTCTACGGCAGGAAATCTATCAGTCTCCGCTTTCTCTGCCGAAGGTCCGGCGCCAACTGCATCTTGACCGCAACAAACTGACCATCTTTATCGGCGGCAGCGGTGAAGGCTTAGGCAACATTTACTCCCTGGTGGCCAAACTTTTAAAAACCAATCTGGTCATTCAATCCTGCCAGCTCATTGTTGCCTGCGGCAAAAATAAACTGCTTTTAGACAGATTTAAAAGACTGCAAAAAAAATATCCTCAGGCTGTTTTTCCGTTTGGCTATACCAACCAAATCCCCCAACTAATCTCTGCCAGCAATTTCGTCATTGGCAAACCCGGACCCAATATTCTTCTGGAGACTTTCACGTTGGGAAGATCTTTTATTGCCACCGGCCAGCCTCTTGGCCAGGAAGAAAACAACTATCAATATATTGTCAAACATCATCTCGGCCAAGTTGCTTTCACAATTCCTGATACTTTCAACCTGATTCTTAAAATTATTAAATCCCCTCAGCTTTTAAATCAATACTCTCCCTATCTTAAACGCTGGCAAAAATCCCATCAGTCCAGTCCCCAAAAAATCTGGCAGGCCCTAAAACCCTTTCTCTAATAAAGTCCCTCCGACGTAATATCGAAGGGACTAGTTTTAGTTTAAAAAAGTTTTTAAGCTTTCTTTAAAACCGGCATTCCGGTTCTTTGAGTTTCCATCACTTTATAGCCAGAGGGAACTTGATCTAAAGAACCGCTGCGAACATCGCGGGCAAAGAAATAAATTCTCTGTTTTTTGCCGCCGCGAAGATTAACATCTTTAAAGTGCAAATAATAACTAACTCCTTTAGAGTTTTTAAATGTAAAAGCCATTTGTGCCTCACCCCCCTTCAAGATAAGCCTAGACTAGTTCCTAGCTAATTGTCAAGAGGAACACCTCAAGAATATTATGGGCCTGCCTCGACGTCAAGGCGGGCCTATTCTTTCGGCCACACCTTTTCATTAGTTTGAGCATCATAAACTTCCACCGCATTGGTCGGACAGCTTTGCGCGCCCAATAGAATATTTTCCGGCGTATCACCATCTTCACTTATCAATACCGCAATGTTTTCCTCATCCAGTTTAAAAGTTTTGGGCGCAATCCCCACGCAGGAAGCCGCGCCAATACACTTATCTCTGATAATTTTGATCTTATATTTTGCCATTAACCATTCACCTCCAATCAAAACTTTTCAAAATGCACTTGTTCTTTTAGCACGCCCATTTCGATCATTAATTTATTGCCGTCGACTACCATCTCCTTGCTGCCGCATAGATATACTCCCCAATCTGCGTCTAATTTTAACTCATTCTTTAAACAGTCAGTCACATAACCATTGCATAAAGGCCAATGATTCGGCGGCTTCGATAAAGTTAAATGAAAATTAAAATTCTTGAAAAACTCATGCATCTGCCTAAACTCCTCTTCCCAAAACATATCCTCCACAAATCTTAATCCCCAATAAAGCCATATCGGCCGAGCATCCTGCTTATCTTTTAGTAAATCCAAAATCATGCTTCTTAACGGCGCAATTCCTGTCCCGGTAGCCACGAAGAGCAATTTTTGTTCTCCGGGCTTCATCACAAACACTCCCAAAGGGGCTAAAAAACTCACCTCACTGCCTGGTCTTAAACTTTTCAGATACTTTGACCCTTTCCCATCCGGCGTTATATCCACACATAACTCCACGGCGTGCTTCATGCTGGGCGCCGACGCAATCGAATAAGCCCGCCTCACTTGCCCGCCCACATCCATCGAGATATACTGGCCGGCCTGAAACTCCAACTCATGCGGTTCTTTTAACTCAATATGTAGATACTGAAATCGCTCATTGATTAAAATATGTTCAGCTACTCTGCCTTTATACTGCTCCGGTTGATTCATATTAATAAAGTATAAGGAACTCGCTTCTTAAAATCCACCTGTTTTAATCTCTGCTCTACTTTTTTATTTTTTTTCTTTCCCTGCAATACCTGATCTGCTTCTTTATAAGTAAAACCTAAATCCCCCTCGTCTATTTGCCCTGGCCATAATCCGGCTGTCGGCTTTTGCTTGATTATTTCTTCAGGAATTTCCAATTCCCGGGCTAATTTTCGAACTTCGGTCTTATACAAATGAATAATTGGTTCAATATCCGCCGCCTCATCGCCAAAACGGGTGTAATAACCTAATAACTTTTCCGATTTATTTTCTGTCCCCACCACTAAAGCGTTTAATTTTTTTGCCAGATCAAAACAATAAATCATTCGTACTCTGGCCATAATATTTCCCAACCTCACCTTATCTTTCACTCCAAATCCGTCTCCAATTTTCCCAATATTTATTTTTACTCTGTTTTTTTCCGGAATTTTTAACCAATCAAGGATTAAGTTTGAATTTTCTATCGACTGGTTTTTATAAGGCAGTTGCAGCGCAAAAACATTTTTCGCCCCCAGGGCCTTAACTATCAGCACCAACGCCACACTTGAATCAATCCCGCCGGACACGGCTATAACCGCTTTATTAAATCCCTCTGCCTGAAAAGTTTTCTTAATAAAAGTAATTATTTTTTCCGCTTCGATCATAATCAATTATAAAACATAGTGGCAACCTAAGCTTTTCTTTCTTTTTAAAGCCGACTCAACTATTAATCTTGAAACTAATAACATGTTTCTTAATTCCATATCTTCCACTTTTTGCTTTTCCCATTTTTTAATCTGTTTTAAAGCTTCTTTCAAATATCGCCGTCGTCTAACAATCCCCACCTTTTCCCACATTAATTTTTGCAGTTGTTGACGAATCATAATTCCCCCAATCTTCTGGGAAAAACTACGGCTTCTAATAATGAATTGGACGCTAAACGGTTGGCTCCGTGCACTCCGGTGCAGGCCACTTCACCAAAAGCAAAAAGGTTTTTAATGTTTGTTCTGCCATAATTATCCACTTTAATTCCGCCGCAACTGTAATGTGCTGCCGGCGTAATGGGAATTTGCTCTTTGGTTAAATCAAACCCTCTTTCTTTTAACTCCCGATAAATATTAGGAAACCGTTTTTTGATAAACTTTTCCCCCCGGTGTCTAATATCTAAATAAACTTCCCCTTTTTCCTGTTCTTTAACAATTGCCCTGGCGATTATGTCTCTTGGTGCCAACTCTGAAATAAATCTCTCTCCTTTTTCATTTATCAAATATGCCCCCTCCCCCCTTAATGATTCTGATAATAAAAATAACGGTGAGCTTTTATCTTTTAAGGCCGTCGGGTGAAACTGAATAAACTCTAAATCGACCAGTTGGCATCCGGCCCGGTAAGCCATTGCTACTCCATCGCCTGTTGCCACTTTAGGATTGGTCGTATAAACATAAATTTGCCCCAGTCCGCCGGTTGCCAGGATTATCTTGTCACCATAAATATTTTTTGTGGTTCTGACACCGAAACACTGTTTCTTTTCCACCAATAAATCCCGCACTAAACAATTTTCTAAAACTTTAATGTTTTTATTTTGTTTTATTTTCTTTAATAAAACTTTTTCTATTTCTCTGCCGCTAAAATCGCTTATCCGCATTACCCTCCTATAAGAATGGGCCGCTTCTAAACCCGGATTTTTGTCAAAAATCACTCCTTGTTGCTGTAACCATTTAATTGCTGCCGGCCCCTCTTTGACTAATATTTCTACGGTTTTTATCTGATTATGAAATGCCCCGGCAACTAACGTGTCTTGAATATGGCTATTAAAATTATCCTCTGGAGATATTACTGCCGCAATTCCACCCTGAGCCAAATTAGTCGCACAATTTTGTAAACCAGCTTTACTAATCAATAAAACTGAACCGTATTTTTCTAAAATCAGGGCGCTGGTCAATCCTGCTAATCCTGAACCAACAATTATATTTTGATATTTCTCTTTCATCTTTTACCAAGTATAATATTCATCCAGCTAAATACAATATGGAACTAATTAAAGAAATTAATCTTTGGCGCCAAAAACGCCACGCTTTAATTTTAGCTCATAATTACCAAATTCCGGAAATTCAGGATTTGGCGGACTTTGTGGGCGATTCACTGGAATTATCTCAGAAAGCAGCTAAAACTAAAAGCGAGCTTATAGTTTTTTGCGGCGTCCATTTCATGGCCGAAACCGCCGCAATTTTATCTCCTGGAAAAAAAGTTCTTATTCCTGATCTTAATGCTGGCTGCAGTTTAGCTAATAGTATTACTACCCGGCAACTGCGACGCTGGAAAAAGCGTTACCCTAAAGCCATCGTTGTTTCCTATGTCAATACCTCGGCCGAGGTTAAAGCCGAAAGCGACTACTGCTGCACTTCGACGAATGCTGTTAAAATCGTCAACTCTTTACCCAAAAATCAACAGGTTCTGTTTACGCCGGACATTTTTTTGGGCGACTATGTTGCCCGGGTTACCGGGAGAAAAAACATGATTGTTTACCCGGGGCAGTGTCATGTTCACGCCCAGGTCCGGCCGATTGATATTATGAATAAATTAAAAGAATACCCTCAAGCTGAATTCCTGATCCACCCGGAATGCGGTTGTGTCACCAACTGTATGCAGTATGTTGCCAGCGGCGACCTGCCCAAAGATAAAACCCATATCCTCTCTACCGGCGGCATGATTAAATACTGCCGGACATCCCCCGCTAAACAGTTTGTCATCGCTACCGAAACCGGCATCATTTACCGTTTACAAAAAGACAATCCTGATAAAAAATTTATTCCTGTTCGCGACGGTATGATCTGCCAATATATGAAAATGATAACTTTAGAAAAATTATTAAATTCCTTGAAAAATTTAGAGTATGAAGTGAAAGTTCCGGAAAAAATAGCTCAAAAAGCCAGAATTCCTATCCAAAGAATGCTGGAGTTATCAAAATGAATAAACAAAAATTGATTTTAAAATTTTTCCAAAAAGACGGTCAGCTAAAAATCAGCAACCAGGCTTATCGCCAAACTATTACTTCTCTATTCCGTTGGCTGATCGCCAACGACGAAATCGAAAAAGATATCACTTCTCAACTATTAAAACTTCACCCGAAGAAAACGGCTAGAATTATTAGTCACGAATCTGCCACAGTCGCCGGCATTGAAGAAATTAGCTATCTAATTAAACAGTTCACAAAATTATCTTTTAAGCCTTTATTAAAAGACTGTAATGCTGTAAAAAATAAACAAGCCGTTGCTCAAATTCAAGGATCGTCTAACGAAATTCTCGCCTATGGACGGACTATTATAAATTTTTTACAGCGGATGTCTGGTATTGCTACACAAACCAACCATCTTATCAAACAAACCCCCTCAAATATTTATCTTGCCGCCACGCGTAAAACCCCTTGGGGAAGTTTAGATAAAAAAGCCGTTACTGTCGGCGGCGGCCTAACCCATCGCCTTAATCTTAGCGATGGCATCTTAATTAAAGATAATCATCTTAAATTAATTAGTATTCAAGAAGCTTTAATCAAAACCTTTAAATTACATCACCAGCTAATAGAAATTGAAGTAAAAACCCAGGAAGAACTCAAACAAGCCATTTCCGCTTTCAATCAATTAAAAACTGATAATTACTTAGGCATTATGTTCGATAATTTTTCCGCCGCCGAGATCAAAAAAACCATTACTCAATTAAATAATCACGAAGTAATTTATGAAGCTTCGGGTGGAATTAACGAATCTAACCTAAAAGAATATTGTCAATCCGGAGTGGATATTATTTCTCTTGGCTCACTGACTCATTCCTCCCGTGCCGCTGATTTTTCTTTAGAAATCATCTGATTCAGCTTCTTAACCATCTTGGCAATTTCCTGATCGCTGAATCCATGCGCTTTTGCCCCCTCTTCCAGCGTCTCAAATGCCGCCGCCATACAACCGACGCAATGCAAACCATAATCATTTACCAATACCTCCACTAACTCCGGATAAGTATTGCTTAACTCGCCTAAATTAATAGTTTTTGTAATACGACCAAGCCGAGCTGAGCGCATTTTTTCCTCCCTAAGCTAATATTAATGCCTAATTTTTTCACCATATCTTTATCCGTCAGTTTTTTTGCCTGCTCAATGGTTTTTCCTTTAACCATCTCCGTTAGCATGCTGGTTGAGGCTATAGCAATAGCACAGCCTTCGCCCTGAAATTTTATATCTTGAATTATTTTTT
>Ga0210015_1004277_pt1 | contig 12162 bp, 15 predicted proteins | sample CryGeymeta201522_FD_185471 | JGI IMG/M metagenome (GOLD analysis project Ga0210015, IMG submission 185471) | Groundwater microbial communities from Crystal Geyser aquifers in Utah, USA - Crystal Geyser metaG 2015-22 (SPAdes) (version 2) | ecosystem: Environmental > Aquatic > Deep subsurface >... | reverse complement strand
TATATTACTCTTTATTACGCCTTCGTCTCCAACGCTGTTTCTGTTAAAAACAGTTTAAAAGTAATTCTTTCCACCGCCGCCATTGTCTCGCTCTACGGTATTGGCGAACATTTTGGCATTGATAAGCATGTCTGGGTTCAAGATGTCCAAAACCGGGTTTTTTCTACCCTCGGCCAGCCTAACTGGCTCGCCGCCTATTTGGTCGCCCTTGTGCCTTTATCCCGCTGGCTTTCCCCGCTGTTTCTCTTAACGATTTACTTTACCAAAAGCCAGTCGGGTATTGCCGCCGCCTTGATTACTCTTTTCTTAATGTTTGTTTTTTTGGTGATCAAAAAGCGTTTCTTAAAAATTATTTTAATCGTTGTTTTAGCGGCCGGGGCCGGTTATTATCTCTTAACTTCGCCGCTGACTGCCGGCAATCAAAAAACACTCCAATTAATCAATGAGGAAAATCTTACCCGTGCCGGCGGCTCTTCATCCCTTTTAATCCGCCGCGTGGTCTGGCAGGGAGCCATTGATGTTTTCAAGCACTATCCTTTATTCGGCTCCGGGGTGGAAACTTTCGCCTATTCCTATTACAACTTCCGTCCCGCCGGCCACAACCTTTTATCCGAATGGGACTTTTTATACAATAAAGCCCACAATGAATATCTTAACTTTTTGGCCACCACCGGCGCTTTCGGTTTAGCTAGTTATCTGTTTTTTATTTCCGCTGTTTTAATTTTTTTCCTCAAAAATCCCAGTGGCTTGATGCTTGGATTTATTTCAATTCTTATCACTAACTTTTTCGGCTTCTCCGTTGTCCCGGTCACTTTATTTTTCTTTCTGTTCCCCGCCTTCGCCATAAATAATGAAAACTTTGACGCACGTGCGTCAAAAATTTCATATTCTCCCTGGCGATACTTTTTTATTATTCTTGTTTTAATTTTTAGTTTTTATTTTTTAGTTTTTATTTTTAATATGTGGCGTGCCGACTACCAATTTAATTTAGGCCGAAACTATCTCAAGGCCAACCAACTGCCGGCCGGCTTAACGCTCTTACAAAAAGCAGTGGCTCTTTCCCCGCAGGAACCTCTTTTCCGGTCGGAATATGCTGAAGGCTTGGCCAAACTGGCTTATGCCTACGAGTCCACTCCCGCCGCCCAGTTGGCCGTCACTCAATCAGATTTGGTCATCAAAACCAATCCCGTCCATTTAAATTACTGGAAATCCCGGATTAAAATCTTTCTCTTGCTGGCCAAACTTGACCAGCAATACGAACTCCAAGCGCTTGACGCTATCCAACAAGCAATTAAACTGGCCCCCACCGATGCCAAACTTTACTATAATTTAGGTTTAATCTACAATCAGCTCGGCCAAAAAGATTTAGCCAAACAAACATTACAAACCGCCCTGGAACTAAAACCCAATTATGATTTTAAAATACCCCAATAAAATCCTCCGCCAACCGGCTCAGCCGGTTGAAGCGATTACCGCCGAAATCCAACAATTAGCCAAAAATTTGCTGGACACAGTCGTTCCCGATCCCCGCAAACCTTTAGGCATCGGTCTGGCCGCCAACCAAATCGGCAAGTTATGGCGCGTCTTTGTTATGAAATTTCCAAGCGGCAAACTGGAGATAATTATTAATCCGCAAATTTTAAAATCTTCAAAGAAAATGCTCTCCTCTTTACCTAAAGATGACCAATTTTTGGAAGGTTGTCTTTCCTTTCCCGGCTGGTACGGCTTTGTCGACCGGCCAATAAAAATAAAAGTCAGTTACCAAACTCTAACCGGACTGACCAAAACCGCCCGCTTGAGCGCACCCTATTCCGTTTACTTCCAGCACGAACGCGACCACCTCGACGGAATACTATTTATAGATTATATCAACCAATCCGGAGAGCAACTTTATTTCGGCACTGACCGCGACCGCTTAAAACCAGTCAAAAACCCGTTCTTGGCCTACAAGGTCCAACCTTGAAGGTTCAATTTTGCTTTCCGCTAACAGAGTAGCCCTGCAAGGTCGGACCTTACAGGGCTAAATAAAGTCAAGAGGATTGCCACCCTCGCAGCTCATGTCTTCCAGTAGCCCAAACCAAACCTATGCCAATTTCTGGAAGTAAAATATACGGGATGACATCCCCCTCCTTTATCAATCCCTTATCACGACCAGCACACAATATTGCTGCTAAACAACTACTACCATCCATACCCTCATCTTTAGGTAATTACTGTTATTCCCCTTTGCCAATAAGCTCCTTTCCACTTAGCTCAATCGGTTGACGAACCTTTTTCTCGGTAGTTGTCATTATTTAGCACCACTAGCTTATAGCAATTTTTTTTAACTCCTCTTTGACGGTTCTCTCGCTCACCGCCCTGCCCGGCAGATATTCAATCGGCTCAGAGTAATTAATATCCTTAAAATAACTTAATTGCTCCCGGAACAATTTTTCATTAAACTGGCCTTTAAAAATTTTCCTGGCCTTATTAACTATCTCTTTAAACGGATATTGCCGCAGAATAAAATATAAATCCACATAGTCTTTCCATTTCGCTCTGTGCCCTAAAGCATAAGCCTTCATCCCGGCTAAAGTCAGCAAGTCCGGCATTTTTATTACTTTTTCAAATTTCTTTACATAGGGAATTTTATAAGGATAAGCGTAAAAAGTCAGCTTAATTTCCTTAATCATGATCGTCAGCTCAGTACTGGTGTCAATATAAATATGTTTAACCGGGTATTTTTTCTTGACCAAACTCATGATTTGATCATTATTAAATTCTTTCTGAGAAAATAAATCAAAGTCAATTGACCGGCGGTGGCCCAGCTGCAAAGCGACAGCCGTCCCGCCGACTAAACCAAAGTGCACAGCAAATTTTTTTATTAAAGGCAATAATTGAATCTGGCCGTGAGTTAAAATTTCAGGATGCATAACGCTGAAAATAAAGGTTGAAGAGATTAACAGTTGGCGGCCGGAGATTGACTCTTTTTTTATTGGTTAATTTAACAAAAATATTCTGTAATTCTTTCAGGCCAAAGATTTCTTTTAAGTTTAAAAAATCCTGCCAGTCGCCGTAGCTTAAAATCGCCTCGGTAATAGCCGCCGCGTCCAATCCGTCAAAATTTCTGGTTGACCAAATTAGCCACGGCTGTTTTTTAATCAACTGCCGCGCTTTAACCAACTGGCTTAATCTCATAATCCTATTATACTGTATCTATGAGGCAAATTTCTATTCTTTTCTTCGGCTCGTCGGCAAATTCGCTGATTGTCAAAAACGCTTTGATTAAAGCCGGCTACGTCATTGTTGATCAACCGAACAAGGCCAATTTGGTTATCAGCGCTGATTATGGGGAAAAACTCCCGGCCGGCGGCCTGAATCTCCACCCTTCGCTTTTACCCAAATACCGCGGCCCGACGCCTGTACCTTACCAAATCTTAAACCAAGAAAAAGAATCGGGAATTTCCATCATTAAAATGACTGATCAGTTTGACGCCGGTCCGCTTATTGCCCAGGAAAAAGTGCCGATCCTAGCTGACGATACCGCTCCTGACTTGCTGAAACGCTGTTTTACCAGCGGCGCTCAACTGCTGATTAAAATTCTGCCCGATTATTTGAACAATAAAATTACTCAAAAAATCCAGGATGAAACCCAAGCTACCTACACCCGCAAATTTACCAAAGCTAACGGTTTTATTTCCTGGGAAGAATTCAAAGCCGGCGCGCCGGACCGCAAAATCCGCGCCCTGTTTCCCTGGCCCGGCGTTTGGACAACCATGCCTGCCTCGCCGAGCTCGCCTCGCGTCGAAGCGGGTCAAGGCGGGCCCAACGGGAAAACTTTAAAACTACTGCCTAAAAATCTGTTGCAACTCGAAGGAAAGCAGCCGATTACTTTTCGCCAATTTCTGGCCGGATACCGCCATCTGCTACAATAACTTCATGAATATAACTCTTTTCGGCGGAAGTTTCAATCCTCCGCACCTTGGCCACGAAATTGTTTTAAAGCAAATTTTTGAATTGAAGTTAATCCCTAACTTAGACCAAATCTGGCTTTTACCCGAATACCAACACAGTTTTGCCAAAAATACTGACTTGGCCCCGGTTACCCACCGCCTCGCCATGACCAAATTGCTATTGCACCCCGCGAAGCCTTGGCAAAGTGGGGTCAAACTGGAAACCTGCTGTATCGATAAACAAATGTCCGGCAACACCATTGAACATATTAGTTATCTTAAAAATAAATTTCCCCGCCACCAATTTTCTTTTTTAATCGGTTCAGACAACCTACCCACGTTTTCCCAGTGGCCGCAGTGGCAAAAATTATTAAAATTAATGGTCTTTTATATTTACCCCCGGCAGGGCTACCCTTTCCGGCCGCTTTACTCGAATATGAAACCCTTAACCCACCCGGCCCAAATTATTACCAATATCTCCTCAACCATGATTAGACAACGGTTAAAACAGGGCCAAATTGTGGAACACCTTTTGACGCAACCGGTTTTCCGGTATCTAAAAACCCGCAAACTCTATTGTTTCGGTAAATAATCAATTCCGATTTCTCCGCACCAATGTTCAACTGCTCTTTCTACCCCCCCCATTCCGGCAATATACGGACAATCGGGGCATTTTCCTGATAAGTATTTTCTGATAGATTTTAAGTTACTAAATTTTTTGTACTCTTCCGGATTGCCTTTTATTCTTCCCAGCCATATTTCTTGCGGGCAAACTTCCCTTTGTTCTAAAGTCATCTCGCAAGTGCGCCTCATTGTATTCAGAGATAACTTTTTTTCTTAACGGTGCGGACACAGCTCGTACACAAGATCAGCCGCTTTTTCTTGCCTTCCACCAAAATCGTCACCCGTTTTAAGTTCGGTTTAAACAGCCGCTTCACCCGGTTTTTGGCGTGCGAAACAAAATTGCCGTACTGGAGGCCCTTACCGCATTTTTGACATTTTTGAGCCATATTAGGCTATACTATACCATAAATATCTATTTATGCTAAGTACGATCATTTGGGCAATTGCCCTGTTAATTGCCATTACCATCCATGAATTTTCCCACGCTTTGGTTTCCGATAAACTCGGCGACCCCACTGCTTCCCTTGCCGGCCGGATCAGCTTAAATCCCTTGAAACACCTTGATCCGATCGGAACTTTAATGCTGTTGTTTTTCCGCTTCGGCTGGGGCAAACCCGTCCCCTTTGACCCATTTAATCTCCGCCACCCCAAGAGGGACGCGGCTTTAATTTCTTTAGCCGGGCCGGCCAGCAACTTGATCCTGGCCCTAGTTTGTTCTTTTATCCCTTCCGTTCTGGTAATCCCTCTTATTATTATGAATGTTAATCTGGCTGTTTTTAATCTTCTGCCGGTACCGCCTTTAGACGGCGCCAAAATTCTCTACGGTTTTTTGCCAATGAGCTGGGCCGACGAATACAACGACTTTATGAAATCCTACGGCACAATCTTATTAATCTTATTAATTCTCCCCATTGGCGGCTCGTCTTTAGCCATCAACCTTATCATGCCGGTAATCAATCTAGTCACGAATTTCCTTCTGTAAACACCTCTACCCGATTTCTCCCTTTGGCTTTAGCTTGATACATAGCTGTATCAGCACGGCCTATTAATACCTCCAAAGGTTCTTTCTCGCCGATTTGCACCACACCAATGCTGACGGTGAACGAAGCTTTTTCTTTATCATGAATCTTTACTTGTGTCTTTGCCATTTGGTCTTTTATTTTTTCCGCCACTTTCTGGGCTCCGTCTAAATCTGTATTCGGAAGAAAAAACACAATTTCCTCACCACCCCATCTACCAATAAGGTCAGATTTTCTAACCAGGGTATCCTCCTTCTCAGGATTTAATAAACGGGAAATTTCTTTCAAGACAAGATCACCCCCTTCATGCCCATATTGATCATTAATCCTCTTAAAAAAATCAATATCCATCATCATTGCCGAAGTTGGAAATCTTTCTCTTTGAGCAAGATTAAGTAATTTTGTAGCCAATAACATAAATCCTCGCCGATTATACAAACCGGTTAAAGGATCATTTAATACTTGCTCTTTTAAAACAGACTTTCTACTTTCTAATCTTTTTCTGTAAACATCTTGATATATATCTTTGTATTCCGCCATATACTTGACAACATGATATAATTAAATTGGTCCGATGACAACATCGTGACCCCTGCCCTACCGGGCGCGTTGACAAGTTGAAAGATTTTTTCCTCAACGCTTTTTGTATGGAAGGCATGATATCGTCAGCCTGTGGACTGAGGGTTAGCTTTCCACCTTGAACTTTGTTCGGGGAACGCTTTCAACTGACGGCCTTACGGTGGGGCATGTTTTATACTTCGCCTATCTTCTGTTAAAATAGTTAAAGTGCCAACGTAGCTCAGTTGGTTAGAGCAGCTGTTTTGTAAACAGCAGGCCGTCAGTTCAAATCTGACCGTTGGCTCAAAACACTTTTGCCCGCCTGCAAAAGCTATTGCTTTAGCAATTGCGGGCAGGTAAACAGCAGGTCTTCAGTTCAAATCTGAAAGGCGGCTCTTATTTCTCCACACTAAACACAAAAAACTTCATTCCTGCCTGCCAATCATCGGCCGCCAACCCCGCCTTTAAACACAACTGGCCTAAAAATTCTTGAGCATCCGGCAATTTCTCCCAAACCTGCGGTAAAAAAACCGCCCTTTGTCCGAACTTCTCAATCACCAAGCCGGGTTTTTCTTTCCTCAGCCGCTCCAACAGTTCCTTGACACTTTTCGGTACGATCGTGGTCAAAAGTGACAAAACAGAAACCTCGATACTCAAATCTTTTAATTCTTCCAAACTCACTGGTTCAAACCGGCCGTCACGGGCCGCCGCAGCAATGGCATTGTCAATAATTGCCTGCTCTAAAGAACCGACCGGTTCAATATTGCCGATACAGCCCCGTAAACGGCCGTGGTTATATAGCGTCACAAAACAGGCGCCCGGCTGTTTAGAAACGGCCTTGATTTTTTTGCCGGTTTCTAAATATTTTTTAATCGCCTGTCTTGCTAACTTAATGTTATTCATAAAAAACAATTGCGCTATAACCCACCACCCGGTTACTGTCGCCTGAAGCCGTAGCCGAGGTATCATAACAGACTAACTTTGCCTGCCAGTGGTTGGCTTTCGCCAACTTCATCAACATTAAAATCCCGATCCTACCGCAGGCACAGTCTTCATTCTCCAGTAAATATTTCCGGTTGCCGGTTAAGATCGCCTCAATCGTTTTCTTGTCATACTCCTCTGCAAAATTTTGCGGCAGATAATGGGAAAGGTCCGAAGAAACGATTAAAAGCGAATTTGGCGGTAAAACCAGCTTGGTTTCCGCACCGGTTAACAAACAACTGATTTGAAAATCTTTAAATCGATATTGTAAAAATGGCAGCTGGACTTCCAAACAATGCTCGCTTTTATGAGCTGAATCATTAACCTCTGTCTCTCGGGGCGGTTTTTGCTCCACTGCTCCCAGAGGCGTCAGCCAGGTTTGGCAGGACGATGCGGCCAAAGCAGTCAACCATTCATGATGCGACGGCCCCAGTAAAACAAACTGTTTTTGCGGGACAACGCTAATCTGCTGATACCCCCAAGCCGCTGTCTGGCCGGAATAAACCAACCCCGCGTGCGGCACGATCAAAGCCCTGACTTTTCCGCTGACAACTTTTTTAGTATTTTTAAAAAACTCATTAATGGCCGCCTTCAACTCCTCCCGCTCTGCCGGGTAAAAACTGCCGGCTACGGCAGGATATCTAGTGCCAAATACCATAAATCTTCTCTCGGCATTGCCTGCATCTGCCTCGCTTATCCAAATTTTTAATTACCCCTTGATAATCAGTCCTGTCCACTAAAACCGCTTGGCACTGAGGACAAGTAGTAACCGAGTGTTCCGGGTCAGCGATATTGCCCAAATAAACATAGTTCAAGCCGGCTTGCCTGCCGATTTTATAAGCTTTTAATAAATCTTCATGCCTGGTAACCGGCACATCCAGCATTTGGTAGTCCGGATGAAAAGCGGAAATATGCCACGGTATATTTTTAGAGATACCGGCTAAAAATTGAGCAATCTGCTGCAATTCTTCATTACTATCGTTATATCCGGGAATTAACAGGGTAGTAACTTCGGTAATAATGCCGGACCGGAAATATTTTTTAATATTCGCTTTGACCGGTTCGATTTTGGCTTTACAGATTTGCCTATAAAATTTATCCGAAAAGCTTTTTAAATCAATATTAATCGCGTCCAAATACGGCTTAATATATTGAAAACTCTCCTCTGATTCAAAACCATTGGAAACAAAAACGTTCCTCAAACCCTTTTTCCTGGCCAGCTTGGCCGTATCATAAGCCAGCTCGATAAAAATCGCCGGCTCGTTGTAAGTGTAGGCAATCCCGGCCGCTTTTTTCTCTACAGCCAATTCGACAATTTCTTTGGGAGTAATTTTAGTTGATGCGTTTTCGATATAAAAGATTAAGTTTTTCGTTTTTCGTTTTACGCTTTGCGTTTTATTCCCCTGGCTTTGCGTCCAATTCTGGCAAAACTTACAGCCAAAATTACAGCCGGCTGTCCCGAAAGACAACAAATATTTTCCCGGTAAAAAATGAAATAGCGGCTTTTTCTCCACCGGATCAAGCTGAAGGCCGATTGCCCGGCCGTACACCAAAGAATACAGCTTGCCTTGGTGATTAATTCTGGTGCCGCAGATGCCGGTTTTTCCCTCCGCCATCCGGCAGTACCACGAACAAGCCAGGCATTGGACTTGGTTCTCTGCTAGTTTTTTATACAGCTTGGCGAGTTTCATTAACTATTGTTATAATAGCATGAAATAAAAGCTGGGGTGGTGGAGCGGTCAAACACACGAGTCTGTAAAACTCGCGGCGCAAGCCTACGAAGGTTCGAATCCTTCCCCCAGCACCTCGCGTAGCTCGGTGCAAGCACTAAGCCGTCTTAGCTCAGTTGGCAGAGCACGCCCATGGTAAGGGCGGGGTCCCGGGTTCAACTCCCGGAGACGGCTCCAAGGAGGTATAATAACCTATGGCAAAAAAAGGCAAAGGCCCGAGAGGTATTCTCGGCCTTAAATGTTCTATCTGTAATGCGCAAAACTATCTCACCCAGAGAAATCGGGTTAACTCGCCCGAAAAACTGGCGTTAAAAAAGTATTGCAGCCGCTGCCGCAAACACACGGAACACAAAGAAATGAGCAAATTGAAATAAACTGCGGGCCTGTAGCTCATTTGGCTAGAGCGCTGCTATGGCATAGCAGAGGTGGTGGGTTCAAATCCCACCAGGTCCACCCAACTGTGATATGTGATATGATATTCATAACCAATGCGTTGTAAACATTGGTTGAATAGCGTTCTGTATTCTAAAAATTCGAGCGTGGCTTTCCTAAAGATCATTACATCTGTTTTTGCTGCCAATCAAGATCCCCTACAGGTGCCGGATATTGGCCCAACAGAAGATGTCACTTGTCGTCTTTGTAGCGATCAAAACATTCAATTGATGATGCGTTTTTAACCGATGGCACTGTTGGTGCTCCGATAAGTAGTCCTACGGCTGCCGGCGGGCATTTGGAAGGCGGCATGGGAACGATTACCAATGATGAACAAAATTCATATCCGCCATTCCCACTTCCTCCTGGAGCTATCGCACCACCAGTTGATCTTGAGCGGGACACATCTGCCCAACAAACAAATAGGTGACATGAGGGCTTGGTTCCAACTATTCCCGCTCCTTGTGCTAAAATATTCTAGACAAAGGGGTGTAGCTCAGCTGGGAGAGCGTCCGTCTCCAAAACGGAAGGCCATAGGTTCAATCCCTATCACCCCTGCCATGAAGTATGCGCTTGCCCTGAAGTAGTAACACTTCATGGCTTGCGCTTAACTTCATGGCCTGCCGTTACTTATCCAAATAATCCCTTAACTTCTATCTGCCGGACGCGCTCGCGGGTCACGCCCATTTTCCGGCCGACGGCCTCTAAAGTATAAGCTTAACCATCTACTAAACCATATTTTAACTGTAAAATTCTCACTTCGCGCGGCGGCATACCCCTTAATACTTCGGCTAGATGCTCGCGTAAAAGATTATATGTAGCCGTATCGTCCGGCGGAGGCGCCTCATCATCTTTGACAAAATCGCCAAGCACCGACTCTTCCTCATCGTCAGTTGGTGTTTCCAAAGAAAGCGGACGCCGCGCTACTTGAATCATACTCTTCACTCTTTTGGATGACACTTTCAGCGCATCGGCCAATTCCTCAACCGAAGGTTCGCAACCCAACCGCTGAGTCAATTGATGCTGCATATGTAGCATTCTGTTAATTTGATCGCCCATGTGCACCGGAATACGAATAGTTCGTCCCTGATCAGAGATCGCCCGCGTGACAGCCTGCCTAATCCACCAGGTGGCATAGGTAGAAAATTTATGGCCCCGGCGGTAATCGAATTTCTTCGTCGCCCGGATTAAACCGATATTGCCTTCCTGAATTAAGTCCAGAAAAGGCACACCCCGGCCCATGTATTTCTTGGCAACCGAGATGACCAAACGGGCATTGGCAGTGATGAGATGCTCGCGCGCCTGCCAACCATCTTCAATTATCTTTTCTAAGTCCATTCTTCGGTTGTCAGAAATTTCTCCTCCGGCTAACTCTTCTTCGGGCGGTTCGCCAGTCGGAGCATCTTCCACAAAAGCAATACCCGCCTCTAATAGTCCACTAAAAGTCTCCTCCAGTTGCACTATATCCTCCTCCGACTTTGGGGAAAAAGCGTAAAATGTCGTCCATGGTAACGTACGTTTTCTGCCGGCCCAATTCGACCAAGCCTTCAATGGGTGAATATTCCCGATCAAAATCAACTACTTCTTCTATCAATTGTTGAAGAACCCCCTCGTTAATTTCTGGTGCTTTCTTGAGTTCGCAAACGAAACGCACCACTAACGGGTAAAATACCCGTCTAGGAGGTGCGTATGAACCATCATCATTTATCGCTCTATGAGCGGGAGCAGCTGGCAGTTTTAAAAGCCAAGGGTTTAAGCTTTCGGGAGATTAGCAAAATCCTCGGGAGAAATCACGCCACATTATCCCGGGAGTGGAAAAATAAAGCTAAATACGGTAAACCGTACATTCCTTGCAAGGCTCACGAAAAAGCCAGAAAAACAGCCATCCGGCAACGCACTAAAGCACCCCTGAAGAATAAGGCAGTTTTCCTGTATGTCCGCCATAAACTCCGGGATTTAAACTGGAGCCCGGAAACAATTGCCGGCAGATTGCCAATAGACATGCCGGGTGAGTCCATCCATTTTGAAACCATCTATCGTTATGTCTACAACCATAAGAAAACCTGGGGAATGAAGTTATGGCGGTATCTGGCTAAACACAGGAAGAGACGGCTTAAAAAGGACGGGAGAAAAGTAAAGGCAGTTAAATATCTGCGTGCCCTACCTCTGGTGGAAAGACCGATTGAAGCCAGTGACCGGCAAACCATCGGCCACTGGGAAACAGATAACCTGGGAGGCAAAGTCAGCGATCAGCAGACCGTTTCCGGTACCGCGGAAAGGAAATCCCGCTATACCTCTTTGGCCCTTCTTAAAGATAAAACCAGTTTAACTAAAATGCGGCGGCTTAAAAGTAAACTGTCAAAATTACCGCCTCAGCTCCGGCAAACCTTAACCATTGACAATGGCCCGGAAAATGCCAAACATCAATTGCTTAAAACTACTTTTCAGGCTGGTATCTATAGTTGCCAACCATACCATAGCTGGGAAAAAGGCACGGTGGAAAACATGTTTGGCCGAGTTAGACGATTTATCCCCAAAGGCACCAGCCTGGATATTGTTGACAGGCAGACTATCCGGACGATTGAACACTGGCTTAACCATACTCCCAGAAAGTGTCTTGAATACAAAACGCCGTATGAGATAATGCAGCAGGAATTAAATTTAATTAACAATCAGGGTGGTGCGTTTCAAGTGCGAATGTAGGTTTCCGGCATCGCCATAGGCTATTATCCTATAACAATCTCGACTAAAAATCAATCTCTCTTAAACCACTCCAGGCTTCTCTATACCGCTAAATTATGGTCGGCCCCGGAATTTATGGCATTCTGAAACACGAATCTATTAATACCAATCTGCAGCTTAATATATTTTAGGTCGCCTTTATCC
>Ga0210015_1004276_pt1 | contig 12167 bp, 10 predicted proteins | sample CryGeymeta201522_FD_185471 | JGI IMG/M metagenome (GOLD analysis project Ga0210015, IMG submission 185471) | Groundwater microbial communities from Crystal Geyser aquifers in Utah, USA - Crystal Geyser metaG 2015-22 (SPAdes) (version 2) | ecosystem: Environmental > Aquatic > Deep subsurface >... | reverse complement strand
CGGTTCACGTCCTTGTAGAGCAGGTAGCGAAACGCCGTGTTGCCAGTGGCGATGCAGGCCTGTGGGCAGAAGGCGCGCAGCCACATGAAATCACCGGGGCCGACCTCGACCCAATCCGTGTTCAGCAGGTAGCGCGCCGTGCCTTGCAGCACGTAGAGGCCATGTTCCATCACGTGGGTTTCGGCGAAGGGGATGCGGCCGCCGGGCTGGAAATTCACGATATTGACGTGAAAGTCATATCCGGGATCGAGCGGGTCGAAGAAGCGCTGCGTGGCCCAGTTGTCTTCCGCACCGGGCATGCCGACGGCTTCGATATCGGCCTCGTGCAGGATCAGCGGCTCGGGCGCCATGATCCCGTCGGCCGGAACATAGGCCTTTCGGATCCAGTGGAACCCGGCCTCCTGGTCGTGCGGGTTCCAGATCTGCCACGGCGCGCCCGCTGGCAGGTAGGCGAAGGACCCGGGGCGCAAGGAATGGGCGACGGCCCCGATCGTCAGCCGCAGCTGCCCCTTGGCCACGAAGATGGCGGCCTGCGCGCCCGGATCAGGGTCCGGCGCAGCGGACCCGCCGCCCGGACGCAGTTCAACGGCGTATTGCGCGAAGGTCTCGGCAAAGCCGGTCAGCGGGCGGGCGAGGATCCAGGCGCGATGCCCGATCCAGCCGGGCAGCAGGCTGGTCACGATGTCACGCTGGGTATCGGCGGGCAGGACGGCATAGGCGGTGGTGAACACCGCCGTGCCGACGGGATCTGCGGCATGATCCGGCATCCCCCCTGTCGGAAACGCGTATCGGGCATGGTTGGTCACGGCGGAGAGTCCTTGGCTGCGGAACGAGGGGCGGCTGCGGAACGAGGGGCGGCTGCGGAACGAGAAGCCCGTGCCGATCTTCATGGGGCAGGTTCGACGGGGGATGCAAGGCCAAGCATCGGGCGTGGCACCGCCCCTTGCCACTTTGGCCCGCGTCCCGCACCGATCCCGCAGCCCCTTTCATCGGCATCCCCTTTCATCGGCATCCCTTGTCACGGATCGAAATAATCGGGAATGATCGACCCGACCCGCGACGGCCCATGACAGGCCGACCGAAAGCGGCGAGCGCCAGGGGGAAAAGCTGTCCATGTACGATCTTGCCGTTTTCACCGATTGGCTGGGCTTCGCCGTGCGCTGGGTGCATGTCATCACGGCGATGGCATGGATCGGGTCGTCGTTCTACTTCATCGCGCTGGATCTCGGGCTGCGCAAGGTGCCGCATCTGCCGGTCGGGGCCCATGGCGAGGAATGGCAGGTCCACGGGGGCGGCTTCTATCACATCCGCAAATACCTCGTGGCGCCCGAGAACATGCCCGAGCACCTGACCTGGTTCAAATGGGAAAGCTACAGCACATGGCTGTCGGGCGCGGCGCTGCTGGCGCTAGTCTACTGGGCCGGGGCGGAGATGTATCTGATAGATTACGACAAGGTCGAGCTGTCGGTCTTGCAGGCCATCGCGATTTCCGCCGGGTCGCTGGCGATCGGCTGGGTGCTTTACGACACCCTGTGCAAGAGCCCGTTGGGCGAACGTCCGACCGTGTTGATGCTGCTGCTGTTCGTGATCCTCGTGGTCATGGCATGGGGCTATGATCAAGTGTTCACCGGGCGCGCGGCGCTGCTGCATCTGGGGGCCTTCACCGCCACGATCATGACGGCGAACGTGTTCCTGATCATCATGCCGAACCAGCGGATCGTGGTGCGGGACCTGCAGGAGGGGCGCAAGCCGGACGCGATCTATGGCAAGATCGCCAAGCTGCGCTCCACCCACAACAATTACCTGACGCTGCCGGTCATCTTCCTGATGCTGTCGAACCATTACCCGTTGGCTTTCGCCACCGAATACAACTGGATCATCGCGGCGCTGGTGTTCCTGATGGGGGTGCTGATCCGGCACTATTTCAATTCGCGTCATGCCCGCACAGGCAATCCGCACTGGACCCTGGGCCTGAGCGCGGTGATCTTCATCGTCATCATGTGGCTGTCGAGCATCCCGATGTATCGCGATTACGATTTCGAGGCCGAGATCGACGTGCCCGAGCACCTGCAATACATCGTCGCCTCCGCCGGTTTCGACGAGGTCCGCAACACGGTGCTGGGCCGCTGCTCCATGTGCCACAACGTGGAGCCGGTCTGGCCCGGGCTGCGATGGGCGCCCCGGGGCGTCCGCCTCGATGACGATGCCCAGATCGCGATCCATGCAAGGTCGATCTACATCCAGGCCGGTGTCAGCCATGCGATGCCACCGGGCAATGTCACCGGCATTTCCGATGCGGAGCGGGCACAGATCGTGCGCTGGTATCGCGGATTGAACGCCGACCGGGCGGCGCTGGCGGCCGATTGAGCCGGTGCCGCGTCTGGCAGCGACCCGGACGCCAAGGCAGAGGTTGAACGCACCCTCGGTGCCGTCGGTCTCCACACCTCCGTCGGATGGAGGATTTCGGGACCGGCGCGTGCAATACCATGGGGATCGGGGGCGGTATGATCGGGGCGAAGGTGGTCGTGACGGTCGTGTTCGCCGCCGCCTGGCCGCACGGAAACCGCCCGCCCGGCATCGTCATCGTCATCGTCATCGTCATCGTCATAGTCATCGTCATCGTCATCGTCATCGTCATCGTCATCGTCATCGCGATGATGATCTGGCCGATCCCCGACCTATCCGCCACCGCCGATCCCGACACGCCCGAGAAAATCGGCAATGACCCGAACCGCGGCGCGCGCGATCAGGGCGCCAAGAAGGTTGCCGCACGGACCGCCGGCAGGCTCGCGCGCAGCGCGTTTCGGGTCGTCGGGCCGTCGGGCCGTCGGGCCGTCGATCATGGCCGCGGTCCGGATCGCTTGCGCCACGTCCAGCGCAAGCAGCCCGTCACGGCCGGACACCCGGACCGCCAATGCGCTCTCGCGGCAGGGCAATGGACGCCAGTCGCCCGGTGGCGCCCGCTGCCAGCGGCGCATCGGTCAGCTGCGCAAGGTGCCAGGCGAGGACCTGGTTGCTGCTCAGGACCGGAAGGCCAAGTTCTGCCTCCAGCGGCGCGAGGATATCGAGGGTGCGCAGGTTGGTGCAGGAGATGAATACGGCCTGCGCGCCGTCGGCGGCCTGCCGCGCGGCGTCCATGATGGCGCCGGGCGCGATACGGGCCACGCGCGCCTCCATCTCTTCGCCGAAGGTCAGGGTCTCGGGGACGGTATGCCCGGCCGCGATGAAGGCATCGCGCACCGGGGCGGCGATGCTGTCGACATAGGGCGTCACGAGGCCGATCCGCGACGCTCCCAGCGCGCGCAGGGCCGCAAGGGCCGCGGTCAGTGGATCGGTGACCGCAGGCGTCGCCACAGCCTTGCGGATCAGGGCGGCCACCGCGTCGGCGCCGATAAGCGTGGTGCCCGAGGTGCATCCGTATCCGACCGCATCGAAGCGCGCCGCGCGCGGCAACAGGCTGGCGCTGTGCGCCAGGTCCAGTTCCATCGCCGCGATCGTCGCGGCCGATAACACCTCGCCCGAGGGGACGCGGCTGACATGGATGGCGACCCCGGGGTCGGTGAAGAGCCTGCGGAAATCCTGCTCCAGCGTTTCGTCGGCTTGCAGGACGATCAGACCGAGCGTGGCCTTGGTCCCGATCGGTCCGGTCAGGTCGTAGCCGACACGTTTCATGCCGGGATCTCCGGCAGGTCGGCGGGCGCGCGAGGGGACAGAAGGTCCGGACCGTCGGAGCGCAGGACGATGTTCTCCTCGTGCACGAGGACGCGACCGGGAGCGAGCTCGACCCCGGGCTCCAGCGTGAGAACCATACCCGCGCGCAACTCGGTGGTATCGCGCGGGGTGAGTGAGGGCCATTCCGTCAGATTGATCCCCAGCCCGTGGCCGAACCGGCCGGCGCCCGGCGTGGCACCCTGCGCGTGCAGGCTGTCGGACAGGATGCGGTGCAGGTCGCGGGCCAACATGCCGGGACGCAGGGTGGCCAGCGCCGTGTCGGTGGCCTTGACCAGGGCGTCATGGGCGCGCCGCACGCTGTCCGATGCAGGCCCGATCGCGAAATTCCGGTCGAAATCGCAAGAATACCCGTCGCGCACCGCACCGGTATCGAGCATCAGCACGTCGCCCCGGCGCAACGGGCGGTCATCCGCGGGCGAGATGACATCGCCATAGCCGCCCTGCCCGGCACCGCCGGCCACGTAGCTGACCCAATCGGCACCCGCCTGAAGCAGCGCCACCTGGAAGTCGCGGAAGACCTGCGACACCGGCACGCCCGCGCCCGCGAATTCCGGCACGCGGGCGAAGGCGGCACCGGCGGTTGCGCAAGTGGCACGGATTTTCGCGATCTCGGTCTCGGATTTGATTTCCCGCACGCGGTGGATCGCGCCGGTTCCATCCACCATCCGGCGCGGCGCGAGGCGATCCTGCAGGCGGAGGAAATCCGCGACCGGCATCCGCAGGTGGGTTTCCAGCGCCATCGGCGTGCCGATCCGGCCCGTCCCGGGCACGATGTCGGCCAGCGCATCGCCCAGAAGGCTGACGCCGTCATCGACAGGGTCCGGCGCATCCCAGGTGCGGATATCGCTGATCCAGCAGCGCCCCATCAGGGCTGCGCCGATGGAGGGAATGACCGCGACCGGATCGCCGCTTGAAGGAACGATGACGAACCAGGGCCGTGTCGGGCTTTCCCAGAAGCGCGTCAGGAAGCCGGTGGTGTAGAAGACATCCGCAGCGACGCTCAGCAGCAGCGCGTCGAGGTCGTGCGCCGCCATTTCGCGTTGCAGCGCGTGGGTGCGGCGCCGGAATTCCGCCGCCGGGAAGATCAGCGACCGTTCAGGCATGATCTGGCCCCTCGGTGACGACGCACAGGACATGGGCATTGCGCCCCACGCCCTTCAGCCCGGCGAGAAGGGCCGCGATCCCCGCCGTGCCCGAGGGGGTCGAGGGCCATCCGGCCGCCGCCGCTGCCGCAGTTCCCTGCCCCGCCTCGGCTTCGGTTATGGTCACGAAGCGGTCGGCCTCAACGGCAAGATCGGCCAGCGCCAGCATGGAGGGCGTCTTGCAGTCGAGCCGCCCCATGACCGAGACGGGGCCGCCGGTGTCGACCACGCGGCCCGCGGCGATACTGTCGATCAGGGCAGGCGCCGCGTCAGGTTCCACGACGATGATCATCGGCGCATCCCCCCAGGCGCGGCGGAGTTCGGCGGCCAAGGCTGCGGCAAGGCCCCCGACACCGGCCTGCAACAGCACATGGGTCGGCACCGCGTCGATCTGCGCGACGATCTCGGTGGCGATCTGGCGATAGCCTTCCATCACCCGGAACGGCAGATCGACATAACCCGGCCAGGAGCCATCCGACAGCAAGGTCCAGCCATTTGCCGTGGCAGCGTCGCGGGCGGCGGCCATGCTGGCAGCGTAATCCGCGCCCGCGCGGATCACCTTCGCACCCTTCCCTTCAAGCCGGGCGGCAAAACTGTCGGGGACGGCCTGGGACAGCACGACGACAGCGCGAGCCCCGAAGATCCTTGCGCCGGCGGCCACCGACAGGCCGTGGTTGCCGGCGCTGGCCGTCACGTAGGTCCGGCCGGTCAGGGCCCGGGACAGATCGCCGCCCGACGCGGCGGCCTCCCGCGCGATGGCATAGGCCGCACCGAGCGCCTTGAAGCTGCCCAGGCCCATGCGGTCGCGTTCGTCCTTCAGGGTCAGCCGGGCCACACCCGCCCGCGCCGCGAGTGCGGGGCATTCCGTCAACGGCGTCTCCCGATGGACCGGACACTGGCCAAGCAACGCGGCCACGGGGACTGCATCCGCCCCCGCCTTCCGCGCCAGCCCCGGCAGGCCCTTGCCCCGGAACGGATTGTCCAATGCGCCTATCCCCGGCGCTCCCGGTCCTGTCTGCGTCACGTGAACTTCCGAAACAGCCGTGTCTTGTCGAACATGTCTTCCAGCGCCTCCATCCGGTCCTTCGCATCCGCCCATGTCAGGTTCTGCACCGTCGAGACCATCGCTTCCAGAAGCAAGAGCGGCGTGACGGCGGAATCCCAGGCCGAGGGCACGACGATCCGGCAACTGAAGCTGACGCCCGCAAGCTGGTGCACGGGCGAGCGCCATTGATCGGTGAACAGGATCAGCTTGGCGCCCTTCGCATGGGCCATTTCCGCCAGCCGCAGGGTGTTGTTCTCGTATCGGCGCATGTCGAAGACGATGAAGACATCGCCCTTGCGGACATCCAGAAGATAGTGCGGCCAGGCGTTCGAGGTGGATTCGATATGCGTGACACCGGGGCGCAGGACCTGCAGCTGCAGGAACAGGTATTCCGCGAGGGTATGGGTCAGGCGCCCGCCGACGATATGGAGGTGGCGCCGCTTGTCGGCGGCCAAGGCACAGGCCGTATCGAAATCGGCCGGATCGATCTGCGCCAGCGTGTTGCCGATATTGTCGATCACCGCGTCGGTCAGGCGGTTCAGGATATGTTCGGACGGAGCGCCTTCGGCCCAGGTATCGTGCTTGGCGATGGGGTTCTTGGCCTTCGCCTTCAATTCCTCGCGCAGTTCGGTCTGGAATTCCGGATAGCCGCTGAAGCCCAGTTTCTGCACCATGCGCGCGACGGTCGGAACCGAAACACCGGCATCCTTGGCCAGCGCGCTGAGCGGCCCGAGGCCAGAGGCCGGATAATTCTCGAGGATGGACAGCGCGAGCTGGCTTTCGGCGCGGGTCAGGTCGTCGAGCTTGTTGTGAATACGATCCGAGATGGTGAGTGTGGCATCGGTCATCGGCCCTGCTCCCTGTTTGATCGAATTTATAACAGAAACCTTTCCGCTGATAAATCATTGTCAAAAAGACGTTGACAGGCAAGCGGGACGGGAAGCAGGCTGAGGCTTCTGGCGGGGGTCGATGACACAGACGCATTTCGATGGAATGGAAGACCTTGACCGGGCGCTGGACGCGGCCGGATCGTCCGCCGTCGTGCTGGTGTGCGAGCATGCCTCCAACCATATTCCGGCGCAGTTCCAGGGTCTCGGCCTGTCGGACGCGGACCGGGTCAGCCACGCGGCCTGGGATCCGGGGGCGCTGGCGGTGGCGCAGGGAATGGCCCGGCGCCTCGATGCCTGTCTGGTTGCCGCGCGCGTCTCGCGCCTTGTGATCGATTGCAACCGCCCGCCCGAGGCAGCGGATGCCATGCCCATGCGCAGCGAAATCATCACGATACCGGGAAACGCCGCGCTGACCGCAGCCGCGCGCGGCGCCCGTGTGCAGGCCTATTACCATCCGTTCCACGCCGCGGTCGGACGCGCGGTGGAGCGGGTCGCGGACCCCATCCTCGTCACGATCCACAGCTTCACGCCCACCTATCACGGCAAGGCCCGCGCGGTAGAGATCGGTATCCTGCATGACCGCGACACCCGCCTTGCGGATGCGATGCTGGACGCGGCGGCGCGCCATACCCGCTCCATCGTCGCCCGCAACCAGCCCTATGGTCCAAACGATGGCGTGACCCACACGCTCAAGCTGCATGCCGTCGAAGCCGGTCTGCCGAATGTCATGATCGAGGTGCGCAACGACCTGCTGGCGACGGTGGCGCAGCAGGACGCCATGGCGCTGACGCTGTCGAAATGGCTGGCGGAGGCCTGCGCGACCCTCGGCTTTGCGGGGCGCGTGCAATGTCGGGGCTGATGCAGGGCTATATCCGCGCCGTGGACGCGGTGAATTTCCGCATCGGACGCGTGATCATGTATGGCATCTTCGTGCTGATGGGCATCTTGCTGTGGTCCACTGTCAGCAAGGCCGTCTTCGTGCCGTCGCTCTGGACGCTGGAGATGGCGCAGTTCGTCATGGTCACCTACTACATCATCGGCGGTCCGTATTCGATCCAGTTGGGCTCCAATGTCCGGATGGATCTGCTTTACGGCACCTGGTCGCCGCGAAAGAAGGCGTGGTTCGATCTCTTCACCGTGTTGTTCCTGATCTTCTATCTGGGCGTGCTGTTCTATGGCGCCGTCGCCTCCACCGCCTATTCCCTGGGCTACTGGGGACGCGCGCCGTTCTCGTTCTTCGCGGGTCTCGTGACCGGCGCGGAAGAGGTCGGGCGGCTGGAGGTCTCGTCGTCCGCCTGGCGTCCCTACATGTGGCCGATCAAGGCGATGATGACGATCGGCATGTTGCTGATGCTGCTGCAATGCGTGTCGGAGTTGTTCAAGGACGTGCTGCGCATCCGGGGCGAAGAGATCTGATGTCCTACGAGTTGATCGCAACGCTGATGTTCTCGTCCATGATGCTGATGCTGCTGACCGGGCAGCGCGTGTTCGGCGCCATCGGCTTCGTCGCGGTGATCGCGGCCCTGTTCCTGTGGGGCGATCGGGGCGGGTTCGACATCGCGTTCTCGGCGTCCATGGGGCTGATGTCGTGGTATCCGCTGCTGACGCTGCCGATGTTCATCTTCATGGGCTACGTTCTATCCGAGAGCAGGATTGCGGACGACCTCTACCGGATGTTCCATGTCTGGATGGGCGGGCTTCGCGGCGGTCTGGCGGTGGGCACGATCGGGCTGATGGTGCTGATCTCGGCGATGAACGGGCTGTCGGTCGCGGGCATGGCGATCGGGTCCACCATCGCCCTGCCCGAGTTGCTGAAACGCGGCTACGACAAGCGCATGGTGACGGGCGTGATCCAGGCGGGATCGAGCCTTGGGATACTCGTTCCGCCATCCGTCGTGCTGGTGCTCTATGCCATGATCGCGCGCCAGCCGGTCAGCCAGCTTTGGGTCGCGGGCGTGCTGCCGGGGCTGATGATGGCCTCGCTCTTCATCCTCTATATCGTGGTGCGCTGTCGGTTGAATCCGACGCTTGGGCCGATCCTCGATCCGGCATCGCGCGACATCCCGCGCGCAGAGAAACTGCGCCTGCTCTGGGCCGGGCTGCTTCCGGTCCTCATTTTCGCGTCCATGATGGTGCCGTTCCTCAAGGGCTGGACATCGCTTGTGGAATCCTCGGCCATCGGCGCGCTGGCGGCCTTCACCGCCGCCGTCCTCAAGGGCCGCATGACGCGGGCGGTGTTCGAGAACTCCGTCCGCAACACGTTGGGCATCACCTGCATGTTCATGTGGATCATCCTTGCTGCGCTGGCCTTCGGCGCGGTGTTCGACGGTCTCGGCGCGGTGAACGCGATCGAGGGGGTCTTCACCGAGCGTCTGAACCTCGGCCCGTGGACGATCCTGATCCTGATGCAACTCAGTTTCATCCTGATGGGCACGTTCCTTGACGACACCGCCATGCTGGTGATCGTCGCGCCGCTTTACGTCCCGCTGGTGGATGAACTGGGCTTCAACCTGATCTGGTACGGCATCCTTTACACCATAACGACCCAGATCGCCTACATGACGCCGCCCTTTGGCTACAACCTGTTCCTGATGCGCGCGATGGCGCCGCCCGAGATCGGTCTGCGCGACATCTACGCCTCCATCACCCCCTTCGTGGGGATCATGGTGATCGCGCTTGCCCTTGTGATGATGTTTCCGGGGATCGCCCTTTGGCTTCCCGACGTGGTGCTTAACCAACCCTGACAAGAGCCGCGACAGGCGGCCTTCATCCGACCCCAACCAAGGAGAGAAGACATGACTTCAAGACGCAAGTTCATCCAGGGGGCCGCCGTGGTCCCGGCCGCCGCCGCGCTGGCGACACCCGCCTTGGCGCAGAGCACGATCCGCTGGCGGATGCAGACCTATGCCGGTGCCGCGCTTGCGGCCGAGGTGATCGACCCCGCCATCGCCATGTTCAACCAGATCGCGGGCGACCGGATGCAGATCGAACTGTTCTACGCCGACCAGCTGGTCCCCACGGGCGAGCTGTTCCAGGCCCTTCAGCGTGGCACCATCGACGCGGTGCAATCCGATGACGACAGCATGGCCTCGCCCACCGAAGTCACCGTCTTCGGCGGCTACTTCCCGTTCGGTTCGCGCTACTCGCTCGACGTGCCGGTGCTGTTCAACCAATACGGTCTGAACGAGATCTGGGACGAGGAATATTCCGCCGTCGGCGTCAAGCACATCTCGGCGGGCGCATGGGATCCGTGCCATTTCGCCACCCGTGACCCGATCCGCAGCCTTGCGGATCTTGAGGGCAAACGCATCTTCACCTTCCCCACCGCCGGTCGCTTCCTGACCCGCTTCGGCGTGGTGCCCGTCAACCTGCCGTGGGAAGACATCGAGGTCGCCATGCAGACCGGCGAACTGGACGGCATCGCCTGGTCCGGCATCACCGAGGATTACACCGTGGGCTGGGCCGACGTGACCAACTACTTCCTCACCAACAACATCTCGGGCGCATGGATCGGGCATTTCTTCGCCAACATGGAGCGCTGGAACGACGTGCCGGAGGATCTGCAAACGCTGTTCCGGGTCTGCTGCGAGCAGTCGCACTACTATCGCCAGTGGTGGTATTGGGGCGGCGAGGCGCGGTTGCGCGTCCAGGGAGAGAAGTTGGAGCTGACGACCATCCCCGACGCGGAATGGGCCACCGTCGAAGGTGCCGCTCAGGAATTCTGGGAGGAGATCGCCGCGGAATCCGCGGTCAAGCGCCGCGTGGTGGATATCTTCCGCCAATACAACGCCGACATGGTCGCCGCCGGGCGCCCGTATCGCTACACCTGAGCCGTCGCCGCTTCGGGGGCTGCGCTTGCGCGGCTCCCGAGACCACAACCAAGAGAGTAGACCATGCAAGCCCCCTGGACCTTCGAGCACCTGAAAACCCGCGTCGAGGACGGATCGATCGATACCGTCATCGTGTGTTTCGTGGACATGCAGGGCCGCCTGATGGGCAAGCGGTTCCACGGGGTGAACTTCGTGGAGACCTCGCACGCGGAAACCCATTGCTGCAACTACCTGCTGGCCACTGATCTGGAGATGGCGACGCCCGACGGCTATGCCGCGACCTCGTGGCAGGCGGGCTATGGCGACTACGTGATGAAGCCCGATCTGTCGACGATCCGCCCCATGCCATGGCTGGAGGGGACGGCGATGGTGCTGTGCGACGTGCTCGACCACCACCACCAACCGGTGCCGCATTCGCCCCGCGCGATCCTGAAGCGCCAGATCGCACGGCTTGACGCGATGGGCCTCACCGCGATGATGGCGACCGAGTTGGAGTTCTTCCTGTTCGCCAAGCCGCTGTCGGAGATCCGCAAATCCGGCTATCGCGACCTTGAGCCAATCAGCGGCTACAACGAGGATTACCACATCTTCCAGACCACCAAGGAAGAGGGCGTGATGCGCCCGATCCGAAACCATCTTTTCGCTGCCGGTCTGCCGGTGGAAAACACCAAGGGCGAGGCCGAGACGGGCCAGGAGGAGCTGAACATCCGTTACGCTCCGGCGCTCGATTGCGCCGATCACCACAGCATCGCGAAACATGCGATCAAGGAGATCGCCTGGCAGAACGGCCGGTCCGCGACCTTCCTTCCCAAATGGCACAAGGACCGCGTCGGCTCGTCCAGCCATGTGCACCAATCGCTCTGGCGGGGCGGCGATCCTGCCTTCGCCGATCCCGACGCGCCGCACGGCATGTCGAAGCTGATGGCGCATTACATGGCGGGCCTGATCCGCCATGCGCCCGACTACACCTATTTCCTCGCGCCCTATGTCAACAGCTACAAGCGCTTTGCGCGGGGCACCTTCGCGCCGACCCGCACCGCGTGGTCGGTCGATAACCGCACGGCGGGTTTCAGGTTGTGCGGCGAAGGCACGAAGGGCGTGCGCGTGGAATGCCGCATCGGCGGATCGGACTTGAACCCCTACCTTGCACAGGCCGCGATGCTGGCCGCGGGGATCAAGGGGATCGAGGATGAACTGGATCTCCCGCCGGCCACGCGGGGCGACATCTACGAGGACAGCGGCGCGACCCTCATCCCCCGCACCCTGCGCGCCGCGACCGAGACCCTGCGCGGCTCCGCCCTGCTGCGCGAGGCGATGGGCGATGACGTCGTGGACCATTATACCCGCGCGGCGGAGTGGGAGCAGGAAGAATTCGACCTGACCGTGACCGATTGGGAAATCGCGCGCGGCTTCGAGAAGGCGTAGGATCCATGGCCATCGAGTGCATTTCACCCATCGACGGTTCGGTCTTCGCCACGCGCGAGACGCTGACCCGCGCGCAGGCCGACGTCGCTGTCGCGCGCGCCCG
>Ga0210015_1004275_pt1 | contig 12167 bp, 10 predicted proteins | sample CryGeymeta201522_FD_185471 | JGI IMG/M metagenome (GOLD analysis project Ga0210015, IMG submission 185471) | Groundwater microbial communities from Crystal Geyser aquifers in Utah, USA - Crystal Geyser metaG 2015-22 (SPAdes) (version 2) | ecosystem: Environmental > Aquatic > Deep subsurface >... | reverse complement strand
TGGGGTCCACTTTAGTACGAAAGAATATTTTCCAAGATACCGATACCACCAAATGTAGCCACTGTAAAAAAAGCTCGAACGTTACTTACTAGCGAGGCTGCGCTCACGTCGCACCCAGGCGTGAGCAAAATATTCTGTTCTGTGATGGCGGAACGAGGTACGAACCAACTTTTCAGTGAGGAAGACCACAAGATGCTGATGATGATCATGCGAGAGGTCGGGCTACGTAAAGATCAAGTCAATACTAGGGCCGATCAGCTTGTGACCTACGTGTGTGACGTGCCGAAATTCAAGATGCAGCTTGAAATGATACGCAGCATTTATCCGTTCAAATATCAACAACTCTGTATGGATTTCGCACGTTTGGATAAACGAGCAGACTACTCGGTGCTGGAGAAATTGCCACGATTTGTGGAGGAATTTCATGCTGATACCTCGTCAATCAAGGCAACAAGCCTTTGCACGACCTGGGCGGAAATGGCTAGTTACATGTCCAAACGGGGCATTCCAGTAGCTATTTGCGCAGCAACCGCCTGAGCCTCATCGCGTGGCCTGCGATAGCGCCATCCACAAGTGCAAATTTCGGTGTTGAAGTGTTCATCAGGGGCCGGGGATAAATGAGTGCCCATCAGAATTCGTGCAAATTTATTGCAGTAAAGCAAATTGGTTTTGGCTGTTCAAAATCGCTTGAAGCTCTCCCGCAAACGAGAGACCTCGGCAAGTTCTGCCTTTGCCGTTCTCAATGAGTCTTGAGCCAGTGCAACGGCCTCTCTGGTTTCTGACAGCTGCCTCTGCTGTGCAGTGACTACAAGGGACATGCTCTCAAGTTCACGTTTCATTTCAGACCTTTCTTGCAAGGTTTGCGTTCTTTTACGGTTGGCATCATTAACCATTGCATTCAGTCCGGCGATGAGGTCTTTCGCGGCAAGGATTTCAGCTCTTGCGGGTCTGGTGATGAGGACTGACAAATGCCATGGCAGCCAGAGGAGCACACCAAGAAACGCAGCAATGCCTGCGAGCTTGCCAATGAATGCCGCCCACCACCAAGCTGATGAAGAACCCGTGAACCCTTGGCGGATCAGTTTTTCTCCAACTTCAGTGGTGTCTTTTGGGCAAACGTTGAACAAAAACGTACAGCCGCGGTAGATTCCAACCTGGCGCTCCGAAAAATCGAGTTCCGCCGCCCGGGTCCCATATTGTTCATTTATCAAAGCACTCAGGCGGTCAATTTCATCGCTTTGTTGTTTCAACTTCTTCGTCATGCCACAGCCACCTAGAAGAGCTGAGGAAGTCAGTAAAGCAATTAAAAAAACTTTTCTTAGATCATTTTCCACATGATCCTTTCGGTCGACCAAGTTGGAACGGTGGCTTCCTCATATGCAACCCACCGACCCTTGTCATTTTTCTTCCAGAGCGCGTAACTTGCACCGGGCAGGAATGCAGCTTGGTAACGCTTGAAAATCGCGGGCGAATCGGTCACCAACACCATGCGATCAAACCTTGCGGGGCCGTTTTTTTTGCTCAATGAAACCAGGGTTGAGTGCACGAACACGTCCAAATCGCGTTCCCATTTTGGCGACAGCTCAATTTCTACAGAAACTCTTAAGCCGTCAGGGTAGACCCAAGCCACGTCAGGGTGCTTGACGCAATTCACGCTCCGGCCTTGCATTTCCTTTTCGGTTATGTAATCCGAGATGGTGCCCGCAGCCAACCGCTCGGCCGTGGCACGTTGTGCCATCTCGTCGTGCAGCAAATGATTTTGATTGATGCGCTCGGGCCTACATTCGTAAGGCATTTGGCTTTCACGGTTCACCTCTGCCAGGTGCCGGCCGGTCGGTGTCAAAGTTAGGAATGTGCCGGGTAAAAATTTTTCAGTACGCCGACTCAAAGTTTTGGTGCTGACCAAAAGGTTGTTCTTGACAAGCCGAAGAGCCAACCCCGACCTCTGAGTGCCAGCCAGAACTTCCAGCGTAGTAGGGCTGGCCCAACCCCAGCGATAAATCCACTCAACGGCTTTTTGCGTTCGCTCCATGCCTTTTTCCAAGGATGACATATCTCCTAGACGGGCTGCAAGAACTGCCCTGGCAGCAGAGGTTCGATTTGGCTTTTGAACTGCGGTATCCATGCTTTCATTATAGTGATAAACATTGATTTTGGTAACTCTATATATTGATTTATGTATAACAATTTGCAATCACTGGGTGGTGATCTATGTTGCGGGCTGGCCCGGCTTGTCAGCGCCTGCGGCGGGAGTTGCACTCCCCACTTCGTGGCTCCCCAATGGCGCAGGGCCTGTGGCCCTACGGGAGGGGGAAGTGGCTTTGCCCCTTACCCCTCCCCGCCGTTGGCGGCCCCCCACCCCAACCCCAGCGCGTGTGCGCCGCTGCGCGGCCACCCTGCCTTCTGCAGACTCACACTATCGTGTTCGGCCCGTTGGGCTGTGCTAGCGCACATCTTGGAACGCAGGGTGGCCGTGCCACGGCGCACACCAGGCCTGCTGGCCGGGCTCGCGCCCCCCGGCCGGGGCCGGGTGCCCCCCTCAGTCCTGACGGACGGGCTGTCGCCCCCCGCAAGGCGGGTGCCCCCAATGCACCTGGCGGCGCATTTTTGGCTTTACAGATTTCTCATACACGCAACGGTTTCAGCTCCGTTGGCCAACGCCACGTCGTGCAACAAGTTCAACGGTGCCGCGTGTCCAAATGGTTGGCGATCAAGAAGCCATCCAATGCCTGTCCAGATCCATCAATTGCCATCGAATATGATCAGACCAAAGCAAGAAAGCGGAGGATTGACATGGGTGAATTTGTGCGTCAGCGCCTAGCATTTGATTGCTGTGCAAGTGACCTCGTGCAGCAACAAGTTTTCCGATTTGTTCGCTCAGCCATGTTGCTCGTCGCATAAGCCCTCAGGCCCACCATTCCCGGCCAGTCGCTTTTTCTCATGACACGCTACAACGCCGAAATTTCCGCTGGCTCATTGATGCCGGCGGAGAGCAGGCGCATTGCAAGGCTGTTGCTGAGCCACCCCGATGACGCACGCTGGCAACACGCCATTGAGGTTGAGAACATCCTTCAAAAAAAGACACCGGCCACTGCCCGTCGACAGGCTCGGTTGATTCAGCGGCGCTTGGTCACTTTGAATGATGAAGCTTGGCGATTGATCAGCGAGTCTGACGCCGAAGTCGTCAACCAGTTGCTGTTGGCTGCGGCAGTGAAACACAGCCAACTGCTTGGGGACTTCATGGCGCAGGTTTACGCCAACCGCCAGCGCCGTTTGGAAACCGCTTTGAAGCCACTGGATTGGCAAGATTTCTTGACGGAGTGCGCTCACCATGATGAATCGGTTGCAGATTGGAGCATTTCCACCAAGGCAAAACTGTTTCAAGTGATCCTGCGCATATTGGCTGAGGCCAAGTATCTGGACAATCCACGCAACATGAAGTTGACCCCGCCATCCCTTCATCCTGCGGTCCGCAGTTACTTGCGCAAGCATGGTGAAACCTATGTCCTCGAATGCCTGGAGCGCTCCAAATGACCCTCAGCCTTGACGAGCGCCTCAACCAAATACTGCCCCGCATTGCATCGCGTGATTTTCTGGAGAGCAAAGGCCTGGGTAACGAGATCGGCTTCTGGATTTTTGACTACCCGCCAGAGCGAGAGCTTGATGTACGTGATTTTGTGAACGGTACGGTGTTGCCAGCACTCGCCAAACACGCACCACCGATCAATGCGGCCACGGTGAATCTTCTCCAGCTGGTGACCGATCTGCTAGACGAGCGCAAACTGCTGGACAAAACCCTTGAGATGCAAAAAACCAAAGGTGACGACAGCACGCTTGCAGCATTGCGGTCGGTGCTCAAGGAAGACAAGCTGGCTCAAAAAATCGCCACGCAATTCGACATTGCCTCACTTGACCTGTTGATTCTGACCGGGGTGGGCGCCGTCTATCCCATGATGCGCACTCACACCCTGTTGTCAGCCTTGCATCCCATCATGGGCAACACGCCACTGCTGATGTTTTTTCCGGGGCGCTATGACGGCCATTCCCTGCGGCTGTTCAACACCTTGACCGAAGACCATTACTACCGTGCATTCAGACTGGTTCCAGAAACCCCCTGAATTTGCCATACGCACCGCTCAAAAATCACAACCGGCAAGCCACGCAATGAACATCCGCGACCTATTTGTCAAACCCATCGACCGCCCCATCAATGGGGTCATCAAAGCCGACCAGATGGATGCTGCCAGTGTCTGGCAAGAACTTGAAGAGTACGTGGTCACCCAACAGATCAAAGAGTACCTGGACCGGTTTTTTACTGCCTACCTGGCCGCCATGGACCGTCCGAACGATCCGGCCATCACTGACCGCATGGGCGTTTGGGTTTCTGGCTTCTTTGGCTCAGGCAAATCGCATTTCATCAAGATCTTGTCCTACTTGCTGGAAAACATCGAGGCGCACAACCCGCAGAACGGCGAAACACGCCGTGCCGCTGCCTTCTTTGATGAGCAAAAAATCAATGACCCCATGTTGCTCGCCAACATTCAGCGTGCGGTTCATGGCAGTGCCGATGTCATGTTGTTCAACATCGATGCAAAAGCCAACAAGGCAGATCCTGATGCCATCCTGCAGGTGTTCTTGCGGGTGTTCAACGAGAAGCTGGGTCTCTCAGGCGACGCACCGCACATCGCGAACATGGAGCGTCATCTGATCAGCAAAGGCGCGTTTGATACCTTCAAAGCCGCCTTCGAGGCCGCCAACGGCAGCGCCTGGGACCAGCAGCGCGATGCAGTCGCGTTCTACCGCGATGACATCATCACTGCACTGGCACAGGCGCTCAAGATGTCGACTGAATCCGCAGGCCTTTGGTTTGACCGTGCCCGCGAAGACTACCGCATCAACATCGAAGGGTTTGCCAAACTGGTCAATGACTACCTGGCCACTCGGCCAGCCAATCACAAAGTCATTTTTCTGGTGGACGAGGCGGGCCAGTTCATTGGCACCAGTTCACCTCTGATGCTCAATTTGCAGACCATCACTGAGGAGTTGGGTGCCAAGTGCAAGGGCCGGGCCTGGGTCATCGTGACTAGCCAGGAAGACATCGACGCCGCCATCGGCGAAGACAACAAAGCCAAGAGCCAAGACTTCTCCAAAATTCAGGGCCGTTTTCACACACGCCTGTCCTTGGCAAGCAGCAATGCCGACGAGGTCATTGGCGTGCGCTTGCTGGCCAAAACCGAGGCTGCCGAACAAGCATTGAAAGATGTATTCGCTGGCAACAGCGATGTCATCAACAACCAGCTCAGCTTTGTCGGCAACGCCGTCAGCTTGCGCCACTACAAAGACGCCGCCGAGTTCGCTGCCACCTACCCGTTTGCTCCGTACCAATTTACTTTGTTGCAAAAGATCTTCGAGACCATTCGCAAAGTAGGTGCCACCGGCAAACACCTGTCCAAAGGCGAGCGCTCTTTGCTGGATGCCTTCCAGTCTGCGGCCATGCGCAACGCCGATAACAGCACAGATGTGCTGGTGCCGCTATACGATTTTTATCCGTCCATCGAGTCTTTCATTGATGGCATGGCCAAGCGTTCCATTGACGAGGCACCGCTCAACCCTGGCCTGCAACCCTACGACACCCTGCTGCTGCGGGCCATGTTCCTCATCCGCTACATCCCCGACATCGTCAAGCCCAACATCGACAACCTGGCCACCCTGTGCATTGACAAGATCGACGCAGACAAACTTGCCCTCAAACGCAAGATCCAAGAGAGCCTGGCTCGCCTTGAGCAACAGCGCCTGGTCAGCCGCAATGGCGACCTGTGGTTCTTTTTGACCAATGAAGAGCGCGACGTGGCCCGCGAAATTGGCCACGTGGAAGTCTCTGCCGCCGAGAAATCCCGCTTGTTGGCCGAAATTGTTTTTGATGAAATATTCAGCGGGCAAACCAAGGTGCGCCACCGTGACACCAAGGCCGACTACGAATTCAACCGCCTGCTAGACGGTGCGCCTTGGCGGCAAGCCAACCATGCCCTGAGTTTTGAGGTGTTGACGCCTCTGGGCGACGACTACGACAAGCTGCAAGCCGCCAAATGTATTCTGCGCAGCAGTGAAGGCAACGGCAAAGCCATCGTGCGCCTGGCCGAGGGAGACCGCCTCGACATTGAATTGGCGCTGTACCAGCAAATCGAAAAATACATCGTCAGCCCCAAAGCCGACCAAGCCACCCCATCGCTCAAGCGCATCCTGGGTGACCGCAAAGACGAAAACCGCGAACGCCGTCAACGCCTGGTGCTGCAGCTCAGTGAGCTCATCACCGGTGGCGAGTTCTTTGCGCTGGGTCAGGTGGTGCAAATCAAAGCCGCTGGCCCCGATAAGGTGCTTGATGACTTGCTCAACTACCTCATCACCAACACCTACAGCAAGCTGCCGTTTTTGAAAGTGCGGCAAGTTGACCCGCAAGCTGAAATCAAGGCCGTGCTCAGCGCTGACAACCTCAGCCGGCCTGGCCTGGATTTGAATGGTGACGAAGGCAATGCCCTGGCCATCAAGGAACTGCGTGACTACCTCAACCTGGCTGCCAGCCAGTCAAGGGTGATGTTGTCTGACGTGGTGGACCGCTTTGCTGGTATCCCGTGGGGTTGGAAGCCCGAGTGGGAAACCGTGCTGCTGATTGCCCGCCTGTTCATGGCCGGTGAAATCAAACTCATGCTCGAAGGCTCTGACCTTGACCCCGCCAGTGCTATCGAGCCGCTGACCAAGTCCGCCCGCTTCAAGCAGGTGTCCATTCTCAAACGCAAAGTGGCCGATGCCAGCAGCCTCAAGCGTGCCCGCGAGTTGTACAAAGACCTCTTCCAAAAGCTGGGCCGCGAAGAAGAAGACGCTCTGGTCAGTGACTACCGAGCCCATTTGTCCGGGTGGCAGGCCGACCTGAAAGGCTTCACCCTCACTGCTGGCACCGCACACTATCCTGGCAAAGCCGATATTGAATCGCTGCTAACGCGCATTTCCCAGCAGCTCAGCACTCGTGACAGCTTTGCCTTCATTGAAGCCCTGCTGGCATCCAAAGATGATTGGCTCGACGCTGCCGAAGACATTCACGACCTGGTCAATTTCTACAAGACCCAAATCACCGCCTGGCGCAAGTTGCTCGATGGCCTGCGGTCCTTTGCTGACAACTTTGAGGCCCTGAAAAAGGTACCCCAGGCTGCGTCCGCCCTGACTGATTTGGAAGCCATTCGTGACAACCCCAAGCCGTATGGCCAGGTCAATCGCATTGAACCATTGCTGGCCACCGTCACCAGCGTCAATGAATCCCTGGCGGCAGAACGTCGCGAAAAAGCGCTGTTGTCCATCGACAGCAAAATCGCTGAGGTGCAAGCCAAACTCAGCGCCGTAGCCGCTGCCCCTGATGTCAGCAACAAGGCTTTGCACGGGCTGCAACAGCTCAAAACCCTCATAGCCTGCCAAACTAGCATCGCCCAGATTTTCTATTTGCAAGGGCAGGGCGGAGATGCCATGGATGAAGCCTTTACCCTGATTGAAGCCGCTGCAGCCAAACCCGCGCATCACGTGGCTGCACCTGGCGATACGGCCTTACCGGTGCAAACTGGCCAGAGCAATGCGTCTGGGGTCAAAGCCAAAGTCACCAAGGTGATCCGTGCTGCCGATTGCTCAGTCAAGAGTTACCTGGAGACAAAAGAAGATGTGGATGTTTACCTGGGCAAGCTCAGAGTTGAGCTTTTGTCGGCCATCGATTCCGGGCAATTGGCCAGGGTGCAATAAGTTGAAAATAACCTACTTGCTAAATATTAACTCATTAGGTTAAAATCCACATGGAAAAGGGAACCCCTCACTGCAAGTTGGCCCATGCCCAGGCATTGGTCACGCAAGGCAAGTACCGCACCACCAATACGGCCCGAACAGGTGCGGCAAAGCTTGGTTTGGGGGTGGACGAGATGGTGGCGGTGGTGTTGGCCCTGACGCGCAAAGACTTCGACAAGAGCATGACCACCCACGCCGACCACACCATCTGGCAAGACGTGTACAAGCCCAATACCGCGGTGGGGCCGGTCTATCTCAAGCTCACCGTGGTTGCCGACGTGTTGATTGTGTCTTTCAAGGAGTTAGGAACATGAAATGTCCAATTTGCGGTGAAGCCGAGCTGGTGCGTGACACCCGTGACACGCCCTACAGCTACAAAGGCAAGGTAACCACCATCCCCGCAGTCACGGCAGATTGGTGCCCGGCCTGCGGCGAGTCACTGGCTGATCCGGATGAAACCCGTCGCACCATGGCCTTGATGCTGGAATGGAACAAGCATGTTAATGGCAGCATGGTTGACCCAGGCTACATCACCATCGTCCGCAAAAAGCTCAAGCTCGACCAACGCGAAGCGGCTGAAATTTTTGGTGGCGGCGTCAATGCGTTTTCCCGCTACGAAACTGGCAAAACCAAACCCGCCTTGGCCGTGGTGAAGCTGCTCAAAGTGCTGGACCGTCACCCCGAACTGCTGGACGAAGTTCGGTCTGCGTAAACCAATCTGTCTGGCCCAACTTGAAACAGTTTCAGTCAAGTTTGGGTTGCTACGGAGGATGTAGCTGCTAGCGCAATAAATACAAGGGCTACAGCCCAATTAAATACATAACAACAATGAACAAAGCCAGTCTCAAGTCCTACGCCCCCCAAGCCCGCAAGGACTTCATTGCCGCTGTCACGGCACGCGCCAACCTGCTGGGTTTATCTGACAAAGCTGGTGCGCTGGAGGTAGCACCAGCACAGCCGCAAGGCGACGTGGTGGTCATTGCTGGCCAAGCCTGGCCCGTCAAAGTGCAAGCTCAGCGAGAGCAACTTGTCCGGCGCATCCGCAAAGACGGCTTTGCTCACACCATGGAAGCCGTGGCCTACACCTGGTTCAACCGCTTTGCGGCCCTCAGGTACATGGAGCTGCACGACTACCTGGGCCACGGCCACCGGGCGCTGTCCAGCAATGCGGGGGGCTTGCCCGACATCCTGACCCACGCCGCTGATCTGGCCGACCCGCAAGCTGTCTACCCCTTGCCCGGCCTGAACCAAGCCAAAGTGGTGGAACTCAAGCTTGCAGGCAACCGCGATGGCGAGCTATACCGCATGCTGCTGGTGGCCCAGTGCAATGCACTCAGCCACGCCATGCCTTTCTTGTTTGAGCGCATTGACGATGACTCCGAGCTGCTGCTGCCCGACAACCTGTTGCGCACAGATTCCATCATTGCCCAATTGGTTAACGCCATTGATGAAAATGATTGGAAAAAGGTCGAAATCATCGGCTGGTTGTACCAGTTCTATATCAGTGAGAAGAAGGACCAGGTCATTGGCAAGGTCGTCAAAAGCGAAGACATCCCCGCCGCCACCCAGCTCTTCACCCCCAACTGGATCGTGCAATACCTGGTGCAAAACAGCGTGGGCCGCCTTTGGCTCATGGCCAACCCGCAAAGCATCCTGGCCCAGCAGTGGCCCTACTACATCCCCCCCGCAGAGCAAACACCCGAGGTGCAAGCACAGCTCGATGCCCTCATCCAGACCCGCGTGCGTGAGGATGACGAAAGTGGCGGCGCTACCCTCAACCCCGAATCCATCACCGTGCTTGACCCGGCCTGTGGCAGTGGCCACATTCTTGTGGTGGCCTATGACGTACTCAAGGCGATCTACCTGGAGCGCGGTTACAGAGTCAGGGACATCCCGCGCCTAATCCTGGAAAAGAACCTGTATGGTCTGGACATTGACGACCGTGCCGCCCAAATGGCCGGTTTTGCCCTGCTGATGAAAGCCCGTGCCGACGACCGCCGCCTGTTCACTGCCACGGACGATGCTGGCAACCTGCAACCGCCCAAGCTCAATGTGCTGAGCCTGAAGGAGAGCAAGGGCATGAGCGTGGACGAGCTTGCCACCCACCTGGCCCCGTTCCAGGTGCAACGCGCCACCATTGCAGCGATGGTGGAAACCTTTGAGCACGCCAAAACCTTTGGCTCACTGATCCAGATTCCCTATGCGCTCAAGACGCATCTGGCAGTGTTGCCGCAGGTGCTGGCCTTGGTCAAGCAGACTGGGGATATGTATGCCAGTGCGGCTGCGGATGATTTGCTTCCACTGGTGCAGCAGGCGCAGTTACTGGCGATGCAGTTTGATGCGGTGGTGGCGAATCCGCCGTACATGGGCAGCAAGGGCATGAACCCAGCGTTAAAGGACTACGCCAGAGCTACTTTCCCGGATAGCAAGTCAGATTTATTTGCAATGTTCATGGAGCGCGGTTTTGAATGGTGCAAGCCCACCGGCTTCAACAGCATGGTGACGATGCAGAGTTGGATGTTTCTGTCTTCCTACGAAACTATGCGAGAGAAGTTGCTTCGTGACCAAACCCTGTCTTGTTTAGTTCACATGGGCAACGGGGTAATGGGAATTGCATTTGGAACGGTGGCAGCTTTACAGTGGAATTGCTACGTCCATGGCTACTTAAGTTCTTTTTCCTACTGTGGGAATGAAGACATCAATTTTGACGGCCAGCCTGTTGCGTTTCCTGTCAAGAACAAACGAAACAAAACAGCCAGACCAGATGATTTTCGAAAAATACCAGGCAGTCCGTTGGCATATTGGGTGAGTGGAATTTTCACTGACATCTTCCAAAATGGAGATTCATTCGAATCGGTGGGCACTCCTCGTCAAGGTTTAGGAACTGGAAATAACGGCAGATTTGTTCGGCAGTGGGTAGAGGTTGCGTTCGACAAAATTTCCACCAATTCAAAAGACAAGACTCTTGCCGCTAATTCAAAGCGTAAGTGGTTTCCTTACACGAAAGGTGGCGGGTTCAGAAGATGGTTTGGAAATGAATTGGATGTTGTGAATTGGGAGAATGATGGAGCAGAGGTAAGGCAAGCACTGAAAGGGATGAATCCCAACATTCCACGATCAGAGGAACACTATTTCAAACCAGGAATAACTTGGGGACTGATTACTAGCTCTGAATTCAGTGCACGATTTAGCATGCCTGGAGCCATTTTTGACGTGGGTGGATCGAAAGCCATGCCGTCTGAGATGAATATGTATCCAATGCTTGGGCTGTTGAACTCAACGGTTACCGCCGCAATTCTTAAGACTCTAAATCCGACTGTGAATCTCCAAGTTGGAGATATAAAAAGGATCCCAGTAATACGACCTCAAAGCAACGTCAATGTTTCAGAAATAGTAGGTGAAGCAATTGAAATTTCGAAAAATGATTGGGATTCCTTTGAGACATCTTGGGGCTTCAGGGGAATCAGTTGGCTATCCGAAAGTTCGTTGAGCAGTTCATGGCAGATTTGGGATAAGGACTGTCGGGACAAAGTTTTGAGACTCATGAACTTGGAAGAAGAGAACAACCGCATTTTTATAAATGCCTACGGCCTCCAAGATGAGCTCATCCCCGAAGTTCCCGAAGACCAAATCACCCTGGCCCGTGCCGACCGCGAAAAAGACTGCCAGCGCCTGATCTCCTACGCCATCGGCTGCATGATGGGCCGATACAGCCTCGACGAGCCGGGCCTGATCTATGCCCACGCGGGCAACGTCGGCTTCGAACCTGGCCGCTACACCACTTTCCCTGCAGATGCCGACGGCATCGTCCCCATCACCGACGAACTCTGGTTTGCCGACGACGCCTGCACCCGCATCCGCGAATTCCTGCGCGCCGTCTGGGGGCCTGACACCCTGGAGGAAAACATGGCCTGGCTGGCCGAGAGCCTGGGTACCAAAGCGTCTGAGACCCCAGACGAGACCATCCGCCGCTATATCGCCGACAAGTTCTTCAAAGACCACCTGCAAACCTACAAGAAGCGCCCCATCTATTGGCTTTTCAGCAGCGGCAAACAAGGTGCCTTCCAGGCCTTGGTCTATCTGCACCGCTACCACGAGGGCACACTCGCCCGCCTGCGCGCTGAATACGTCGTGCCACTCACCGGCAAGATTCAAAGCCGCATCGAGATGCTGCAAAAAGACACCAACGCCGCCAGCAGCACCGCCGCCCGCAACAAGCTGGCCAAAGAAGTGGAAAAACTCAAGAAGAAGCACTAAAGTGGACCCCGGATTTAAGACAAAAATTTAAGATGGTCTGACATCCAGGAAATCCCAGAATCATGAGTGAAACGAAGAAACGCAAAGTCCAC
>Ga0210015_1004268_pt1 | contig 12188 bp, 10 predicted proteins | sample CryGeymeta201522_FD_185471 | JGI IMG/M metagenome (GOLD analysis project Ga0210015, IMG submission 185471) | Groundwater microbial communities from Crystal Geyser aquifers in Utah, USA - Crystal Geyser metaG 2015-22 (SPAdes) (version 2) | ecosystem: Environmental > Aquatic > Deep subsurface >... | reverse complement strand
AGCCGCGCACGATCTCGGCTATGCGCTCGGGCGACAGGATCGGCGGCAGGATGGTCTCGACCAGACCATCGCGGCCGACCAGATAGATCAGCGCGCCGTGGGCATAGACCGGCGCGCCGTCCGGCGCTTCGAACAGCTTCTCCACCGAGACCTGAAACGCCCGCCGCGCCGCCGCCAGCGCGGCCTCGTCGCCCGTCAGCCCGATGAGGCGGGGGTGGATGCGCGGCGCGGCCAGCGCCAGCGCCGAGGGCGTGTCGTTGGCGGGGTCGATGGTGATCAGCACCGGGGTCAGCGCGGCGGCGTCGGCGCCCAGCAGGTCCAGCGTCGCCGCCAAGCGCGGCAGCGCCACGTCGCAGATCGCATCGCACCTTGTGTAGCCGAAGAACAGCAGCAACCGCTGGCCCGCGAAATCCTCGGCGCGCCGCAAGGTGCCGCTCTGGTCGGTCAGCGCGAAGTCGGCGCGGATGGTCAGCGGAAACGGCGCGGGGGCGGCGGCCTTCGCCGCATCGCGGGCCGGGTGGCGCGCGCCGTCATGCGCCGCCGCCGCGCCCAGCGACAGCGCAGCCAGCGTCGCCGCCGCGAACAGCCGCGCTGCGCTCATGGAAACAGATACTCGATGAAGGCGGCGTCGGTCTCCAGCCCCAGGCCCAGATAGCCCTCGCGCGCGATCAGGGCCTGCACGCGGGGGTCCTTGCGGAACCATGGACCCGGCAGCGTCGCCGCCTCGGGGTTGCGCTCGGCCCAGGCTTGCGTCCAGCGGTTCGCCTTCGACCATTCCGCCTCGCCCGCGCGGCGGATGCGTTGAACCTGGTAGAATTTGGCGGGGTTGGCGGCGTCGTCGCCGATCAGCAGGCCGTCCACCTCGACCGCCGCGTTGCAATAAGGCAAAAGGTCGTCCACCGCGCCGTTGAACAGCGGCTGGCCGTTCTTGAGGACCGCCACCAGCGCGCCGTCCGCGTCGCGCACCAGCCCGAGCTGCCGGGCGCCCGCGCCGCAATCCGCCGGACAGTCTCCGGCGATCTCGCACAGGATGTCCACCACGCGGGCGGAGAACAGCGCCTTCTCCTCGCCGACAAGGCTCCATTCCTCCGCCTGACTGCCCGCCGAGAACGCGCCCTCCTGCGCCGCAGCCGGGCCGTTCAGCGTTGCGGCGAGCAGCGCCGCCGCGATGCGCGGGCCGCTCATTTGCCCGGCGCCTCGATGGCGAAGGGCGGCACGACGTCGTAATCCTGATGCGTCAGGTTCACCAGGCCGAGGTTCTCGACCACGCGATCCACGATGACATAGTTCACGCCGTCGCGCGCATGCAGCACGCCGTCCACCACCAGACGGTCGCTCTGCACCTCAAGCACCGCGTCGCCGCCGGTGACTGACGCATCGCCCTCCCATTTCAGCACCATATACACAGCGCCGTCGTCGGCCAGCAGGCCGACTGGAATCCCGCCCGCCGCGCACCACAGCGCGCAGGTGTGGTGCGCTGAGCCGACAACGCTGTCGGTTCCACCCATCACGCCGGAGAAATAGCACCAGGTGTCGATGGCTTCCCCGGTCAGGCGCACACGCTCTCCCGCGGCGGCGGCAGGGAGCGCGGCGAGCGACGGGAGCATTGCGAGCGTGACGAGCAGGCGTCGCATCGGCGTCTGTCCTTTCGCAAATCCGTTGAAATGAAGCGTTGCAGAAGCGTTGCGCGCGCGCAAATGACGTTTGCGCGAAGACGCGCCGCGCGCCCCGCGCATACCGCGCGCCGCGCGCCCCTCGCCTACTGCGCCTTGCTGTCCCGCGCTTGCGGCGCAGCGCGCGCGGGCCGCGGCCGCAGGCGGCGCAGCGCCCATTTCTCCGCTTCCGCCAGAACCAGCAGCGCGGCGCCTGCGCCGAAAATCGGGGCGAAGGCGCCAGCAGGCAGGGGCGTCGTGTCGAAGGCGGCCTGCAGCGGCGGCGCGAAGGTCAGCGCGGCCTGCGCCGCCAGCACCAGCGCGACGCCGATCCACACCGCCGGGTTGGCGGCCGCGCCGCGCAGGCTGAGCGGCCGGTCATGGCCGCCCTGCACGCTGAACAGATAGAAAATCTCCATCGCGACCAGCGTGTTGACGACCATGGTGCGGGCCGTCTCGATCGCGAAGCCCTGCGCCAGCGCCCAGAACCACACGCCAAAGCCCCCCGCCACGAACAGCGCCGAGACATAGAGGATGCGCCACAGCAGCACGCCCGACAGAATCGCGCGGTCGGCGGGGCGCGGCGGGCGCAGCATGGCGTCCGGCTCGGTCGGCTCGAACGCCAGCGTCAGGCCCAGCGCGACGGCGGTGACCATGTTGACCCACAGGATCTGCAGCGGCGTGATCGGCAGGGCGAAGCCCAGCGCGATGGCGGCGAGGATGATCAGCGCCTCGCCGCCGCTGGTGGGCAGCGTCCAGGCGATCACCTTCATCAGGTTGTCATAGACCGTGCGCCCTTCGCGCACCGCCGCCGTGATCGAGGCGAAGTTGTCGTCGGCCAGCACCATGTCCGCCGCCTCCTTGGCGGCTTCGGAGCCTTTCAGCCCCATCGCCACGCCCACGTCGGCGCGCTTGAGCGCGGGCGCGTCGTTCACGCCGTCGCCGGTCATCGCCACGATCAGGCCGCGCGCCTGAAGCGCCTCCACCAGCCGCAGCTTGTGCTCGGGCGCGGTGCGGGCGAACACCGCCGCCTCGGCCAGCGCGGCGCGCAGGGCTTCGTCGTCGAGCGCGTCCACGTCGGCGCCGCTCAGCGCCACCGGGTCTTCGGCGAGGCCGAGCTGGCGGGCGATCTCGCGCGCGGTGCTCACATGGTCGCCGGTGATCATCAGCACCCGCACCCCCGCCGCGCGACAGGCGGCGATGGCTTCCGCCGCTTCGGCGCGCGGCGGGTCGATGAAGCCGATCAGGCCCAGCAGCGCGGCGCCGTCCTCCAGCGCACCCGCGTCGAGCGCATCGCCCGCGCCGTCGTTGCGGGCGAAGGCCAGCACCCGGCGGCCCTCGGCGGCCAGCGCCCCGGCCTTGCCCTCCCATGCGCCTGCGTCGAAGGCGCCGCCGCCCTCCAGCCGGTCACACATGGCGATCACCCGCTCGGGCGCGCCCTTGATGAAGATGGTCCCGTCCGCGTGCAGCGTGGCCATGAAGCGGCGGCGCGCGTCGAACGGCGCCGCGTCCACGCGCGGGCGGGCGGCGCGGGCCTCGGCGGGGTCCAGCCCCGCCTTCATCGCCAGCGCCACCAGCGCGCCCTCCATCGGGTCGCCTTCGGCGCGCCAGCCCTCCGGCCCCTCGCGCAGCGCGGCGTCGTTGCACAAAAGCCCCGCCTCGATCAGCGCCGCGCGCGCCGGGCCGTCGGCGCCGTCGATGGCGCCCTCGGGGGCGTAGCCGACGCCCTCGACCGTGCTCTCGCCGTCGGCGCTCAGCAGGTCGCGCGCGATCATCTCGTTGCGGGTCAGCGTGCCGGTCTTGTCGGTGCAGATCACCGAGACGGCGCCCAGCGTCTCGACTGCGGGCAGCCTGCGGATCAGCGCGTTGCGCGCCGCCATGCGCTGCACGCCGATCGCCAGCGTGATGGTCATGATCGCGGGCAGCCCCTCCGGGATCGCCGCGACCGCCAGGCCGACCACCGCCATGAACGCCGCGTCGGGCGCATAGCCGCGCGCCAGCGTCGCCAGCGCGAAGGTCAGCGCGGACAGCCCCAGAATCGCCGCCGTCAGGCGGCGCGCGAAGCCGTCCATCTGGCGCAGCAGCGGCGTCTTGAGCGTCTCGACCGCGCCCAGCATGGCGCCGACGCGGCCCAGTTCGGTGTCGGGTCCGGTGGCGACCACCACGCCCGCGCCGCCGCCCGCCGCCACGAAGGCGCCGGCGAACGCCATCGAGGCGCGGTCGCCCAGGCTCGCGTCGGCGGCGACCGGCTCGGGCAGCTTGTCCACCGCGACCGATTCGCCGGTCAGCGCCGATTCATCCATCTTCAGCCCGCGCGCCCGGATCAGCCGCAGGTCGGCGGGCACGCGGTCTCCCGCCTCCAGCAGCGCGATGTCGCCGGGAACCAGCGTGTCGGCGGGCGCGCTCTCGCGCCGCCCGTCGCGCAGCACCGAGGCCGTGGGGTCGATCATGCCCCGGATCGCCGCCAGGGCGCGCTCCGCCCTGCCCTCCTGCAGAAACCCGATCAGCGCGTTGATCAGAACCACGGCCAGGATCACCGCCGCGTCGCGCGCATGGTCCAGCGCCAGCGACAGCGCCGCCGCCGCAAGCAGCACATAAATCAACAGGTTGTCGAACTGCGCCAGCAGGCGGCGCAGCGGCCCGCGCGCGGCGGCCTGCGGCAGGCGGTTGGCCCCGTGTCGCGCAAGGCGCGCGGCGGCCTCCTGCGCCGACAGGCCGTCCTGCGTCGCCTCAAGCCGTTTCAGCGCCTCGGCTGCGCTCAGCGCATGCCATTGCGGCGGGGTTGGATCGGTCACGCAACGCCTCCGGCTCAAGCCCTTCGCTCGACATCCGTCACTACCGCATTGCGGCAGGGGCGCCGTTGATTGTGATCAAAGACATTGCCGCCGCGTCCACTATTTATGTTGCACCGCAATATCCCATTGGATACGGAGCAGCCTGTGACTATCCGCAATCTCGACGCGCTTCTGGCGCCAAAGACGGTCGCGCTGATCGGGGCGAGCCCCCGGCGCGGGTCGATCGGCCATACCGTGATGACCAAGTTGCTGAACGGCGGCTTCAAGGGCGACGTTCATCTGGTCAACCCGAAATACGACGCCATCGAGGACCATCCCTGCCACGCAAGCGTCGCCGATCTGCCCACGACGCCCGACCTCGGCGTGATCGTCACGCCGCCTGACAGCGTGCCGGGCCTCATCGGTGAACTTGGCGCCAAAGGCGCGCGGGCGGCGGTGGTGATCACGGCGGGGCTGACGCGCGAGAACGGGCTGCGGCAGGCGATGCTGGACGCGGCGAAGCCCCATCTGCTGCGCGTGCTGGGGCCGAACTGCATCGGGCTTCAGGCGCCCTATGTCGGGCTGGACGCAAGTTTCGCCCACATCGCCGCCGCGCCGGGCGATCTGGCGCTGTTGTCGCAATCGGGCGCCATCGTCACCGCGATGCTCGACTGGGCGGCGCCGCGCGGCATCGGCTTTTCCGTGGTCGCCTCGCTGGGCGACATGGCGGACGTGGACGTGGGCGACATGCTCGACCACCTCGCCGCCGACCGGGCCACCCACGCGGTGATCATGTATCTGGAGCAGGTCACCGACGCGCGAAAGTTCATGTCCGCCGCCCGCTCCTGCGCGCGCGTAAAACCGGTGATCGTGGTCAAGGCAGGCCGCTCGGCGGCGGCGGCCAAGGCGGCGGCCTCGCATACCGGGGCGCTGGCCGGGGCCGACGCGGTCTATGAAACCGCCTTCCGCCGCGCGGGCGTGCTGCGGGTCGAGACGCTGGAGAGCCTGTTCGCCGCCGCCGAGACGCTGGCGCGCGTGCCGCCGCTGCGCTCCGACCGTCTGGGCATCGTCACCAACGGCGGCGGCGCCGGGGTGCTGGCGGTGGACGCGCTGGCGCAGCGCGGCATCCGGCTGGCGGCGCTGTCGGACGTCAGCATGGCCGCGCTCGACGCCGCCCTGCCGGCCACCTGGTCGCACGCCAACCCGGTGGACGTGATCGGCGACGCCGACGCCGACCGCTATGAGGCTGCGGTCACCACGCTGCTCGACGATCCGAAGGTCGATGCGGTGCTGGTGATGAACTGCCCCACCGCGCTGGCGCCCTCGGACGTGATCGCCGAGCGGGTGGTCGCGCTGGCGGCGGCGCGCGCCGCCATGCCCGGTCAGCGTCCGCGCAAGCCGATCCTGACCAACTGGCTGGGCGAGGCGACCGCCGCCGTGGCGCGCAAGCGGTTCGAGGCTGCGGGCCTGCCGAGCTATGACACCCCCGCCGAAGCCGCGCGCGGCTTTTCCTATCTGGCCAATCACCACAAGGCGCAGGCCGCGCTGCGGCGCGTGCCGCCCAGCCTGCCGCCCGATTTCAGCGCCGACTACGCGGCCGCGAAGGCGGCGATGGCGCCCGCGCTGGCGGAGGGGCGCGAGACGCTGACCGAGCCGGAGGCCAAGGCGGTGCTGCGCGCCTACGGCGTGCCCACCGCCGAAACCGAGACCGCAAGCACGCCGCAGGAGGCGGGCGAGATCGCGGGGCGGATGCTGGAGGCGGGCGTTCAGGCGGTGGCGGTCAAGATCCTGTCGCGCGACATCACCCATAAATCCGACGTCGGCGGCGTGCGGCTGAACCTGCACACGGCTCAGGAGGCCGCCGCCGCCGCCGAGGGCATCCTCGCCGCTGCGCGCAAGGCGCGGCCCGACGCGCAGATCGACGGGCTGGCGGTGCAGCCGATGATCCGGCGCGAGCACGCGCATGAGCTGATTCTGGGCGTGACCGAAGACGCCACCTTCGGCCCGGTGATGCTGTTCGGCGCCGGGGGCGTGTCGGTGGAGGTGGTCGCCGACAAGGCGCTGGCGCTGCCGCCGCTCGACCGCACGCTGGCGCGCGACATGATCGAGCAGACCCGCGTCGGCAAGCTGATGGCGGGCTATCGCGACCGTCCGGCGGCCGACATCGACGCCGTGGCGCTGACGCTGGTGCGGCTGGCGCGGCTGGCGGCGGATTTTCCGCAGATCATCGAGATGGACGTGAACCCGCTGCTGGCCGACGCCTCGGGCGTGATCGCGCTCGACGCGCGCATCGTCGCCCGGCCCGCGCCCCAGACCGAGCGCGGCGCCAACCCGCGCTTCGCGCTGCGCCCCTACCCCGCGCAATGGGACCGGCCCGAGACGCTGCCCGACGGCTCGACCGTGCGGGTGCGCCCGGTGCTGCCGCAGGACGCCGCGCTCTACGAGGCGTTCTTCGACCGGCTGACCGATCAGGACCGCCGCTTTCGCTTCATGAGCGCGATCAACCAGTTGTCGCAAAGCCAGATCGCGCGCTTCACCCAGGTCGATTACGCCCGCGCCATGGCCTTCGTGGCGATCGACCCCGAGGACGGCTCGCTGATGGGGGTGTCGCGGCTGGCGGCGGACCCGGACGGCGAGCGCGCCGAATACGCGGTGATCGCGCGCAGCGACCTCAAGGGCAAGGGGCTGGGCCGGGCGCTGATGACCCGGCTGCTCGACTACGCCGCCGCCGAGGGCATCGGCGAGATCTGGGGCTATGTCGATATCCGCAACGAGGCGATGCAGGCGCTGTGCGCCAAGCTGGGCTTCAGGCACCGCACCGACCCCGACGACCGCGAGCACGTGATCGTCTCGGTTCGCCCCACCGCCGAGGGGCCGGACAACGCTTCGACCGGGGCCCCGACCGAGACCGACGCCCCGCAACCGTCCGACAAGGTGACCCCTGCATGACCCAGCGCATCGACCGCCAGTCCGACGGGCTTTTCGTGATCGCGGCCACGCCCTTCGACGCCGACGGCGCGCTCGATCTCGACAGCGCCGACCGGATGACGGACTTCTACCTCGGCTGCGGCGTGTCGGGGATCACCATCCTCGGCGTGATGGGCGAGGCGCCCAAGCTTGCGGCGGAGGAGGCGCGCGCCTTCGCCGCCCGCGTGCTGGCGCGGGCGGCGGGGCGGGTTCCGGTGATCGTCGGCGTCTCGGCGCCGGGCGTGGGCGCGCTCGCAGGGCTGGCGCGCTACGCCATGGACCACGGCGCGGCGGGGGTGATGGTCGCGCCTGCGGCGGGCATGGCGACCGAGGAGAAGGTCGCCGACTACATCGCGCAGGTCTGCGCCGCGCTGGGGCCGGACATCCCCGTTTGTTTTCAGGACTATCCGCAGATGACCGGCGTGCAGGTCTCCGCCGCCACCGTGCTGCGGCTGGCGCGCGATCATGCGCAGATCGTGATGTTCAAGCATGAGGACTGCCCCGGCCTCAACAAGCTCAGCCGCCTGCGCGCCGGGTGTCGCGACACGCCGCGCCTGTCGATCCTGTGCGGCAACGGCGGGCTTTATCTGCCGCAGGAACTGGCGCGCGGCGCGGACGGCGCCATGACCGGCTTCGCCTGGCCCGACGTGCTGGCCGAAGTGGTGCGCCGCCACCGCGCGGGCGACGCTGACGCCGCCGAGGATCTGTTCGACGCCTGGCTGCCGCTGATCCGCCACGAGCAGCAGCCCGGCATCGGGCTGGCGCTGCGCAAGGAGGCGCTGCGCCGCCGGGGCGCCATCGCCTGCGCCGCCACAAGGGCGCCGGGGCCGAGCCTCAGCCGCCTCGACCACGACGAACTCACCCGCCTGATCGCGCGCATATCCGCCCGCCCGCAAGCGGCGCTCTGAGCCGCGCGGACGGCGCCGCCGCATCGCCATGAAAGCCCAGGTCTGCGACGCCGCACTGAGAGCAGGCCGATCCGGCCTGTCGGCCCTCTCCTTGGGGGGTCACGGCCCCCTGCCCGTTCATGGCGGGGCCGGGGGCGCCGGGGCCGCTCAGCGGCGCAGCTCCGGCGCCGCTTCGGCGAGGTCGAGGTCCAGCACGTCGGCCAGACAGCGCGCCAGCAGAGCGGCCCAGGCGCGCTGGCCCTCCGCGTCGGCGATCAGGTCGTTGCGCACTTCGATCAGCACATGCTCCAGCCCGCGCGACAGGCCGTGGCGCCACATGGTGTCGCCCTCCAGCGCGCCCTGATACGGCTCGTTGTCGCCCACCACCAGTTCATCCTCGGCGCGCAGCCGCGCCAGCAGCGGCGCCGCCAGCCGGTCGTCCTCCGCCCACAGCACGCCGACATGCCAGGGCCGGGGCGCGCGGCCGCGCAGTTGCGGCGTGAACGAATGGATCGACACCAGACGCGGCGCCACGCCCTTCGCCAGCGCGGCGTCGATCGCGCCGGTGACGGCGGCGTGATAGGGGCGGTGATAGGCGTCCAGCCGCCGCGCCACTTCCGCCGCGTCCACCGCGCGGTTGCCGGGGATCACCGAGCCGTCATAGATCCGCATCACCAGCGTCGGGTCGTCCTCGCCCCGGTTCGGGTCGATCACCAGCCGCGAGCAGCCGCCCAGCACCGCAGGCGCGTCGAAGGCGTCCGACAGCGCCAGCGTCACCGCGCGCGCGCCCACGTCATAGGCGATATGGCGCGCCAGGTCGGCGGGCGGCAGGCCCAGATCGCCCAGCTCGGGCGGCGTCGCGTTGCGGGCGTGGTCGCACAGCAGCAGCAGCGACGGGTCGCCATCGGGCCGGGCGCGCTCAAAGGGTCGGAAAATGTTCATCGACAAGGCGTAGCGGCCCCGGCGCGCGCGCTCAAGGGCCTGCTGCGCCGCAGTTGGTGTCGCAAAGGGGGTCGCAAGCGGGCGCGCGCCGCTCACGCCGCGCTGACACGGCGCGCAAGACAATGTGTTCGCAGCTTTCATTGTTTATCTGCGAACGCCGCGCAATTATATTGCTCGCGAATATCGCGGAACACGGGAGCTTTTCCATGCGCGCCGCCACCCTTAGCCTGATGACATTCATTCTCGCCGCAAGCCTGCTCAGCCAGCCCGCGCGCGCCGCCGGGAAATGGGTGATCGACCGCGGCCACGCCAGCATCACCTTCAAGGCCGATCACCTCGGCTTTTCCGTGGCGCACGGGCGGTTTCACACCTTCGACGCCGACATCCTGTTCGATCCCGAGGATCTGTCCGCGACCGCGCTGACCGTCACCATCGACGCGGCCAGCGTCGATACCGCGTGGCCGGACCGCGACCATCACATCCGCTCGCGCGACTTTCTGAACGTGGCGCAATATCCCGCGATCACCTTCGTCTCGACCGGGGTGCGCAAGACCGGCGACACGACCGCCGACATCACCGGCGACCTCACGATGATCGGCCAGACCCGTGAAGTGACCTTCAACGCCACGCTGAACCGCCTCGCCCCCTCGCCTTTCAACCCCAGTCAGATGATCGCGGGGTTTCGGGTCGAGGGCGTGATCGAGCGCGCGCAATGGGGCATGACCTTTGGCGGCGCCGCCTTCGCCGAGATCGTGCCGGTGCGCATCGACATGGAGATCAGCCCGGCGCCGTGATCCGGGCGCGAATCCCTGCGCCAAACGGCGGACGCGCGCTATATGATCATGGGCGGGCGGCCTGCCCCGCGATGCCCGGGACTTCGCCCCATGCGCGCCCTTATGACCGCAACGCTCTGCACGCTGGCGCTTTTCGCGCCGCAGACGCAGGCCGCCCCGATGCTGTGGCGGGTGAACGCCGCGCAATCGGTGATCTCGTTCGACTACGCCGCGAACGACATCCCCGCCTCGGGCGAATTCACCCAGGTCTCGGGCGAAGGGCGGTTCGACCCCGACAATCTCGCCGCCACGCGGCTTGAACTGCTGATCGACGTGGGCAGCCTCGACCTTGGCGACCCGATCGAGAGCGCCTTTGCGCTCAGCGCGGAGTGGTTCGACGCCGCCAATCATCCGGTCGCGCGCTATCGCCTTGCGGCGCTGACCGCGCTGGGCGACGGGCGATTCGAGGCGCTGGGCGATCTGACCATCAAGGGGCGGCTGAAGGTGCTGCGCACGCCGATCACGCTGGCGATCTCCGACGACCGGGCGACCGCCAGCGGCGAGCTCGCCTTCGACCGGCGCGATTTCGATGTCGGCGCCGGGCCTTCTTCGCTGTTCATTTCGGTGGGAAATGCGGTATCGGTGCGCTTCACGCTGGTCGCGGAGGCGGCCAGACTGGGGAACGCGCTTTGACATGACCTTGCGGAACACCGCCACAAGCTGGGGCTGGCCGGCCCGCATCCTGCACTGGAGCATGGCGGCGCTCATGCTGTTCATGCTGGGCCTCGGCCTCTACATGACGCGGCTCGACGACGTGTTCGCCCGCTTCGCGCTGACCCAGACCCACAAAAGCTGGGGTTTTGTGGTGTTCGCGCTGGCCTGCGTCCGGCTGGCTTGGCGCCTGTCGAACCGCGAGGCGCCGCGCGATCCGCCGGGGATGAAACCGTGGGAGCGCGCGCTGGCGCGCCTGTCGCACTGGGGATTCTACCTGCTGATGGTCGCGCTGCCGCTGTCGGGGTGGCTGATGGCGTCGGCCTCGCCGCTGCAGGACAGCTACGGCGTCAGGAATATGGTGTTCGGCCTGTTCGAACTTCCCGATCCGTTCATCCCCGGCGACAAGGGCGTGGAGGCGGCGTTCAAACTGATCCACAACGCCGCCGCGCTGGCGCTGGGCCTGCTGCTGGCGCTGCATGTCGGCGCGGCGCTGAAGCACCATTTCGTGCTGCGCGACGACGTGCTGAAGCGGATGACGTTCGGGCGCTGAGCGTCCGCGCGCAGGTATTGCGGCGCTGAGCGCACGCGCTCAGGCCGGCTCCGGCGTCTGATCCCCATTCACGCTGCGCGAGGAGCGGCGGGCGCGTCAGTCATCGGCGGTCGCGGCGATGGCGGCGTCGATCAGCGCGCGGGCGGCGGGGCCGTCCCACTCCGCCTCGCCGGTGTAGCGCGCGATCTCGCGGCCCTGACGGTCGAGCAGCAGCGTGGTCGGCTGGCCGATCAGCGCCGCCGCCCGCGCCACGGCGAAGCGCGGGTCGTGGTGCAGCGCCAGCGCCGTAATGCCGTTCTCCGCCATCCAGCGGCGCGGCTTGCCGATGTCGCCCCGGTCGGTGGAGATCGCCAGCACCGCGAAATCGTCGCTCTGCGCCGAGGCCGCAAGCCTGTCGATGGACGGCAGCTCCTTCAGGCACGGCGGGCACCACGTCGCCCAGAAGTTCACCAGAACCACCTTGCCCGCCCAGTCGGAAAAGCGCCGCTCGGCGCCCTCGCCATCGACGAAGGGCGCGTCCACCGCGTCGCGCGGCGCGTCATGGACCACCATGCGCGCCATGTCGCCGCCGCGCGCCGCCATCAGCGCCGCGCGCCCGTCCGCGTTCAGCGCAAGCGCGGGGGTGGCGCCGAGCAAAAGGGCGGTGTAGAGGCGAATGAGTGTGCGACGCATGGCTTTCTCCGGTCGGATCGGGATCTTTCTCATGCCCCAACATAACGCGGGAACCAGAAAGGGCGAAGGGGCGAACGCGATGTGGGGCGGCCGGTTCACGGCGTCTCCCGACGAAGTGATGACCGCGATCAACGCCTCGATCGGCTTTGACCGCCGCCTCGCGAGCCAGGACATCGCCGCCAGCCGCGCCCACGCCGCGATGCTGGCCGCGCAGGGAATCGTGACGCCGCAGGACGCCGAGGCCATCGACGCAGGGC
>Ga0210015_1004251_pt1 | contig 12224 bp, 10 predicted proteins | sample CryGeymeta201522_FD_185471 | JGI IMG/M metagenome (GOLD analysis project Ga0210015, IMG submission 185471) | Groundwater microbial communities from Crystal Geyser aquifers in Utah, USA - Crystal Geyser metaG 2015-22 (SPAdes) (version 2) | ecosystem: Environmental > Aquatic > Deep subsurface >... | reverse complement strand
TATTCGAAGGAAAGGTCGCGGTGTTTATAGATGCCGCAAATCTTGAACACTCGGTCGCAGATTTAGGCAGCTCTCCTCCCAGATTTAATACAAAATCTCATGATAATTTTTTAACGTTTCTCAAATTTAAATTAAGAAACTTGTTTTTGGTTCCCAAGAAGCAAAAATCCCGCTGACGTGGGATTCTGCAGTTGATAACAGCCTTTCGACTGCAGTGCTATTGTACTAAAAGTAGGTATAAAGTGTCAATATGCTAACAAAGGTTTTGTCGGCGGCGCATTTTGGTTTAGAAGCGACCCCCATAGAGGTTGAAGTAAATGTCTTCAAAAAAGGTTTTCCGGGATTTTCTATAATAGGTCTGCCTAATAAATCGATCGAAGAAGCAAAAGAAAGGGTCAAGACTGCTTTAATTAATTCCGGAATTGAATTTCCTAACTTAAAAATAATTGTTAATTTAGCTCCGGCGGATATTCCCAAAGAAGGGTCGCTTTATGATCTCCCGATTGCGATAGGAATTTTAGCTTCCATGGGGTTGGTTAAATTGCCGGATGAAAAATCTTTCTTTTACGGCGAACTTTCTTTGGATGGCGGATTAAGACACACAAAGGGAGTTTTTCTTTTGGCTCTTGCTGCAAAAAGTTTTGGAATCAAAAACTTATTTGTACCTAAAGATTCGGCCAATGAAGCTGCGGTGATTTCCGGAATAAATGTCTACCCGGTCTCTTCTTTATCAGAACTAATTGGTTTTTTGAATGGAGTTTCTGAAATAAAAAAACTTGATCATGCTGTTCACTATTCAATGTCCACTGATCACGAAACTGTTGAGTTTGACTTCTCTGAAATTATAGGCCAAGAGTCAGCCAAGCGGGCGATGACGATTGCCGCTGCCGGCGGACACAACATTTTTATGCAGGGCCCTCCTGGAGCCGGGAAAACAATGTTGGCCAGAGCAACCGCAGGAATTTTACCGCCCTTAAACGAAGAAGAATCTTTGGAAGTCACCAAAATTTATTCTCTCACCGGGAACATTCCACCCGGGGAAGGTCTAATTACCCAGAGGCCGTTTAGGGCCGCACACCATACAACTAGCCGAATTGGTTTAATCGGCGGAGGGAGCGATCCACATCCCGGAGAAATTTCACTTTCGCATAATGGGGTTTTATTTTTGGACGAATTTCCGGAATTTCCCAGATCGACATTGGAAGCACTTCGTCAGCCATTAGAAGACGGAAAAGTTTCGATAACCAGAATTGCAAGAAGCGTGACTTTTCCTGCTTCATTTATGCTTATCGCAGCGGCCAATCCCTGTCCATGCGGCTATCTGGGTGACTCGAAAAAGGAATGTAAATGTACCCCCCGGATGGTTATGAAATATCAGGCGAAACTCTCGGGGCCTTTAATGGACAGGATCGATTTACATATCAACGTGCCGGCGGTGGATGTGGATAAACTGATTAATAAATCCAGACAGCTGGGCAGCCAGACATCTAGGCAAATAAGGGAGCAGGTAATTAGGGCAAGAGAAATTCAAAACAAGAGATTCAAGGGCTTAAAAATTTATACTAATGCCAATATGAAAAATAAACACATCGGCAAATTTTGCGACATAGATAAAAAATCGTTACTTTTACTCAAACAGGCGGTTAATACTTATAATCTATCCGCCAGAACCTATTTCAGGTTAATTAAGGTTTCTCAGACAATTGCCGATCTGGATGGTGAGCGCAGTCGAACCACCAATAAAATTTTGCCCAATCATGTTGCCGAAGCGCTTCAATACAGGATAAGGACTAATGGTTAAACAATTTAATAGAAAAGTTGGCAAAGAAGGAGAGGAAATTGCGGCGAAGTTTCTTTTGGATAAAGGCTACAAAATATTGGAAAAAAATTATCAGACCAGGTTTGGAGAAATCGACCTAATTGCTTGTAAAAAAAATATTTTAACTTTCGTAGAGGTTAAATTAAAACACGGTGATGATTTCGGCACTCCTGAAGAAATGATAGGAAACTCCAAACTTTCCCAAGTCCAAAGGATGGCGGAATTTTATTTAATGGATAGACCCAAGATGCCGGAAATTTATAAAGCGTATTCTATAGACGCAGTTTGCATTGTTCTTAATGAAAATGGGGAAGTAGAAAGGCTTAATCATTATGAAAATCTTACGTTCTAAAGACGGTCTCTACTACCGGGGTAATTGGGATAAAGATATTTTCAAAAAATCTATCGCCGTTGTCGGTAGCCGCAGTATGACGAGGTACGGCAAAGAAACGGTTGATAAATTTGTTTCTGAATTTGTGGCAAACGGGGTGACAACTATTTCCGGTTTTATGTACGGGGTAGATACCGAGGTTCATCAAAAGACTGTTGATTATGGAGGCAGAACCATCGCTGTTTTTGGCTGCGGTCTTGACGTAATTTATCCACCCGAAAATGAAAAACTTTACGGCCAAATCCTGGAAAATAAGGGCTTGGTAATCAGTGAGTATGAGCCTTCCGCAAAACCTCATCTTTGGAAGTTTCCGCAAAGAAATAAAATTGTTGCCGGTTTGTCATCGCTTGGGGTTTTGGTAATTGAAGCGGGAGAGAAAAGCGGGTCATTAATTACAGCGGGCTTTGCAAGGAAAATGGGGAAGAAGGTTTATGCTGTACCGGGTCCAATTACTTCGAGAATTTCCGTTGGTTGTAACAATCTAATTAAAAGTGGGGAGGCAATAATGGCTACATCTGCTGGGGATATATTAAAAATCAAGTCTACTACTATTCACAGTTCACCGTCCACTGTTCACGGCTTAAGTCCTCAAGAAGCTAAAATCTATAAGGTCTTACAATTAGAACCTCTAGATATAGATGAGATAGCCATGAAGATTGAGGGCAATATCGTCGAAATTGGATCGGTGCTTTCTATAATGAGTCTGAAGGGCCTTCTTACCGAATCGGGAGGAAAATATTACCTGTCAAAATAGGGAAATCTGAACTTAGTATAACAGCCTAGGTAGAGAACCTCATATCCGCCAAATGATTTCTTAAAGTGAGTAAAACCTAACCAACTTTTGTTTGGGAATCTTTCGTCAAATATTCCCTCAAAGTCAAAAACTTTACAGCCCATCCTTTTAGCCCATAGTATTCCTTGATAAACAAGGGAGTATTGGGAGAGGGAAGCGCGCCCTTCTTTAGAAGTGAAAGCTTGCCAGTAATAAGCAGTGTCTTTTGTTCTTAAGAAAATTGCGCCAGTATTGTGCGACGCAAGCATTATGAGTTTTTTGGGTGAGAAACTGGCGTACAGATCAATTAAACTTTTAAGTGTTGGCACATATCTTTTGAATCCAACCGCCTTTTTCCAGCTGTTTCTGAATCCTTCAAGACTATCCCAATCGTATATCTTAAATCCTAAATCTTTAGTCTTGCGTAGCGCCAGACGCGCGTCCTTTTTAAAGTTCGCGGTGATTTTGTCTATTGGCTGTGTAAGATCTATCTGAAGCGTTTTTGAAGGTAGGTATGACGACTTGCTTAGTTTAAAGCCATGTGATATTAATAAGTTATGGTCACCTTTGATGGTCCCGAAACTGGAGGTTAATTTGGGCTCTAAAATAACCCGAAATACTCTGTATTTTTTGCATAGTTTTTCTGTAGTTTTAAAGTTTATTTCTTCTGGTCTTTGGATTTTTATTACGGACCCGACAAGAGGAAGTTTTTTAATGAAATAATTTGTGTTTTCTATTCTTTCGGTGATCCAGCCTTCTTTTTTAAGGTAGTTTGCGTATTCAAATGATTGTCTTATGTCAATCATAATTTTTAATTAGTAATTTCTAATTTACATTGAATTTTTAATGAATCAATTAAATAAATGAAAATTGATTGAAAATTAAGAATTGAAAATTGTAAATTTGGTTTTAAGTCGAAGTAGCCACCATCTGATCCCGTTTGCTATTTGATATAGGAGGTACATCGGTTTATTGACTACAAGGTCCCAGGTCCCTATAAAAGTTACTACTTTGGGATTATAGCCTTCTTTAAATTTAGTAAAGCCCTTTCCTTCTTCTCTCCCCCACAAATCAAAAGTTTTAAGCCCTAGGCTCCGCCCCAGGCGGATGGCCTCCCACATCATCAGGTTGTTGGCCATAACACCCTTGTATTTATCACTTGATGCCCCGTAGGGATAATAAAGGAAGTCTTTAAATGCAAAAAGAATCCAGGTTGTAATTATTTCTCCTTTGTATTTAGCGGTAAGAAGGTGGGCAATTCCGGAAGGCATAAGATACTTCCACATTAATCTATGGTATTTTTTGGTGTGGGCGTAAAACCCCTGTCTTTTGGAAGTTTCTTTGGTGAGTTTGAGGTATTTTTCAAAAGCTTCGTTCGAATTACCTGCCCCGCGAAGCCTTGGCGAAGTGGGGTCGACTTCCACTGTTACTCCCTGTTTTTGAGCAAGGCGGATGTTGTATCTGGTTTTTGGATGAAAGTTTTTAAGAAGTTCATCCTCACTTTTGGTTAAATCAATCCAGAAAGAAGTTGGGGTAAATAGCCTTCTTCCTTTAACTAATCCGAGGGTTTTGATTTTATCTTCTAATTTACTATCATATAAAACATTCGGTTCAAGTTTTATGAATATAGCGTTGTTTTTTTTGCCCATAATTCGTAATTCATTTAGCATGGTTCTGTTTGGCATGGGCCCTCTGATTACGGTTCCTATTGTGAGTGAGGTAAGTGGAATTTTACTAAATATAATTTGGAAGTTGGGAAGTCTGACTACTTTATTTCCCCACGCTTCCCTGAACTCTCCCCATTCCCATGACTGGAGCGGATGAATAGCTCTTTTGTTAATGTTATTTATCATTAAATTAAAGCGTAATAGTTGTTAAGATACCATAATGATCTGAAAGATCATAAATCTTGCCATTGTAATTGAATTTTTGGTCGCAAATCTGCTGAAATATATGGTTATCAGAAATCCCTTTCAGAAAAATATAGTCCTCTCTTTTGTTGGCCCAAACAAGTTTCCTAAATATTGGTTTTATGTTTAAATTTTCCTTAGTGTGAGTAAAGAGATTTTTCCCGAATAATGGGTCAACCATATTCGTTGCGTCGATAAAATAACGATAAAGTTGGTTTTCGGGGGGGAAATTAAAATCTCCACCTGTAATTATTTTTTCAGCTAATGAAATCTCCTTTATAAGGTTTATAAGTTCATCTAGTTGTACTTTTATGTGAATATATTCTTTTTGGTTGTTGAAAAAACTTGCCGAAAGGTGCGTGTTTAATAAAGTTATTTTTTTACCGTCGATTTCTATTTTGCAAATTTGTACCCCTTTTTGACTCAAATATTCTGCGAAAGAAAAAGGCAAGTATGGGCCGGCCGACGAGGAATATTTTCTAAATTCATAACTTTTGATGGGCCTTTTGCTTAAAAATAATAAAGCTCCGTGCCTGTTTATTAAACCCGAGAAAGTATTGGGGTGAAAATTGTATAACCCATCTAGATTTTTTTTAAGATTTCTTAGTAGAAAAATATCCCCACATTCTTGGAACATCACGAAATCTGGGCTTGTCTTTTTGATATAATTTTGAATTAGCCCGATGCGAATTTTCCGATTAGGGGAAAAAGGAACACCGAGTGTGTTTAATGAAAAGATTTTTATTTTCATAAAATGTATTACTTAAGATACTTCTCAACAATAGCGATAGCTAGTGCCAAAGAAATTTATGTAATATATTTCTTTATAATATCATCAAACACCCCTTCAAAGTTTGTATTGATTATACCGTCCTCCGTAGCCCTGAGCGGACTTGTCCTGAGCGCAGTCGAAGGAGTCGAAGGGGCGGAGTGGGATAGATTTTCTATTAACTCCTCCGGAATATCGATGATAAACCGTGAAGGTGGATTGGAAACCCGTTTCCCAAAGTAAATTCTTCTTGAGGCATAGGTTAAGTAAAGGGTTTCCTTTGCCCGCGTAATTCCCACATAGGCAAGCCTTCTTTCCTCTTCCAGTTGGTTTTGTTCCCAGAGAGATCGGGAATGAGGAAATAGCCCTTCTTCCATTCCTACAATAAAAACGATTGGAAACTCCAGTCCTTTAGCCGCATGAAGAGTCATTAGGGTCACACAATTTTTTGATTCATGTATCGGGCCCGCCTCAACCAGTGCAACATTTTCCAAAAATTCATTTATGTCTCTAAATTCTGTGGCAACCGATCTTAATTCCTTGATGTTCTCTAATCTGGCTAAGTTTTCTTCACTCTCTCTCTGAAATAAATCTAAATACCCAGTTGTTTTTAATACCTCATCGAGCATATTCAAAGTTGTCATGCTGTCTAGATGCCTAGCTGTCAAGCTTTTAAATCTCTCCAGTCTTCTTACACCGAGCTTTTCTATTCTTTTTCTGGAAACAGAGTCTTTGGGGTTAACTAAAAGTCTAAGGTACGAAATAACATCCTTAATTTCTTTCCTGTCGTAGAACTTTGTTCCACCGACTAGGGTATAGGGAATGCCTGCATGAAGAAGGGCTTCCTCCAAAACTCTTGATTGGGCATTAGTTCTATATAAAACAGCAATATCGGAATATTTATAATGCCTTCTTTTTAAACGACTAGCCTCGTTTACTATAAAATCTGCTTCATCAAGGCCGTTTCTGGCTGTATAGAGTTTAATTCTTTCTCCTTTATGTTTTTTGGTCCAAAGTTTCAAAATCGGGTGGGAAGTGTTTTTAGAAATGACGGAATTGGCTGCCTCCAATATGTTTTGGGTTGAGCGGTAGTTTTGTTCGAGGTTAATAGTTTTGATGTCTTTGTAGTCGCGGATTAAATAATTAACATTTCGATAGTCAGCGCCCCTCCATCCATATATGGATTGCGAAATGTCGCCAACGACGGTTAAGTTTTTCCTGTTACCAACCAACAATTTTATTAATCGGTACTGAATTTTATTTGTATCCTGCCATTCATCAACAAAAATATGGGTGAATTTATCTTGCCATTTTTCTAATATTTCTGAATTTCCTTTTAAAAGAAGAACTGCTTTAATGAGTAAATCGTCAAAATCCAGTGCTCCAATTTCTTTTAATCTCTTTTCGTATTCAAGATAGACCTTAAAGACAACTTGTTGAAATTCTCCTGCTTGCGCAGACAAGCCGTTGACAAATTCCGAATATTGGGTGGGAGATAACATTTGATTTTTAGCATCCGAGATGACGGAAAGGACGGCGGCAGGATTATATTCGTCTGTTGAAAGATTTTGATTTTCAATAATTTCCTTAACCAGACTTTTTTGATCCTGCTCATCGTATATTAAAAACCCCGGAGGAATTCCGATTACCTTTCCATCAATTCTTAATATCTTGGCGCAAAAAGAATGGAATGTTCCCGCCTGCAGCCTGGCGGCAGCATCGGCGGGCAAGCCAGCCTTAATTATTAAACTACTCATCCTCTCTTTCATTTCTCCCGCTGCTTTATTGGTAAAAGTCATCAGGAGACAGTTCTCAGCTTTTGTTAAGCCTTCTGAAATAAAATAAGCCACTCGGTGGGTAAGAACTTTGGTTTTGCCGCTTCCGGCTCCGGCCAAAACAAGAAGGGGTCCTTTGTCATATGTTACGGCGGCCTTTTGTTCAGGATTCAAATCAGATAGAATAGATGAATGCATAAGCGTTATTTTATCATTCTCTTGGGAGTTATATTGAGTGTTTTTGTCGGCCTATCGCTGTTTTTTTGGAAAACCGCAAACTCAAAAATTATATCTCAGGGCGGAAGGGTGAATGTTTTAATTTTAGGTAAGAGTGGAACGGGTCATGCGGGAGCAGATTTAACAGATACGATGATGCTTGTCTCAATTTCCCTCGAGAAGAAATCCGTTAATTTAATTTCCATACCCCGCGATATCTGGATTCCTGAAATTAGGGCCAAGATTAACAGTGCTTACTACTGGGGAAGGCAAAAGCCTGAGTTTGGCGGGGGACTTTCGTTTGCAAAAAAGAATATTGAGACAATTACCGGCCTGCCGGTAAATTATGCTCTGGTTTTGGATTTTTCTTCCTTTAAGGACATTATCAACGCCTTGGGCGGGGTTAATGTCGATGTAGCAAATTCATTTATAGACAACCTCTATCCCATTGCCGGAAAAGAAAATGATCTTTGCGACGGCGGTAAAGAATTAAAGTGCCGTTATGAAACAATTCGTTTTGAGAAGGGTGTTAATTTTATGGATGGTACCACCGCTTTAAAATTTGTCAGATCTAGAAACGGGGATAATAACGAAAATACCGATATTGCAAGAGAGATGAGGCAGCAGAAGGTGATATCTGCAATTAAAAATAAAATCCTTTCATATCAAACTCTTTTGAATCCAGTTAAGTTAATTAGATTTTGGAAGGTAGCTAGTTCGTCAATTGAGACGGATTTGGATTTTTCTTCAATAGCGGTCTTAGGTAAAAGATTTTTAATAGCCGGTGAAAATGTTCATTCTTTGGCAATCCCAGACGGAATTTTGATAAGTCCGCCCAAAAGTCAGAAATATGATTTCCAATATGTTTTTACACCGAAGGTGGCGGGTGATTGGAGTGAGTTTCAGAATTGGGTAAAGTCAATTTTGTTCTAAAAAGACCAAAGACCTCTTGAAAAATTGAAACTTAATGAAAGGAGTAAAGTTATTGAAATTATTAACCAAATTATCTTTAACAAATTAAATTTTAATATTTTTGCCAAAATAATAAAAAATGGAGGAAGCGAAAGCAGATATCTGGGACTACTCAAGATAAACCCTGTTGAGGTCATCATTATTACTCCCATTAGGTAGTAAATGACGTAGGAAGTTCTTATTTTAAATTTCTTTATAAATGAGGGGGGAATAATTAGCCAAGCAATCGTTGAGGTTAAAGCCTCAGACCAGCCAACAAATACTTTGTATTCGTCCCAGGATCTACCCCCAAGGGCAATTTTCCAAGAATTAAGTATTCCTTTCCACGGAAAACCAAAAGACTTTCCCCAATTATTTTGTAGTATTTTTTGGAAAGCCAAAAAATCTCTATAAACAGAATAGTTAATTAAAAGGTATATTAAGATTGAAGATAGGCAGAAAAATGAAATTGTTGGTAGGACCTTGATTAATTTGTTTTTTTTCAGGCTTTCTATAAAAAGAGGCAACCAAATTAAAATTCCAAAAGGCCTTGTTAAGGTAAGCAGGGATGCCGTAGCGAAGGACGCAACCAGATGGTTTTTTCTAATTAGGTAGAGTGAAAGGGAAAAGAGGAATAAATAAAGAGATTCAGGGTAAGTAGAAGAAAAGAAAAAACTTGTTGGGAAAATAGACATCAATATTAAAACCAACACCGAAAACTTTTCTGAGTAATCTATTCTTAACAACTTATAAAAGATTAATCCACCTAGGATAAAAAAGAGGTTTGAAAGAAAAAGACTGACAATTTTATAGTTGAAAAGACCCAGACTAAAAATCTTAATAAGAAAGGGATAAAGGGGGAGGAAAACTATAAAATTTGCTTGATCGCCAATATTTGTATACCAGTTTTCGGCAAGATAAAGATAATGGGGACTATCCCATTGGTTGGCAAAACTTATAATATTTTTCCCCACAAAATAAATTATTATCCGCGACAGGAGAAGAAAGATTAAAAGTTTTTTTACCATCCCAGTTTAATTGCCCAATGGACTCCCCAGAAATTAACAGCAATTGAAATGCCAAGAAGAAGTATATAAAGTTTTTTGGGCCTAAATCTTATGGCAAGAACTATCAATAAAAATGGCAGGAAATCTAAAAGAAATCTGTAGCCAAACTGGACCCAGCCTTGCATATAGTGTAAGAAATCAACAAAAGCAATAAGAATGGCGCCAATAAAAAGATTTTTTTCTAAACCTTTTTTAAATGGTGGTAAGAAGGCAAGCAGGAGAAATGGTGTGGTAAAAATAATACCCATGCCGTACGGTGAAGGTAGAATTTTATCCGCGCTTAAAATCGGTGGCATCAGAAAGAAAGTAAAAAGGTGAAGGGGAATATTTCTTGGATCTAAGTATCCGAAATTTGGGAAGTTAGGATAAATAGATTGAAAGAAAGAAATTGAATAACCTATTCCCAAATAACTTTTGTAGACTTCAATATACCCGGAATGAAAGATATTACTAAATCTAAGCCAGTTGTAAAAGAACATGATTGGAATACAAACTGTCGCTGTAGATAAAAATTTTAATAAATTAATTTTATCTTTCTTAAGCTCAAGAATGTAAAAGACGATTCCTAAGAGTATTGGTAAACGAGAAAGAACCGCTAAGGAAAAAAGAAACCCGGAAAGAAAATATTTTTTGTTTTTGAAAGTAATTAAACTTAAAAAGAAAAATGTCAGTGCAACATTATGGGCAAAGTACCAAGTAGTACCAACCACAGCTGACCAGAAGGCAACGGTGCCTAAAGCAAAAAAAATACTCAGAAGGAAAGCGTTTATAAGTTTGGTAAATTTTTTTAGGAGTAAAAAAACTAAAACTGCATTTAAGGTACCAATAATAATCGAAACTTGTTGTTGGGTGGTATTTTTACCAACAGCAATTATTGGTGCCAGAATAAGGGCCGGAATAGGAGGAAATGGCAAATATTTTTTCCCTTGGTATTCTAAACTATCCTGATAAAATATAGGAAGGTTAGGTACGTCTACCCTGCCAGCAAGAAAGGATTCTGCTAAGTATCTATAATGGTCATACCAATTTCTTGGGTTTGGGTAGATAAATTTGTAAATTAAAATGACAGATACAAAAATGAGGAAACAAAGAATTAATTTTCGCATTAGTCCTATTTTAATCGTTTTGGGCTTGGGGTTAATAGTCAGAATTATTCTCGGGTTTTTTGGGACTTTAAAACTTGATCAGGGAACATTTATTGCCTGGAGCGCAAACCTTTCCGAGAACGGATTTAAGGATTTCTATCAGGGTTGGAGCGATTATCTTCCGGGGTATCTTTATGTTCTTTGGTTTCTGGGAAAAATTAGAGGAATTATTCCCGATGTACTTCTTTATAAATTACCTGCGATTTTGGCTGATTTGGCAACAGGGTTTTTAATTTACAAAATAGTGGGAAAGTTAAAAAACAGTAAGTGGGGGCTGATTGCCTCATCTTTATATATTTTTAATCCGGCTATTTTAACTAATTCAACCTTTTGGGGACAGATTGATTCCATAACATCTCTTCTTTCGATTTTGTCTATTTATTTTGCTCCCGTAAACTTTCTTCTTTCTTCCTTTTTACTTGCGCTTGGAACATTAATTAAACCCCAGGTTGCTTTTATTGCAGCTGTAATATTTTTAGTAATGATCAAAAACAGATGGAAACTAAAGAAAATATTAAGTTATATATTTTTATCTTTGATAGTTTTTGTATTAGGATTTATTCCGTTTGCGAGTGGCAATAATTTATTCAGCTTTATAGCTGAAAGATTATCAACCTCCTCCGGCCAATACCCATATACAAGTATTAATGCATTTAATTTTTGGGGGATTTTTGGATTTTGGAACAAAGAATCAAGCACGCTCGCTCCAATGATTGTTGGCGTGATAATAGTCTTAATTATCTCGGGGCTTGTCTTACTTAAAGTTTGGAAGAAAAAGGGTTGGGAATATCAACTCGCGTCGGTGGTTTTCCTTTCCTGTTTTCTTTTCTTAACCAGGATGCACGAAAGACACCTTCTGCCTGTTTTTGCGCCGCTTGTTATCTCGGCCTCTTTGGTTCCCGATTTGCTTATCCCCTATGTCGGTTTATCTTTGACCTATTTAGCCAATCTGTATTATTCATACATATGGATAACCTATGATTTTAAAACCGTTTTCCCTCAGGGATTAATTATTTTATTTATTCTGGGAAATCTTCTTTTACTTGGTATAACTTTTTGGAAATTATTCAGGGAAAACGGATCCGAAGTAATTCAAAAAATAAAAGAGATATTTCTTAATTTTAAAAAGAGGCCAAAGAATATAATTCCGTTTAGTTTTGTCGAAACTAAACTTTCGAAGAAATTCCTTAATATATTATTAGCGGGGGTTTTGGTTTTTGCTTTTGGCACAAGAATCTTTGAATTGGGTAGTCCTAAAAGTGAGTATTTCGATGAGGTATATCATGCTTTTACAGCAAGACAGATCTTGCATGGAAATAAAATGGCATGGGAATGGTGGAATACGCCCCCGGAAGGCTTTGCTTATGAATGGACTCATCCCCCACTTGCAAAATTAGGAATGGTTTTGG